>UMJL01041293.1_pt1 | contig 11682 bp, 3 predicted proteins | sample 1966071 | NCBI WGS metagenome assembly UMJL01 (sample SAMEA4836148, study PRJEB28245) | human gut metagenome | biome: gut microbiome; material: fecal sample | place: Denmark | collected 2008
GCTGGCCGGACTGTCCCTTTTTGTTGCGGCTTTTTGCGCCCTTGTCCCGCTGATTCCCGGCCTTGTCCCGGCACAGGGAAACGGCGTCTTTCTGCACCGGCTGCGGTATGAGTCCCATCCCTCCCCCCTGCCGGAGGGGGACCTGACCCGGCCCCACGGCTCCGGCAGCCAGACGGCCCTGACCGTGACCATGGACCGGTGGGAGCCCCTGTATCTGCGGGGCTTCGCCGCCGGGGAGTACACCGGCCGCAGCTGGCAGCCCCTGGAGGGGGAGGCCCTGGCGGCCCAGGCCGACACCCTGTATACCCTGCAAAGAGACTATTTCTTCCCCTCCACCCAGGTTTCCGCCGCCTGGCAGGACGTATCCGGCGGCGAAAGCCGGACCGTCACCGTGGCCAACGCCGGGGCCTGCCGCCAGCGGCTGTATCTGCCCTATGGGGCGGCCGCGGATGCCCTGGACGCCGCCGACCTGGCCGGAGAGGGGGGCCGCGTCCCGGCGGATGCCGTCACCCTGTCCGTTTACCCGGTGGAGGACAGCTATCTCTTGCAGGACGCCCTGTCCCGGTCCGGGGACGACACTCCCTATCGCCAGGGGGAGGCGGTATACCGCCAGTGGGTCTATGACCACTATCTGACGGTGCCCCAGAGCACCTATGAGGCCCTGACCCGGGCCTTTGCCCCGGAGAGCGATATGACCACCACCCAGGCCAAGGCGGCGGTGCTGGCCTGGCTTTCCCAGAGCGTCAGCTATCGCCAGGGGGCCTCGGTGTCCGGCGGCGACATCGCCGCCGCCATGGCCTCCGGCGGCCAGCAGGGCAGCGACATCCACTATGCCACCCTGGCGGCTCTGCTGCTGCGGTGCTGCGGCGTCCCGGCCCGATACGCTGAGGGGTACGTCGTGACCCGCCAGCAGGCGGAGGCCATGGTCCCCGGCGGCACCCTGACCCTGACGGAGCAGAGCAGCCACGCCTGGACGGAGTATTATCTGGACGGCGTGGGCTGGCTGCCCTTTGACGCCGCCCCAGGCTATACGGACCTGGTGGAATACCGGCTGCCGGAAAACGGCCCGGAGGGGGAAAACGGCCAGGGAGACACCCCCGTGCCGGACCCCCCCGTCCAGGAGCGGGAACCGGAGGTCGTTCCGGAGGAGGAACAGCCCCGGGACCGGCGGGCGGAATATGTCCGCAATGCCCTGCTGACCCTGGCGGCGGTGCTGGCGCTGGGGCTGCTGGCCCTGACCGTCCGCGCCCTTCTGGGCCGCAGGCGGCTAAAGCAGGCGGCGGCCCGGTATCAGGATCCGGACTGCCGCATGGGGTGCGGATACATTCTGTGCGCCGTCCATGACCTGCTGGGTCAGCCGGGCCTCCCGGAGGACCCCCTGTCCCCGGAGGACGCGGAGGACCTGGTGTACCTGGAGCGGGAGGTGTGGTACAGCGGCCACACCATGACGGAGGACCAGCGGCGGCGATGCCTGGCCCTGCTGGAAAGCGCCCGCCGGGTATGGCGGGAGCAGACCCCGGCCCTGCGCCGGTTTGCGGCAAGATTTATCACCTGCAAGGTGTTTTGAATAGAGAAAGAACAAAGGAGGAAACATCACATGAGAGTTACCAAACGCCTGATGGCCGCGCTGCTGGCGTGCCTGATGCTGCTGTCTCTGCTGCCGGTTCCGGCCTATGCGGCAGACGACGGGCGCATCGCCCTGCTGGCCGTGGCCCAGGACGGCTATGTCATCGAGCCGGAGTATATCGGCTATCATGACGGCGACACGGTGAAGGACGTGCTGAAAAACAGCGGCCACACCTTCTCCGGCATCGACAGCGGGTTCATCACCGCCGTGGACGGCCGGACGGACAACTATTCCCTGCACTACGACGGCGACGGCTATGCCCTGGACGCCTCGGCCAAGGGACTGACGGCCATCTGGTTCACCACCAATGCCAACCAGAGCTACGGCGAGAATCTGCTGCACCTGGCAGAGCGGATGGCGGCCTACAACACGTCCACCAACGGACTGAAGGACTACGCCGCCGCCAAGGAGGCCTATGACGCCGCCCACAGCGGCTTCTATGCCGCCGCCAACGCCGCGGCGGCCCCCCTGCGCACCGCCCTGGAAAACGCCATCGAAAAGTTCGAGACCTTCCAGGCGGGCGACCGGGTGACCGTGACCATCGCCGCCACCCAGGACGGCAATGCCGTGACCCCGGCGCAGGCCACCTTCACCAGCGAGTTCGGCACCGTGACCACCGTGAAGAACGCCGGTTCCGTGCAGCTGGTGCCCGCCACCTATCAGTTTGACCTGTCCGACGGCGGCATCAACCACGTCCGGGGCACCGTGGAGGTCACCGCCCAGGGCGCAGCCGTGTCCGCCCCCCTGCCCTCCGGTAAGTGGATCAAGGAGCTCCGCCTTGGCATCGACAACCAGTGGAAGGACGGCGAGGACGTCCCCAAGCTTGACGAGACCGACGGCGGCGCCACCTCCTGGGTGCCTGACTATTCCTATGGCACCCTGTATCCCTACATGGTCCCCGGAGACGGCATCGGCACCGCCGAGGGGCAGATGAACGTCCGGGTATACCTGGCCGGGGTGGAGACCCTGCCCAAGTACGCCCGCTCCTGGCAGAGCAAGGCCACGGCGCTGAGCCGGGTCCTTCCCGGCAGCAGCCTAGAGGGCGGGGACGTGGTGCTGGAGGCCCGGTATGCCGTGGACGGCTACGAGCAGTATCAGCCCTATACCCTGCACGTTCTGCGCACCCCCAGCCTGACGGACCTGGTAGTGTCCGACGCCTCCGCCCGGCTGAAGCCGGACTTTGACAAGAAAACCCTGAGCTATACCGTGGCCACCACAGAGGACGCGGTGACCGTTACCGCCTCCCCCCTGTGCGCCCAGGCCAAGCTGACCGTTGCCGGGAAGGCGGCCCAGGGCGGCGCTCCCGTGAACGTGACCCTGGCCGGCTGCCAGAAGAACGGCAAGGGGCAGTACATCATCCCCGTGGAGCTGACCTTCGAGGGCCGCGCCGTCACTTATACGGTGCTGGTGGAAAAGCGGGAAAGCGTTCTGGTGACCCTGGAGCATGAGCAGGATGTGACGGTGGAGCTGACCAACAACGCCGGGGCGGTGATCGCCCCCCGGCAGCAGACCGGCACCGCCGACGTGTACGCCCTGGTTCCCGGCGACAGCTACACCTATGTCTCCACCAAGAACAGCTATTATCACACCACCGCCGCCGTGAAGGCCTCCGCCGGGCTGACGGTGCAGGTGCCCACCCCCATTGTGGAGGACTGGCTCAAGGGCCTGGACGCCAAGAGCGGCACCTCCGCCAAGGCCATCCCCTATCCCATGACCCCGGCTTTCAGCGCAGGCGTCCACGAGTATGACTTCGCCGTGGAGTCCAACAACGCCTCCTTCTTCCTGAACCGGGCCAGGACAGACAGCACCTATGTGACCACCATGGTCTATTACGGTCACTATAACACCAACTTCGCCGACAAGCTGTATGAAAAGGCGCTGACCTCCAAGGACGATGGCTACGGCTCCGTGGCCAACTTCATGGCCGCCGGCGGCCATGGCAACTCCATGGAGCTGCAGGTGGCCCAGGCCAAGGCCGTAGGCGGCGTCACCTTCTATCAGAGCTATCTCATCTCCGCCCACCGGGTCATGACCCTGAACTCCATGAAGCTGGCGGACAACAACGGCAGTGCCCTGCCCCTGAACCAGAAGGACGATGCATCCAAGGCCTTCGACAAGCTGGTGCTGGATTACACAACGTCCCTGGGCCAGCGGGTGCCGGAGATACAGCTGACTCTGCGCCCCCTGTCCGGCTATAAGCTGGACGCGGACATGACCGTTACCGTGGCCTGCGGCGACTGGAGCCAGACCCTGACCTATGACGCGGACAACAAGCCCAACGTCCTGCGGACGGTGAACGTTCCCCTGAACACCGCCCTGCAGACGGAGACCGTCACCGTCACCGTTTCCCACAGCGAGCCCACCTCCGTAGCGCAGACCTATTCCATCCGGATCAACAAGCTGCCGCCGGTGGAGACCACCGTCACCACCGACCCCGCCGACGCCACGGTGTTCCTGACCAGCAACGTCAACGGCCAGCGGATCCTGCCCGGCGAGACCGGCACCTATACCCTGGACACCAACGGAGCCTATACCCTGGTGGTGACCCGCAGCGGCTATGTGGGCCAGAAGCTGGACGTGATCGCCGGGGAAAACAGCAAGAACATCACCGTGAAGCTGGACAAGGCCCCGGAGAGCACCCACAACGACATTCTCCAGCCCGGCGACTGGCCCCTGTTCCGGGCGGACAGCAACAACAACGGCGTGGTCAGCGCCCCCACCCCCATTACCGCCGAGGACGCGGTGCTGGTGTGGGCCAACAAGGTGGGCGAGGGCTACGGCGCCAGCGCCGCCTCCTGCCCCATTATTGCAGGCGGGTATCTCTACGCCTATGCCCGGGACAAGCTGCTGAAGATCGACAAGGACACCGGCGCGGTGGTGGGCCAGGGTACCATGGTCACCAGCTCCTCCTTCGCCATCAACTCCCCCACCTATGCCGACGGCATGATCTTCGTGGCCCTCAGCGGCGGCCGCATCCAGGCCTTCGACGCCGAGAGCCTGGAGTCCCTGTGGGTGTATACCGACCCCCTGGGCGGTCAGCCCAACTGCCCCATCGCCTACTGCGACGGGTATATCTACACCGGCTTCTGGAACTCCGAAACCAAGCAGGCCAACTTCGCGGGCATCAGCGTTACCGATGAGGATCCCACCCAGCCCCGGGAGACCAAGCTGGCCGCCTGGACCTATACCCACAACGGGTTTTACTGGGCCGGGGCCTATGCCTGCGAAAACTTCGTCCTGGTGACCACCGACGACGGCGACAGCGGCTATACCACGGGCTACGGCTCCGTGCTGTCCCTGGATCCCAAGACCGGCGTTCTGCTGGACCAGCTGAAGGCCACCAACGTGGGCGACCTGCGCAGCAGCGTGTGCTATGACCCCGCCACCGACGCCTATTACTTCACCTCCAAGGGCGGCGACCTGTATCAGGTCCGCACCAACGAGGACGGCACCTTCGTGAAGGGGTCCCTGAACCGCCTGCACCTGGACAACGGCGGCAACGACGACAACACGCCGCCCATGTCCACCTCCACACCGGTGATCCACAACGGTCGGGCCTATATCGGCGTGTCCGGCGTCAGCCAGTTCGGGGCCTATTCCGGCCACAACATGACCGTGGTGGACCTGGAGAGCTTCTCCATCGCCTATACCGTCCCCACCCAGGGCTATCCCCAGACCAGCGGTCTGCTGACCACGGCCTATGAGGACCAGGACGGCTATGCGTATGTGTACTTCTTCGACAACTATACCCCCGGCAAGCTGCGGGTCCTGCGGGATAAGCCCGGCATGACCGAGGTGGACCACACCTACACCACCATGGAGACCTATAACGGCGATTCCGGCGAGGTCACCATCGAGACCGGGTATGTGCTGTTCACCCCCAGCGGCGCACAGGCCCAGTACGCCATCTGCAGCCCCATTGTGGACGGCGAGGGCAACATCTATTTCAAGAACGACTCGGCCTATATGATGCGGCTGAGCAGCCGCGTCACCGCCCTGGAGATCACCCGGCAGCCGGAGCGCACCGTCTATGAGATCGGCGAGACCTTCGACGGCGCCGGCATGCAGGTGACGGCCCTGCTGGCCAACGGCATGACCCAGGACGTGACGGACTATGTGAAGTTCACCGCCGAGCCCCTGACGGCGGAGGATACGGAGATCACCGTGTCCCTGGATCTGACCCGGCTGGACATCCCCGGCGGCCCCAACTGGGTTTTCTATCAGAATCGGGACGGCCAGGCCGGCCAGGAGTGGATCTGCCCCACCGGCACGGTGAACATCGAGCTGAAGGACGGTCATGTGTACGGCCAGCCGGTGTGGACCTGGAACGACGATTTCAGCGCCTATGCCGAATTTGCCTGCACCGTGAATCCCCGGCATGAGAAGCTGCATCTGGACGCCCAAGTCACCAGCGAGGTCACCACCGGCAGCTCCTGCCAGGAGGGCGGCGTCCGCACCTATACCGCCAAGGTGGTCCTGGACGGCGTCACCTATACCGACGTCCGGACCCAGCCCATTCCCGCCGACGGCCACAAGCTGTCCGCCGTGGCGGAGGTCCCCGCCGCCTGCACCGAAAGCGGCGTCAAGGCCCACTGGGTGTGCTCCGTGTGCGGCAAGCTGTTTGCCGATGCCGAAGGCCAGAACGAGACCACCCTGGAGGCCCTGACCATCCCCGCTCTGGGCCACAAGACCGAACTGGTAGGCGCGAAGGCCGCCACCTGCACGGAAGATGGCTATACCGGCGACGAGGTCTGCACCGTCTGCGGTGAGACCGTCAAGAAGGGCGAGGTTATCCCCGCTGCCGGCCACAAGGCCCAGCTGGTAGGCGCGAAGCCCGCTGCCTGCACCCAGGACGGCTACACCGGCGACGAAGTCTGCTCCGTTTGCAACGAGGTCGTCAAGAAGGGCGAGACCATCCCCGCCACCGGCCACAAGACCCAGCAGGTGGGCGCTAAGCCCGCCACCTGCACCGAAGATGGCTATACCGGCGACGAGGTCTGCACCGTCTGCAACGAGGTCGTCAAGAAGGGTGAGACCATCCCCGCCACCGGTCACGACTACAAGGACGGCAAGTGCACCGTGTGCGGCGAGACCGATCCCAACTACAAGCCCGCTGAGCCTGTGCAGCCCGAGAATCCCGGTGTCAAGACCGGCGATGAGGCTCACACCGCTCTGTGGCTGGCCGCGGCCTCCGTATCCCTGCTGGCTGCCGCTGCCCTGCTGCTGGGCAAGAAAAAGCACCTGAGCTGACCCCCAAAAAAGTCAGGCAATAGCAATAGCCCCGGGACGCTATCGCGTCCCGGGGCTATTTGCTGCTTATGGGAGAAAAAGCGGTCAGCTCAGGCGCTTTTTGCGGCCGATGGTCAGGGCCACCAACAGGGCGGCCGGGATCATCTCATAGCCGCATGCGCAGGGTGAGCAGTATGCTCAGGACGCGTTCTTTCATAGCTTCGTTTTCTTTTCTTTGTCCTCCGGGGCCGCCGGGGCGGCGGCCTGTGCTTCCTCCGACAGGGAAAACTCATAATGCATGGCCAGGGCCTGGAACAGCTTCTGCATCACCTGCTCCGCCACGGTGCGGATGTCCAATCCCTCCACAAAGCGCAGAATCTGCTGCACCTCCTCCGGGACCTTATAGCCCCGCAGGCTCAGGGTCAGGAACATCCGCAGCTTCTTCTCCAGCGTCAGCGTCCCATCGCAGGGGCGGACCATGTAGCCCCGCATAAGGCCGGCGGAGCCAAGCTCCAGGGCGTAGAAGTCCTCCTCCGTCAGCTCCGGCTGATAGGGGCCGAAGATCCGGTACAGCTCCCGGGCGGTGGCCCGGAAAATAAACTCGGACACCTCGCTGTGGGTGTAGCTCTCCACATAGATCTCCCGCAGGTTCTCGTTCAGCTCCGTCAGGGTCATCTGGATGGCGGTCTCCGCGGCGTAGACATACACCGGGGGCAGCTGTGTTCCCACCACGCCCCGGGCCATGGAGAACTGGTTGGAGAACATAAACTCCGCCAGCTCCGTCAGGACGCCGTCCTTGGCCCGGAAGATATTCTGGAAAATGCTGTTGGACACCGCCGCCTTGTGGACGATCTCCGCCACGGTGGTTTTTTTGTAACCCTGCTCCAGAAACAGCTTGACGCAGACCGTCAGAATCCGTTTTTTGGCGGGCAGACTGGCGCTTGTGATGGTCGTAATACGCACTTCCTTCCCTATATTTGGCATGCATGCCATGATTGTAACAGAGATTTTCGGAAAAGGCAAGGGGAATTTGGAAAAAAGCCCCGCGCCCCGGACGGGACGCAGGGGGCGGGTCAGAACAGGTCCAAGGTGTTGTCCAGATACAGGGCCTCCCGGACGTGGATATGGTACTCCGGGCGGGTCAGGTAGTGCAGCAGGAACTCCAGCAGCAGGGCGGTGCCCAGGCTGCGGCCCTCGATCTTGAACTGGGAAAAGCCCATGGGGAGATAAACGTCCCGGATATCGTTCACGCCGATGAAGCCGGGGTTCTCCATGGCCCGGGAGAAGCGATAGCCCCCGGCGGCGTCCGGGGCGGTGCAGCGGTGGACGGGACCCTCCAGGCCCAGGTTCTCCCGGCTGACGGACCGGTAGCAGGCGGCCCGGTCCCGGCAGCCGAAGGCGCAGCACTCGTTGCACAGAAGCTCCGTCTTGTCCCGCAGGGCCTGGGGCAGGGTGTCCAGCTGGCGGAAGGCCCGGTTCAGCCGGAAATCCGCCACCACATAGCGGAACTCCGGCCGCTCCAGCTCCCGGCGCAGCAGGGAAAAATCCGTCAGCACCTTGGTGGTGGAGGAGACGAAATACAGCCCGGGATAGGTCCGGCGCAGATGGTCCAGCAGCAGGTCCGAGTGGACGATGACTCCGTTCTGCGGACCGGGGCTTTCCGCCAGCAGGCGGCACAGCCGGTTGCAGCGGGGGTCCGACAGGTGCTCCGGCCGCAGCAGGGAGTTGCTGAAGGTCAGCCGGGCGGAGATGCCGTATTCCCGGGTCAGGGCCAGCACCTCCCGGGGGTCCCGGTCCCCGGACCCTACCCGGCCGCCGCCCCAGATGCAGTCCGCCGGTGCGCCATACAGGGAGGCGATGCAGCACCAGTCGTAAAAATACTCCCGGTGCTGCCGGAACAGCGGCAGAAACACCCGGTAAAAATCGTAAAATTCAAACAGGCCCGGCAGATGATAGCAGGCGGCGGATGCGGACATGGCGAAACGGCTCCTCCCTTGTGCGGATACCCCTACTGTACCACGCCGCCGGGAAAAAGGCAAGAAAACAGCCCCGGCGGAAATCCGCCGGGGCTGCGTAATGAACCGTATATGCCCGGAGTCGTCTTACTCCTGGTCCTGGTCGTCCTGGCCGGGGGTCTCCTCCAGCACCTGGGCGGCGTCCTCCTGCAGGGCCTCCACGCCGGTGGTCTGCTCTTCGGACTGCTCCTCCTGGAGCTCCTCCTCCGTCACGGGGACCAGCTCCTCGGCGAAGTGGCGATAGGCGTTCAGGCCGGTGCCGGCGGGGATCAGCTTGCCGATGATGACGTTCTCCTTCAGGCCCACCAGGTGGTCCACCTTGCCCTTGATGGCGGCCTCGGTAAGGACCTTGGTGGTCTCCTGGAAGGACGCGGCGGACAGGAAGGAATCCGTGGCCAGGGATGCCTTGGTGATGCCCATCAGAAGCTGGGTATAGGTGGCCTCCTGCAGAGGCTCGCCGTCCTCCCGGACCTCGCCCGCTTCGATGCGCCGGCGGACGCGCTCGTTCTCGTCCTCCACCTCCAGGACGTCGGCCATGGCGCCGGACAGCAGGCCGGTGTCGTTGGCGTCCTCCACCCGGACCTTGCGCATCATCTGGCGCACGATGACCTCGATGTGCTTATCGTTGATGTCCACGCCCTGCTGGCGGTACACCTTCAGGACCTCCTGGATCAGGTAGTTGTGCACGGCGGAGGCGCCGCGGATCCGCAGCACGTCGTGGGGGTTCAGAGCGCCGTCCTGCAGCTGCTTGCCCTTTTCGATGACGTCGCCGTCACGGACCTGCAGGCCGGTGTGGGGCACGGAATAGGTGCGGGTGTCGCCGTCGTCGGCGGTGACGATGATGTTCAGCAGACTGCCCTTGGCGGCCTCCTCAAAGCGGACCTTGCCGCCGATCTCGGCCAGAGTGGCCATCTTCTTGGGCTTGCGGGCCTCGAACAGTTCCTCCACGCGGGGAAGACCCTGGGTGATGTCGCCGCCGGCCACGCCGCCGGTGTGGAAGGTACGCATGGTCAGCTGGGTACCGGGCTCACCGATGGACTGGGCTGCGATGATGCCAACGGCCTCGCCGGGGCCCACCGGCTTGGAGGTGGCCAGGTTCATGCCGTAGCACTTGGCGCAGATGCCGCTGTGGGCCTTGCAGGTCAGCACGGTGCGGATCTCGGCGGAGTGAATGTCGAAGCTCTCCAGCAGGGCGGCGTCGCTCTCGGTCATCATGTGATCCTTGGAGATCAGCACCTCGCCGGTCTTGGGGTCAGTGATGTCATGCACCGGGAAGCGGCCCCGGATGCGCTCGGAGAATTTCTCGATGACCTGGCCGTTTTCGCTGATCTCGGACACCAGAATGCCCTTCTGCACGCCGCAGTCATCCTCCCGGATGATGACATCCTGGCACACGTCCACCATGCGGCGGGTCAGGTAACCGGAGTCGGCGGTACGCAGAGCGGTATCGGCCAGGCCCTTCCGGGCGCCTCGGGAGGAGGTGAAGTAGTCCAGCACGGACATACCCTCACGGAAGTTGGCCTTGATGGGGATCTCGATGGTCTTACCGGCGGTGTTGGCCATCAGGCCGCGCATACCGGTCAGCTGACGGATCTGCTTCATGGAGCCGCGGGCGCCGGAGTCCGCCATCATGAAGATGGGGTTGTAGCGGTCCAGGCTGGCGGTCAGGGCGTCGGTAACGTCGTTGGTGGTCTTTTCCCACTCGCGGACCACCAGCTTATAACGCTCCTCGTCGGTGATGAAGCCCATGTTGTACTGGTCCTCGATGTCCACCACCCGCTGTTCGGTCTCCCGGATCAGCTCATACTTCTTCTCGGGGACGGTCATGTCCGCGATGGAGATGGTGATGGAGCCCCGGGTGGAGTATTTATAGCCCGTGGCCTTGATGTTGTCCAGCACCTCGGCGGCGGTGGTGAAGCCGTACTGCTTGATGGTGCGGTCCACGATCTTGCCCAACAGCTTCTTGCCGCAGGTCTCGGTGATCTCATAGTCGAAGAAGTGCTCGGAACGGGTGCCGTCGTCGTTGTACCGCTTCACGAAGCCCAGATCCTGGGGGATGTTGCGGTTGAAGATGATGCGGCCGGCGGTGGCCCGGACCACATGGGACAGCTTCTCGCCGTTCACTTCCTTGGTGACGCGGATCCACACCGGCTGGTGCACGCCGATGATGTGCTCGTTATAGGCCATGAGCACCTCGTCCTCGTCGCGATAGATGTTCATGTGGACGTTGGCCCGCTCCTGGTCGGTAAGCTCGTCATAGCTCTTGCCGGCCAGGGAGAAATCCACGCCCTGGGGCCAGTATTCGTCGTTGTCCATCTGGCTGACGCCGTTTTCAAACCGCTCGAAGGTCAGGTAGTAGGAGCCCAGCACCATATCCTGGGTAGGAACGGTGACGGGGCCGCCGTCCTGGGGGCGCAGGAGGTTGTTGGCGGACAGCATCAGCAGGCGGGCCTCGGCCTGGGCCTCGGCGGACAGGGGGACGTGGATGGCCATCTGGTCGCCGTCGAAGTCGGCGTTGAAGGCGGTGCAGTTCAGGGGGTGCAGCTTCAGGGCGCGGCCCTCCACCAGCACCGGCTCAAAGGCCTGGATGCCCAGGCGGTGCAGGGTAGGCGCGCGGTTGAGCATCACGGGGTGGTCCTTGATGATCACGTCCAGAGCGTCCCACACCTCGGTGACGCCCTTGTCCACCATGCGCTTGGCGGACTTGATGTTGTTGGCGGAGCCGTCCTCCACCAGCTTCTTCATGATGAAGGGGCGGAACAGCTCCAGGGCCATCTCCTTGGGCACGCCGCACTGATAGATCTTCAGCTC
>UMJL01039512.1_pt1 | contig 11676 bp, 8 predicted proteins | sample 1966071 | NCBI WGS metagenome assembly UMJL01 (sample SAMEA4836148, study PRJEB28245) | human gut metagenome | biome: gut microbiome; material: fecal sample | place: Denmark | collected 2008
TTCGACGATAGTGACGCAAGTGACGATAGTGTGCAGGGGGGTGAGGTAAACACCCCCCTCTTAAAACAGCCCAGATATCGTTCCGTTTTCGTCCACGTCTATGCGCTCCGCCGCCGGGATCTTGGGAAGGCCGGGCATCGTCATTATGTCTCCGGTCAAGGCAACTATGAAGCCCGCGCCAGCGGATACCTTAACGCTGCGCACGGTCACGGTGAAGCCCGTCGGCGCGCCGAGCTTTGTTTGGTCGTCGGAAAAGCTGTATTGCGTTTTTGCCATGCATACGGGCATATTGCCGAATCCCAGCTCCGTAAGCCTTGCAATCTGCTTCTTCGCCGCCGGTGCAATGCTTGCGCCGTCCCCGCCGTATATGCGCCGCACTATAGCGTCTATCTTTTGCTCTATGGTCATGTCCGCATCGTAGGCGAAGGTGAAGCTGCCCTTCTCCTCCTCGCACAGGCGCACAACCTCGCGCGCAAGCGCCTCGCCGCCGCGTCCGCCGTCCGCCCAAACGGTCGAAAGCACGGTGTTCACGCCCAGCTCGCGGCATTTTTCTATTATAAAATCAATCTCCGCGTCCGTGTCCGTTGGGAAGCGGTTCACCGCCACAACGCACGGCAAGCCGAACACGTTCTTTATGTTTGACACATGCCTTAAAAGATTCGGCACGCCCCTTTCAAGCGCGGGTATGTTCTCCTCCGTAAGCTCGGTCTTTGCAAGGCCGCCGTGCATCTTCAGCGCGCGCACCGTTGCAACTATAACTACAGCGTCCGGCGTAAGGTTCGCCATGCGGCACTTTATGTCAAGGAACTTCTCCGCGCCCAAGTCCGCGCCGAAGCCAGCCTCCGTAACGGCATAATCGCCCATCTTCAGCGCCATGCGCGTTGCCATAACGCTGTTGCAGCCGTGGGCAATGTTTGCAAACGGCCCGCCGTGCACGAACGCGGGCGTACCCTCAAGCGTCTGCACAAGGTTTGGCTTTATTGCGTCCTTCAGCAGCGCCGTCATGGCTCCCGCCGCCTTCAGCTCGGCACAGGTAACGGGCTTATCGTCATATGTGTAGCCCACTATCATGCGCCCCAGCCTCTCCTTCAGGTCTGCTATGCCCGTTGAAAGGCACAGCACGGCCATAATCTCGCTTGCAACGGTAATGTCGAACCCGTCCTCCCTGGGCGTGCCGTTCACCTTGCCGCCAAGGCCGTCCACTATGAAGCGGAGCTGACGGTCGTTCATGTCCATGCAGCGCTTCCATGTTATCCTGCGCGGGTCTATGTTAAGGGCGTTGCCCTGCTGAATATGGTTATCGAGCATAGCCGCAAGCAGATTGTTTGCCGCGCCTATGGCATGGAAATCGCCGGTGAAGTGCAGATTTATGTCCTCCATGGGCACCACTTGGGCATATCCGCCGCCCGCCGCGCCGCCCTTTATGCCGAATACAGGCCCCAACGAAGGCTCCCTCAGCGCAACAACCGCATCCTTGCCAATGCGCCTTAACCCGTCCGCAAGGCCGATGGTGGTGGTGGTCTTGCCCTCTCCCGCGGGGGTGGGGGTTATGGCGGTAACAAGCACCAGCCTGCCGTCCTTGTGCTGCGTCTCCTTCAAAAGGGCGGGGTCAATCTTGGCCTTGTAGCGGCCGTATTGTTCAATATATTTTTCGTCCACGTGGGCAGTTCCGGCTATTTCGGTTATTGGGCGCATTGCCGCGCCCTGGGCTATTTCAATGTCGCTTTTGTACTGCAATCGTTTGTTCCTCCTGCATATGCAAAAAATTCGGCCGTAGCACAGGTCAATTATAACCCATACCGCGACCGAAGAAAATACGCTGCGTATTATATATTATTTTGCCCGCGAACGCTTCCTGAGCGCTATGCATACCGCCGCTATCGCTATTATAAGCCCCGCCGCAGAATATATTATCCACGCCTGCACCGCCGCATCCTTTGCGGCAATAAGCTCCGCTGTGCGCACGTTGCCGAATTCGTCCCTGAGGGTTATTGTGCCAACGGTGTCGCCCTTCTTGGCCGACGCTATGTCCGATACGTAGGTAACGGTATAGTCCGGCTGCTTATTATCCTGATAGAGTATGTACACGTCCCTGTCAGCCGCCACGTCAAGGCATTTAAGCCCGCTTTTAGCCTGCTCAACCAATTCCCCTTCGCCGTAGCCGAAGCGCGCAAACGTGCGCGCATAGCGCATAAGCGTAGCCGTGTCAAGGCAATGCGTGTAGCACGGCTCCCCTTCAAGGAACATGCCCTTGCCCTTCATAACAACGCTGTAAAAGCGCAGCTCCCCGTGCTGCATGGCGCAGGAAAGGTTCATGCCGGAATCGGGTATATAGCCGGTTTTTATGCCTATTATATCGTCGCTGAAGCCGGTATCGTAGAAACGGTTGCCCAGCGGGTCAAGCACGCTGTTGCTGTTGCGGAAACAGAATGCCTCGCTGCGCTTGTTGGAAGCGGGTATTCTGCCCTCCCGCGTGGATACTATTTTGCGGAAGGTATCGTTCTTCATGGCGTAGCGGCAAAGCTTGAGCATATCGTTGGCGGTTATCAGCTGCGGTACGCTGCTCAGCCCATGCGGGTCAACGTAATGCGTGCTTGTCATGCCAAGCTCGGCGGCCTTTTTGTTCATCATGCCAACAAACGTGGGTATGTCCCCCGCAACGTATATGGCAAGGGTAGTCGCGGCCTCGTTGCCCGATGCTATCAAAAGATAGTTCATCAGGTCCCATACGGACACCTCCTCGCCCACCTCAAGATGGTCCATATCGAGCCAGGAGCAGTTCTCCTTGCTCATCGCCTCCTCCGGCACCACCATTGTGCCCTTTAGCTCCGGGTCGTATTCCAGCACCAGCGTTGCCGTCATGACCTTTGTCATGCTTGCGGGCGGGTTGGTTTTGTCCGCCTCGCGCGAGAATAGCACCGTGTCCGTGGTTTCCTCATACAGCAGCGCTATCGGCGCGTTCTTCACCTGCGGCACGGCGTATGGATCCGTCTCCATCTTGTCGTCCTTCGCGGCAAGGCTGAGCGTGCAGCATGCCGCAATAGCCACGCACAGCGCAATGCATATAAGCTTCTTCATTCGGTTTTGTCCTCCGTCTTTTCATTTGATATATCCGCCTTCGCCTGCCCCAGCACTATTTCGCGGTACTGTGAAGGGCTCATGCCGCAGCAGCGCTTAAAGTTTCTGTAAAACGTACTGAAATCCTGATACCCCACAGCATCGGCAATATAGAACAGCGACATATTCTCCTGCGCCATAAGCTTCTGCGCCTCGCTCACGCGCCGCCGGTTAAGATAATCCTGCAGCTTAACGCCCCGCGCGGCAAAGAACCTGCGCGACATTGTGGCCTGGGACATGCCGAACCGCTCCGCAACCTCCGCAAAGCGAATCTCTTCATAATAATGGTTATCAAGATAGTTGATAAGGCTGTCCGTGTTCCGCGTGCGCTCGTCCTCCCTTACGGCAAGGGCAGTATTGGCCTTTTCCTTCCCCGCCACGCTGAATATAAGATACAGTATTGCAAACACCTGATGATACACCACGTCCTTATAGAATGCATCGTCCTCATCGCATATCTCTATCCCATCCAGCGTAGCTTCAAGGCTCATTATCTGGTTCAGTATCAGCGCCATGTCCTTCTCCCGCGGGGTTATCAGCGGCGTAATGTCCGCAAAGCCGCATTCCTCCCCGCATGCCGCCGTAAGCGCGGCGCGGGCTATTTCCGTGGTGACGGAGAAATTATAGAAGTATTTCTGCTCCGCAAGGGACATGCTGTGCATCACTCCCGGCGGGGTGAACAATATGTCCCCGCTGCCCAGGTGATATGCCCGGCTGCTTTGCGTTTGCCGCGTTGCGCCGGACTGCATTATTACAAACTGCGGAAAATCGTGCTTATGCGCCTTAACAAGGTTATATGCCTCGCTCACGTTATATACAAGGCAATGGAACCCTTCCGTGAAAAAGGAATTGCGTAAGCGGTCCGTTTCGTCCTCCCATTTACGATTTTTGTTCACATGCGCAGCCCTCCGTAGATATTTCGGTTTAATTATACCAAGGTTTTGCAAATATGGACAAAATGAAATGAATGCAATCACATTCTGCATTATGCGCGCGCTTTTTGCAATGTCCTTTTTATTATGGCCATGATAAAATATATCATAGCCTAATATATAGGCGTCACAATTCAAACAAAGGAGAGCAGATCTTGACATCATTTATTCTGAAAAAGCTGCTGAATGGCCTATTACTGGTATTTACAGTTTCCGTGCTGGTGTTCAGCATGATGCATTTGATGCCCGGCGACCCGGTCGATTTGATAGTTGACCGCAAAGTGTCACAGGAGCGCAAGGACATTATCCGCCACGAATACGGTTACGACCGCCCGCTTACCGTGCAGTACGTTGACTGGATATGGAAGATAATATCCAAGGGAGATTTCGGCACGTCCCTCCGCGTTAAGCAGAAGGTTGCGGATATGATGGACGCGCGCATACCGCTCAGTCTTAAGCTTTGCGGCTGGATGCTGTTCTTTGAAATAGTCATCGCAGTGCCGTTAGGACTGCTTTGCGCATATAAAAAGGATACATTCCTTGACCGCGCAATAATAAACGTTACCCTTTTCCTTTCCGCCGTGCCAAGCTTCTGGCTATACGTTCTGCTGATACTGCTGTTCAGCGTAACGCTGAAATGGCTGCCTATATCCGGCTATGAAAAGGCCATCAACTGGGTGCTGCCCATAGGCGGCGGCGTGCTCGGCTCGCTTGCCGGCACCATCCGCCTTACCAAGACCGAAGTGCTTGACGTGTTCCGCGAAAAATATGTGCTTACAGCCTATGCAAAGGGCCTGCCGCACAAAACCGTTATGGTCAAGCACGTTATGCGCAACGCCCTCATACTTATAACCGTGCTTGTGTTCATGAGCATACCCTGGCTTATATCCGGCGCAGTAATAACCGAGCGCATATTCAGCATACCCGGCATGGGCAGCCTGCTTGTGAACAGCATAATCACTCAGGACTACGCCGTTGTTCAGGGCTGCATACTTATAATAGCCGTGCTGACGGTCGTGTTCAACACGCTCAGCGACGTTGTGGTCGGTATGCTTGACCCCAGAATTCGCATTACCATGAACGGAGGCGCCGGAGCATGAACTATTCCCCCATCAGAGAATTCTTTTATAATTGCAGAAGGAACGTTAACTTTGTCGTTGGCTTCCTGATGATACTTAGCCTTATACTCGTAGCCATATTTGCGCAGCAGATTGCCCCCTATGACTACGATGAACCCCATAAGCAGGACAGGCGCCAGGCCCCCAATTCAACCTACCTTTTCGGTACGGATGATTTCGGCCGCGATATGTTCAGCAAGGTTATCTACGGCACGCGCATAACCCTTTGGGTGGCGCTGCTTGGCACAAGCATACAGCTTTTCCTTGGCGTTGTTATTGGCCTTCTGTGCGGCTATTTCGGCGGCTGGGTGGATAAGGTGCTGCTGTTTATAACCGACGTTACCTGGTGCGTACCCGGCACCATACTGGCGCTTGCCGTTGTTACGGTTCTTGGTAAGGGCCTTACCAATTCTATAATTGCAATATCGCTGGTCGGCTGGGCAGGCTACGCCCGTACCGTGCGCGCAAAAACGATGTCACTGCGCACGATGGCCTTCGTTGAAACCGGACGCGCCTTCGGCGAAAGCTCGCTTTCATTAATGTTCCGCTATATTCTGCCGAATATCGTGCCTTCGCTGATAGTGCTCATTTCAAACAACCTGCCCGGCACCATAATGGCCACCACAACGCTCAGCTTCCTTGGCCTTGGCTCTCAGCCGCCTTCTCCGGACTGGGGCTTGGCCATATCGCAGGGCATGAACTATGTTCACCGTGCGCAGTGGCTCAGCATATTCCCCGGCCTTGCGCTGGTGTATACCGTGCTTGGGTTCAATATACTGGGCGAAGGCATGCGCGATTTGCTTGACCCGCGCCTGAAGGGCCTGTAAGGAGGAAACACATGAGCGACATAGTGACCAAGCTTGACAATACCGAAGAGCCCCTGCTTAGGCTTGAGGATCTGAGCATAGATTACCGCATACGCAACGGCTATCTTTCCGCCGTGTCCGACGTTAACTTTACCATGAACCGCGGCGAGATAGTTGCGCTGGTAGGCGAATCCGGCTGCGGCAAAAGCACGATAGCCTTCACCATAATGCGCCTGCTTATGGACGGCAACGAGAAAATAGGCGGCAAAATACTGTTCAAGGGCGAGGATTTGAACAAGATTCCCGTGCGGGACATGGAAAAGATGCGCGGCAAGCACATAGGCATGATATTCCAGAATCCTTTGGATTCGCTCAACCCCGTTTACCGCACCGGCTCGCAGGTTGAGGAAGCCATATTGCTTGACGGGCTGAGCCATAAGGAAGCGTGGGAGCGCGTTATAAACCTTTACAAGGACGTGCGCATTCCGGATGCGGAAAAGCGCGTGAACAGCTATCCGCACGAGCTTTCCGGCGGCATGCGCCAACGCGTTATGATAGCCATGATGCTTTCCCGCACGCCGGAGCTGCTTATAGCGGACGAGCCCACCACCGCGCTTGACGTTACGATAGAAGCGCAGATACTGCAAATATTAAAGGATCTCAAAACGCAGTACAACACCGCCATACTCATGATAACCCATAATTTCGGCCTTGTTGCCGAGGTTGCGGACAGAATAGCCGTAATGTACGCGGGCAACATAGTGGAGCAGGGCAACGTGTTCGATGTTTTCGCCGCGCCCTCCCATCCGTATACAAGACTGCTCATGCGCGCCCTGCCGCGCAAAACAAAGCACGAGGGCAGGCTGGAAACAATAGACGGCAACGTGCCGCGCATAACCGAAAAGAAGCCCGGCTGCCGCTTTGCCAACCGCTGCCCGCTGGCCAAGGAAATATGCTTCACCGAAAATCCGCCCGTGCTTACCGTGAGTCACGACCACACATTCAGCTGCCATTTTGCCGGAGGAGGCTTCGAAACTGTAATGAGCAACGCCAACGTTAATGCACCTGTACCGGCAATAGAAATATCCGGACTGAAGAAATACTTCCCGCTCACTAGCGGCGCCTTCAATGCCAAAAAAGGCTCCGTAAAGGCCGTGGACGACATAAACCTGACCATAAACAAGGGCGAGATAATCGGCCTTGCCGGCGAATCCGGCAGCGGAAAGACCACCCTTGCCCGCGTTATACTCAATCTTACCCCTGCGACCGAGGGCAGGGTGCTTATGAACGGGCAGGATATATCCAAGCTGCACGGCAGGGAGCTTAAAGCCGTGCGCCGCAGCATAGCCACCGTGTTCCAGGATCCGGCATCCAACCTTAACCCCAGGCTCAACGTGCTAAGCAGCATAATGCGCCCCATGATACTGCACGGCGTTCCCAAGGCGGAGGCCGTTGAGAAGGCGCAGGAGGCCATGAAGCTGGTCAAGATGGATGAAAGGTATCTCTATTCCTATCCGCATCAGCTTTCCGGCGGTCAGCTTCAGCGTATAGCCATTGCACGCGCGCTGGTGCTCAGGCCCGACATAATGGTGCTGGATGAACCCACAAGCGCCCTTGACATATCCGTTCAGGCGCAGATACTCAATCTGCTGCTCGATCTGCAGGAGCAGTTCGGCCTGACCTATCTTGTTATAACGCACGACCTTAACGTGCTGCGCTATATAAGCGACCGCATTGCGGTAATGTACCTTGGCAAACTTATGGAGTTCGGCCCCACGGAGACGATATCCTCCAACCCGCTGCATCCTTACACGCGCGGGCTTATGGCCGCCTCCCCCATACTCGACCCCACGCTGCGCAGCCAAAAGAAGGAGCTTATGGGCGGCGAAACCGGCAGCCTTATAAACCTGCCCAAGGGATGCCGCTTCGCTGCGCGCTGTCCGCATGCGACAGACCGCTGCCGCGAGGAACTGCCCAAGGATTACCACGTGGATGCACTGCATCAGGTAAGCTGCTTCCTATACGACAAATAAGCATTAAATGATAACGGCAAAGCCGTATCAGATATAAAAATAAGGAGGAACCCCAATGAAGAGAATCTTGGCGCTGCTTATGGGCATAATGATGCTCGTGTCTGCTTTCGCGGGCTGCAGCAACACGGCGAACACCCCCAGCAACACCGATACCCCGGCCGGCGACAACACCCCCGCCAACAATAACGGCGGCGTGACCGTGGATGAAAACGGTAAGCGTACCATCACCATCTACGACTCCGAATGGCTCGGCACCAACCTGTACCGCTGTACCGGCTGGTATAGTTCCCAGGACCTTATCGCGGACACCTTTTTCCTGATGGATCCCGAAGATCGTAACAACGTGCTGCCCCGTATCTGCGAGGGCTACGAAATCAGCGAGGACGGACTGACCATGAAGCTTATCATGAGCGAAGGCATGAAGTTCTATGACGGCACCGATGTTACTCCCGAGGACGTTATAGCCTCCATCCAGTACGGCCTTGACGGCAGCGACTGGGGCTACGGCTATTCCAACATTGAATCCATGGAGGCCGACGGCAAGGATGTTATACTGCACCTTTCCACCTATCGTACCGACCTGATGCACTTCCTGTGCACCTGCTTCATGGGCATAATCAAGAAGGACTGCCTGGACACCATGACCGATGACGAGCTGCAGTGGGGCGCTATCCCCTACGGCGCGTTCTACGTGGACGAATACATTCCCGGCGACCGCATAATCCTTAAGCCCAACCCGTATTACAAGACCAACCTGCCCCTTGTTGAAAACAAGGGTCCCGTTGATTTGGACTACATCACCGTTATAGTGGCCGATACCGAAGCATTCACCCAGACCACCATGCTTGCCAACGGCGAAGTGGACGTGCTGACCGGCATAAACATGGAACAGTATGCCGAGCTGCAGAGCATAGACGGCGTTATAACGCTTGAAAACACCTATCCCAACATTGAATACTTCGAGCTGAATCAGGACCACAAGGACCTGCAGGACATTAACGTCCGTAAGGCCGTAATGCTTGCCCTTGACCGCGACGCCATGGAAGAAATGTGCAATGGCTCCATGAAGCCCGCATATTCCATGATAACCGAAGGCATGCAGTTCTTCTCCGAGAAGGCCGAAGCCTACTTCAAGGACAACCTGAGCAACAACGTGGAAGAAGCCAAGCGCCTGCTGGCCGAAGCCGGATACACCATGAACGGCGAAGGCTACCTTGAAAAAGACGGCAGCGTGCTGGAGTTCACCTTCCTTACCCGTTCCAGCGGCACCAGTGTTACCGTTGCGCAGGAAATGCAGCTGCAGCTTCAGGAAATCGGCATAAAGATGAACATAGAAACCATAGACTGGAACTACATCTATGAGCGCATGGCCGACGACGATTACGATGCCGGTATAGCCGTGCTTGAATGGGCGGAAGCCATACTGGTACTCAACTATGCTTACTACGATCCCAACACCAAGAGCGACGCCGACATGCAGGTTTATAAGGACCTTGTAGAGAAGGCCGCCACCTCTTCCGATATGGATCAGGCCGTTGAATACGTTTATGAAGCCCAGATGGAAATGTTCAAGGATTGCGCCATAGTGCCCATCTATTCCGATGTTTCCTACTGCGCATACCGCAACGACATCAATGGTCTTGTTGTCTGCGGCGACGGCAGCCTGTTCTATAACGACATCAACTACGCCAGCTAATACTTGATATCAGCATAGCGCAAAGCAAAAACATGCCCGGTTCCTCATTTCAGGAGCCGGGCGTTTTCATTGCCGTATATTTTTATTCGGTTCGTTTGAGCAGATAGAAATGGTTCATGCCATCCTTTGAATCGGTCACGTTGCAGCCATGCTGCTTCTTTTTGTCCTTATCGCATTCGCACAGAATGCCGAGTATTGTATTTGCAAACGGCATTCCGCAGCTTGCGTCTTTAAGTTCAAAGTACAGCAGATACTCCGCCCCGTCCTCAAGGCAGCGCCATTCGTCAAGGAAGTCCTTAACGCGCTCCCAGCCGTGCTTTTCATACACAAGCGTATACCCCTCATCGTGCAGCGGGTCGGTGTATTCTTCTTCCTCCTGCGCTTCGTCTCCGCTTTCCTGCGGCGTATAGCTTATGTCCGCATCGTTTGCCGTGAGCATACTTTCAAAAAAGCTGCATACGTTATCGGTTATCCGCGCGTACTGTTCGCCGTCTACATCGAACTGCTCGTTTGGGTCGTATGTGCGCATAGACTCCGTTACCTTTTGCCTTATCGCTTCCAGCTGTTCCTTTACCATGTCAATTTCACCCTGATATGACCGCTGTATGGCACGCACGGTCTCAAGCTTACTCTCAAGGGAGGCTATCTTCTCGTCAAACACTTTATACACGGTCGCGCTATCGGCATCGAGCAGCGGCTTTATTTCGTCTATGGTGAAAAGCGCGCTTTGCAGGTTCTTTATCTTAACGAACGTTACCGCCTGCTCCTCATCATAAAAGCGATAGCCCGAGTATCTGTCCACCCGAACGGGCTTGAGCAGGCCAACGCGGTCGTAATACCTAAGCGTTTGCGGATTGCAGCCGCACAGCTTTGCAAATTCCTTTATGGTCATATCATCCATCTCCTTTCGGATAAGGTTATATCATTGCACTTAGGTGAAAGGTCAAGGCCTGCGGCAAAATATATATTCACGCTTGGCCTCCATAGTTGAGTACGATATCGTACCAATTTCAATCAAAAGAACCCGCCTGCACAGTAAATGCGGGCGGGGATAGTTATTTTGATGAATCTCTATGCCACAGTAGCACTTTCAATTCAAACTTGCTTCTTAAATTTCAGCGTTAAGCCATCGTATTTCCGTCCGTTGACCTCCCGCTCTCCGATACAGCGATTGCACTCAGTAAAGCCAAGTTTCTCGGCGCAGCGAAGCATGCGAACATTGCCGGACCAAGTTTGCGTGTACAGCTCGCACGCACCGCTGTCAAGGCAGTAATCCATAAAAGCGCGAAGGGCATTTGTGCCGATACCGTTTCCCCATGAATCCGATTCGCAAATATCTATGCCGACAGCGCGGTGAACTATTTGGCCTTCCTCAGCTTTTCCTACCCATTCATAGTTTTCGTCAATGCAATAGGAACTTACCCAGCCAATGTGCTTACCGTTCCATAAAATCTCAAATTCCCAGCGGTAAGCATCATCAGGGCGGTTTTTCACCGATTCATAGTATTTCGTCCATTCTTTGCGCTCTGTCTCCTCGTCCGTATCTTCCTTCTCCCAAGGAGCATCCCATTTTTCCCATTCACGTTCCGCCGTGAACCAGCGCACATAGTCCTCTATATCCGTCTCTATCATATCCCTAAGGATGATGTTTTCATATTTTATCTGCATAGCTTATTCCCCCCCACTTCTTAGTGTTTGGACAATAAGCATACAGTCTCCACGTGCGCAGTCTGCGGGAACATATCCACGGGCTGGGCGGACTGGAGGGAATAGCCGGACTGGGTAAGTATGCTTACGTCGCGCGCGAGGGTGGCTGGGTCGCAGGAAACGTAGACTATGCGCTCAGCCCCGCTTGCCGTCACCGCATCGAGCACCGCTTTATCGCAGCCCTTTCGCGGCGGATCGAGCACTATCACGCCCGGCCTTGCGCCCTTTGCTATCAGCTCCGGCAGCGCGGCAGCCGCATCGTCGCAT
>UMJL01046677.1_pt1 | contig 11602 bp, 10 predicted proteins | sample 1966071 | NCBI WGS metagenome assembly UMJL01 (sample SAMEA4836148, study PRJEB28245) | human gut metagenome | biome: gut microbiome; material: fecal sample | place: Denmark | collected 2008
TTTTTCTCATGCAATCCGGTGTTTTGTCTGCTCAGGCGGCCTGCTGGACAGCCGCCTCTGTCGCAGCCTTCTGGCAGAAGTTTGCCAGGAACTCGGCCACCTCATACCGCAGGGCGGCATCGGTGGGACGGAGCGCCCTATCGGCAATCAGCACACCGGAACCAACCGCCCACTCCATGGCTTCCTGGGCATACTCACCGACGGCCTCCCAGTCCGCATAGACGCCGGTGATTGTCGCCGTCTTGGAGACATCATACTCCATGAACTGCGCATAACGGTACAGAATCGTCAAAAACTGCTGGCGGGAGATAGCCTGGCCGGGGGCAAAGGTGGTGGCCGTGGTCCCATTGGTCAGCCCCTTCTCCGCCGCCCAGGTGATGGCCTGCCGGAAGGGAGAATCTGCCGCCACGTCGGTGAAGGGGCATGCACCCGCAGGCGCGGGAGAGCCGTTCATCCGCCACAGCACGGTGACCATCTGGCCCCGGGTCATGGTAGAAAGGGGCGCGAAGGTGGTCTCGGTAACCCCCTTGAAGATATTGTTGTCGTAGCAGTATTTCACTTCGTCATAGTAGGCGGCGTCAGCAGCCACATCGGTAAAGGGCAGTCCCTTCTCAATGGTGATCCGGCCGCCGGGATTTCCATAGGCCGCAGCGGTGACGACACCATCCAGCTCATCGGTGATGTAGTCCATGACCACCTCATCCATGGCAAGACCCAGGTCATAGTTGACGGAGGCAGCGGCAAAGGCATAGTAGGTGTCGCCGCCGGCAGCCATGAAGTCGTTGGTGGCAATGGTATAGGTGGCATTCTTGTCAAACGCCTTGCCGCCCACGGTCTCGATGGCCACGCGCTGGATGCTCTTGGGGCCGTAATAGGTGGAGCCGGGATACAGATCGCCCTGGTCATAGGCCTTGGTAGTATCCACGGTAAAGGTGATGCCGCTGACCTGGGGGAAGCCGCCGATGGCGGTGGGGGTGCAGTAAGTGGACGCCTCCAGGGCCTCCAGCAGCTCCGCACCGGTGACCTTGACGATGCTCAGCGTGTTGCCGAAGGGCAGCACGGTGTTGATGTCTTTCTTGGTGATGTCGCCCTTGGCAATGGAGGCACGGATACCGCCGCCGTTGGTAACGGCCGCATCCACCTTGGTGCCTTCCTTTTCAGCGCCCCAGACCAGCGCATCGGTGATCAGGTCACCCAGATTGGTCTCTTCGGTGCGGTTGCCGGGTTCCTTTTCGCCGTTGAGGTCCACTTCGGTCTTGGCAAAGGCGGTGCCGTACTCCTTGTCGATCTCCGCCTGAATGGCAGCAGCGCGGTCGGCAACAGTCTTGTCGGCAGCGGTCAGGGAATCCAGGGGATAGGACTTGGCAGACACATGGCCGCTCCCGTCAATGGTCACAACACCCACATTCTCCAGCTTGGTGCCGGTGGACGTCAGGACCGTTCCGTTGATCATGTCGGTTCCGGACGTGACGAGAACGTTGCCCGCCTGGGTTTGGGTACCGCCCAACGCTTTTATGATGTCCTCCTGCGTGGAATGAGAATGGCCGTCAATGAACACATCAATGCCGGACACCTTCTCCAGCAAGTCAATGGAGCGATTGCCGGTAGACTCGGCGTCAATGCCCAGATGTCCCAGGCAGACGATGTACTCGCAGTGGGCATCCTCCAGCATCTGCACCTCCGCCTGGGCCAGGTCGAACATCTCCTCTCCGGCCAGGAAGGTCACGCCCTTGATTTTGGCGGGATTGGCCTTGGTGGCGGTTTCGGGGGTGTCCAGGCCGAATACGCCGATCTTGGTGCCATCAGGCGTGGTGAAGATCATGTGATCCTCAAAAGCCGGCCTGCCGTTGTAGGAGATGTTGGCATCCACAATGGTAAAGTCGGCGTTCTTTTCCAGGGCCTTGATGTTGTCGTATCCGTAGTCAAACTCGTGGTTGCCCAGGCTCACCACATCGTAGCCCGCTAGGCTCATCAGTTCCACGGCGGTGGCTCCCTGGGATGTGCTGACGGTGGGATCGCCCTGGATGAAATCGCCCGCATCCATCAGCAATACATAGGCCCCACGGGCCTCATATGCATCCTTGAGAGCCGCCACCTTTGCATAGCCGCTGATGGCACCGTGAACGTCATTGGTGTGCAGGATCACAATCTCTCCGGCCATATCTCCCGTTGTGGCCGCCTCCTCGGCACTGACGGTGACGGTCAGGGAGAACATCATCGCCAGTACCAGGAGCAGGGACAAGAATTTTTGCTTCTTCATTCTCTTTGCCTCCTTTAAGATCTGGATTCTTTCTCGCCCGGATGTTAGTTTCAGTATAGCATGTCTTGCTAAAAAGGTCAGCGAGTTTCTGTTTACTTCCTATGAAAATTTTACAAAGGTTTTTCATTTGTTTTGCCAAATCAAATGCCGCTTCTTTTCCCCCCACTGGAAAATCAAAACGGCACATGCTATACTGTCCACAGAAAATGCCCTGTGCAGACTTTGCCGGCCCCAGCCGGCAGAATGGAGGTATCCCTATGCAAACACTTCTCAAAGGCGGCACTGTGGTCTCCGGCACCGGTATGCACCGGGCCGACGTGCGCATTGACGGAGAAAAAATCGTTCAGGTGGGACGAAAGCTGGACGGCGGCGAGGCCCGGGTGGTAGACGTCACTGGCTGCCTGCTCTTCCCCGGCTTCATTGATGCTCATACCCATTTTGACCTGGATGTGGCCGGCACCACCACCGCCGATGACTTTTACACCGGCAGCCGGGCGGCGCTGCGGGGCGGTACCACCACCGTTATCGACTTTGCCTGCCCCAACAAGGGAGAGTCCCTCCACCATGGGCTGGACCTCTGGCATCAGAAGGCGGACGGGCGGACTTTCTGCGACTACGGGTTCCACATGACCATCGACGACTGGAACGAATCCATCCGGGCGGAGCTTCCGGACATGTTTGCCGCTGGAATCTCTTCTTTCAAGATGTACCTCACCTATCCCGCCATGATGATCGGTGACCGGGATATTTACTGGGCCCTCAAGGAACTGCGGGGTCTGGGCGGTATCGCCGGATTCCACTGTGAAAACGCCGGTGTCATCGACGGTATGATCGCCGAGCGAAAAGCCGCCGGGGAACTCTCCCCCGCCTCCCATCCCCTGACCCGTCCTGCCTGCCTGGAGGCCGAAGCTGTCAGCCGTCTGCTACGCATTGCCCAGGCGGCGGACTGCCCGGTGGTGATCGTCCACCTGACCAATCAGGAGGCCCTCAAGGAGGTGGAGCACGCCCGCCGCCGGGGCCAGAAGGTCTATGTGGAGACCTGCCCTCAGTACCTGCTGCTGGATGAACACGTATACTTTAACCCCGACTACTCCTCCGCCGCCCGGTATGTCTGTGCTCCGCCCCTGCGGGCCAAAGAAGAGCAGGACCACCTGTGGAAGGCGCTGCGCCGGGGTGAGATCCAGACCATCTCCACCGATCACTGCTCCTTTACGCTGGCGCAGAAGGATATGGGCCGGGAGGACTTTACCAAGATTCCCGGCGGACTGCCCGGCGTGGAGACCCGGGGTGAGCTGATCTATTCCTACGGTGTGGCCAAGCGGCGGATCTCCGCCGCCCGGATGTGCCGCTGCCTGAGTGAAAACCCGGCGCGGCTCTACGGTCTCTTCCCACGCAAGGGTGTTCTTCGCCCCGGCAGCGATGCGGATATCGTGGTCTATGACCCGGACCTCAGCCATGTGATCCGGGCCGACGATTGTGTGGCCAACGTGGACTACAACCCCTATGAGGGCTTTGTCACTGTGGGCGGCATCCGCCAGGTATGGCTGCGGGGAGAGCTCTCCGTCAGTGAGGGGCAGGTGCTGGCCGAAACACCGGCAGGCCGATATATGGCCCGGGGCAAGAATTCCCTGTAAGCACAGTCCCCGGCTTTCCTTAAAAACCTTCAAACGGGAGATCCGATTTTCATCGGGTCTCCCGTTTGAACGTCTCTTCCCCCTGAAATCCACTGTACTCCTGCTGAACAGCTGGGCAAAATGGCGCAGGGACGGCGGCAGGAATCCCGTCACTTTGCACGATTTTTCCCATTTAGGACAGATTTGCTTGCCATTTCGTTCCTGTCGTGTTATGATTCACACTTGTGTGAAAAATATGATTATGAAGGGGACGATTTCATGCCTGGAGGCAAACATATGCTGGGAAGATCCAAAAACCGGGTCTTCGGCACCGCCAAGGTGGGGGATCGCGGCCAGATCGTCATTCCCCAGGAGGCCCGCCGTTTTTTCGGCATCTCCCCGGGGGATACGCTGCTGATCCTGGGCAATGAGGCCAGCGGCCTTGTTGTGACCAAGCCGGAGATTTTAAACAATCTGGCCGATGAAATTTTAGGGAAAGAGGACGGACACGATGGACATTGAGACCATGTATGAACAGCTGGGCGTCAGCCGGGCTGTCTACGAATACGGGGAAAGCGTACTGCGGGACCTGCGGTCCCGGTTCGACGCCATTGATCAGACGGCGGAGATCAACCAGGGCAAAGTACTCCACGCCATGCAGAAAAACAAGGTAAACGCCACCCACTTCGCCGCCACCACCGGTTACGGCTATGACGACGAGGGCCGTGACAATCTGGAGCGGGTATATGCCGATGTGTTCCACACGGAGGCCGCCCTGGTCCGGCCCCAGATCACCTGCGGCACCCACGCCCTGACGGTGGCCCTCAGCGCCAACCTGCTGCCGGGAGACGAGCTGCTCTCCGCCGCCGGCGCTCCTTATGATACGCTGGAGGAGGTCATCGGCATCCGGGAGAGCAAGTGCTCTTTGAAGGAATACGGCGTCACCTATGCCCAGGCCGACCTGAAGGCCGACGGCACCTTTGACTTTGACGCCATCCGGGAGAAGATCAACCCCCGCACCAAACTCATCACCATCCAGCGCTCCAAGGGCTACGCCACCCGCCCCTCCTTCTCCGTGGCACAGATCGGGGAAGTAATCGCCTTCTGCAAATCCGTCAAGCCGGATGTGAAGGTGATGGTGGACAACTGCTACGGCGAATTTGTGGAGACTCTGGAGCCCTCGGATCTGGGCGCCGACATGGTAGTAGGCAGCCTGATCAAAAACCCCGGCGGCGGTCTGGCCCCCATCGGCGGCTACATCTGCGGTACCAAGGAGTGCGTGGAGCGGTGCGCCTATCGCCTCTCCGCCCCCGGTCTGGGCCAGGAAGTGGGCGCCAACCTGGGACTGATGCCCGCTTTCTACCAGGGCCTGTTCCTCTCCCCCACGGTGGTCTCCGGCGCTCTGAAGGGTGCTATCTTCGCCGCCAACATCTACGAGAAGCTGGGCTTTGCCTGCGTGCCCTCCGCTACAGAGGACCGCCACGACATCATCCAGGCAGTAACCCTGGGCAGCCGGGAGGCCATGGTGGCCTTCTGCAAGGGCATCCAGGCCGCCGCGCCGGTGGACAGCTATGTGACGCCGGAGCCCTGGGCCATGCCCGGCTACGACAGCGACGTCATCATGGCCGCCGGTGCCTTCGTCCAGGGCAGCTCCATTGAACTCTCCGCCGACGGCCCGATCCGCCCGCCCTATGCGGTCTATTTCCAGGGCGGCCTGACCTGGTATCACGCAAAGCTGGGCATCCTGATGAGCCTGCAGAAGCTGGTGGAGGCCGGGATCGTCCGCCTGCCTGCCTGAACAATTTAACAATTTCATTTTGTGTTAGGAGAAATACGTAATATGTGGTTTTGGCTCTCTCTCATCGCGCTGCTCTGCTGGAGCGGCTCCGACCTCTTTTCCAAAATCGGCTGCCGGGACCCCCGGGACAAATTCAGCCCCCTGAAGATGGTTATCGCCGTCGGTGTGGTCATGGGACTCCACGCCGCCTATGAGATCTTTGTTGGCGGCACGGAGATCAATCTCTCCATCCTTCTGACCTACCTGCCGGTTTCCCTGCTGTACATTGGCTCCATGACGCTGGGCTATGTGGGCCTGCGGTACATTGAGCTGTCCATCTCCTCCCCCATCTGCAACTCCTCCGGCGCACTGGTGGCAGTGATGACGCTGGTCCTCTCCGGCATCAGCGGCTATTCCCCTCTGGCACTGGTGGCAGTGGCGCTGGTGTGCGCCGGTGCCATCGGTCTGGGCGTGGTGGACGCCTGCGAGGATGAGGCCCTCCGGGCCGCCCGGCAGGAGGCCAGCAACTACAAGTACGCCAAAAGCGCCATGGCCCTGGCCATGCCCGTGGCCTACTGCCTGCTGGACGCCGCCGGTACCTTTGCCGACAACCGGGTGCTGGAGACCCTCAACGAGGACAGCGCTAACGTTGCCTATGAGCTGACCTTCCTGCTGGCCGCCGTGGTGTGCTTCATCTACGTGGTCCTCATTAAGCGCACGCCCCTGATCCCCAAGCTGGAGGCCCCCAAGTACATCGGCGCCGTGTGCGAGACCGCCGGTCAGTTTGCCTACATCTACGCCATCGCCGATACCGAACACCTGGCCATGTCTGCCCCCATCATCTCCTCCTACTGCGCCGCGTCTGTACTGTGGAGCCGCATTTTCCTCAAAGAAAAGCTCTCCTGGAAGCACTACCTGATGATTCTGCTGATTATCATCGGCATTGCCATCATGGGCTTTTTCGATATGTAAATCCGATTGCAGGACGCCCCTGCGCCGTACGGCGCAGGGGCGTCTTCTAATACTACTAACACGTTTACTGCGTCAAGCGATTTACACCGTATCCTTTTGGATCTTCTGATCCAGCCGGGCCATGAAAAAGGCCAAGGCAAATCCGCCCAGGCAGCACACCGCCGACCACAAAATCTCGCCCGCCCCACTGTACGATGTGGGGATGATCACCAGGGTAGAGGCCAGCACGATGCCCAGAATCCCATGGAAGGCAATGGCATAATGCCGCCGGAAAAACCAGCTGACCAGCCGGGCCAGCAGCAAAATCGTCAGAATCATTCCGGGCAGACAGGCGGAGAGTACCAGCAGATCCAGTCGGGCCAGTCCCTCCAGCATGGGCTGGTACAGTCCCAGTGCCATCATCACGGAAGAGGATGTCATCCCGGGAATCACCACGCTCATGCCCCACAGTACACCGCAGAAATTATACCACCAGAAATTGGGCTCCACCGTCACACAGACGACCCGTCCCACATAGAATAGGCTGAAAAACACCGCCAGCGCACATACCGCCATGCTGACCCAGGAGCCGGCGGACCGTCCCTCCTTGCCTGCCTCCCGAAAGAGGGATGGCACCGTTCCCACAATCAGGCCGATAAAGAGCCAAGTGGTCACAGTGCTGGAAACGTGAATGGCCGCCGCGATTCCCTTGGCAAATCCCAAAAAGCCCAGGCACCAGCCAAGTCCCAGCGGAATAAACCATTTCCAGTATCGGGGAATGGCGGCCCGGGGATGGGTCAGCGTCTCCATCAGCGGCCGGTAAATGTCGAACACCACCGCCAGCACGCCGCCGGAGACCCCGGGCAAAATCGCCCCCGCTCCAATCAGCACACCGCACAGCAGATCCCGCAGCCAGCGTTCCACAAAGCTCTTATTCCGTTTCCGCCTCAACGCCGTTTCCCCCATCTTTTTACATATTGAACAGTATAATAGCAGTTTTGCCGCCCCGTTTCAATCCGATACCGGCGGCAGCACTGAAAAAATTGCCGGTTTTGTGTGTTGCTCCCTTGTTTTTATGCTATATGCATAATTAACTCCTAATATATTCAAATCTATATGTTCATTTTTCCTGTTGACAGTTTTCTTGTTATCATGTAAACTGTGCATCAGTTATTAAAAAAATCGATAATCGCAAAGACGATGAAGGGAAGAGTACGCAAGCAGGTACGTCAAAGAGAGCCCCGGTTGGTGAAAAGGGGTACGGAGGGGTTTGCCGAACATGGTCCCGGAGTTGCGTGGCCGACCGCAGATGCATAGGTCATGACGTGAGCGCACGTGACAGCGCAGGAGTGTGATGGCACTTCGAAAGGCCGGTTCCGCGAGGAGCCGTGCGAACCAAGGTGGTACCGCGACGTAAAGGTTTTACGTTCGCCCTTGATGCAGATCGCTGCACCAGGGGCTTTTTTTATTGCCCGCACGAAATTCATTCGTAAAGGAGCATCGCAATTGTGAGTGAATCCATCATTCAGATTCAGCATCTGAACAAGACCTTCGGCACCGGCGAAACCGCCGTCCACGCCCTGGAAGATATCAACCTGGACATCCGGCAGGGCGAGATCTTCGGCATCATCGGCCTCTCCGGCGCCGGAAAAAGCACCTTAGTCCGGTGCATGAACCTCCTGGAGCGCCCCACTTCCGGTTCCATCACCGTCAATGGTCAGCGTCTGGCCTGGATGGAGGGAGAGGGCGCCCGGGAAAAGTTGGTCACCATCAGCGAACGGGAGCTTCGGCTGGCCCGGCGAAATGTGACCATGATCTTCCAGAGCTTCAATCTGCTCATGCAGCGCACCTGCCTGCAAAATGTCTGCTTCCCCATGGAGCTCAGCGGCATGCCCCGGCAGCAGCAAAAAGCACGGGCCATGGAGCTTTTGGAGCTGGTAGGACTGCGGGACAAGGCCGGGGCCTATCCCGCCCAGCTCTCCGGCGGTCAAAAGCAGCGGGTGGCCATTGCCCGCTCTCTGGCAACAGATCCCAAGGTGTTGCTGTGCGACGAGGCCACCTCGGCACTGGACCCCACCACCACCGCCTCGATCCTGGCGCTTTTGCAGGATCTCAATCAAAAGCTGGGCGTCACCGTGGTGGTCATCACCCATCAGATGAGTGTGATCGAGGAAATCTGCTCCCGGGTAGCCATTCTGGACGGCGGCGTGATCGCCGAGCAGGGCCGGGTGGAAGACATTTTCTCCAACCCCAAAACGGAGATCGGCCGCCAGCTTGTGTACCCCGGCGGCGTCCGAATCGACCAGCTGCCCCCCTCCCGGGTCATCCGCATTGCCTTCAACGGCGGCTCCTCCTACGAGCCTCTCATTGCCTCCCTGGCAATCGACTGCGGCGTAAAGGTCAACATCCTGGGCGCCGATACCCGCAATATTGAGGGCAAGGCCTTCGGCACCATGCTGTTGGGCCTGCCGGAGGACTCCGGCGAGGCCTCCAAGGCTCTTCAGTACATTCGTTCGCAGCCCAACATCACCGTCGAGGAGGTGGAAAACCATGCTTGAGATCTTTACCGCTGCATTCTGGGAGAAATATGGAGCCCTGCTTCTGGACGGCACCATTGATACGCTGATCATGGTGGTCATCTCCACCATTTTCGCCTACCTCATCGGCCTGCCCCTGGGCGTTCTGCTGGTCCTCACCGGAGATCACGGCATCTGGCCCCACAAGAACCTCAACCGTATTCTTGCCTGGATCATCAACATCGGCCGGTCGCTGCCGTTCATCATTCTCATGATCGCTATCATGGATTTCACCAAGCTGCTGGTGGGCACCAAGATCGGTGTCCGGGGCGCCATCGTCCCGCTGGTGGTCTCTGCCGCCCCCTTCATCGCCCGCATGGTGGAAACCTCTCTGGCAGAAGTGGACGCCGGTGTGGTGGAAGCCGCCCAGTCCATGGGCGCATCCATTCCCCAGATCGTCTGGAAGGTCTATCTGCCGGAGGCAAAGCCCTCCCTGGTGCTGGGAGGAGCCATTTCTGTCATCACCATCCTGGCCTATACCGCCATCGCCGGTGCGGTGGGTGCCGGCGGTCTGGGTGACCTGGCCATCCGGTACGGCTATAACCGGAAGGTCCCGTCCATGATGCTCGTGACCGTCGTTTTCCTGATCGTCCTGGTCCAGATTATCCAATTCGTTTTCAGCCGGGTGTCGAACCGCATCGACAAACGCTTGAAATAAATCAAAATTCTATTATTTAAATGGAGGAAAAGAAGATGAATAAGAAGTTTTTGAGCCTGATTCTGGTCCTGGCCCTGTCCGCATCCCTGACCGCCTGCGGCAGCAGCGATACCACTGAGAAGACCGATGGCACAGACACCGGCGACACTGCTGAGACCGTCACTTTGAAGGTGGCCGCCTCCCCCACGCCCCACGCCGAGATCCTGGAGCAGGTCAAGCCCATTCTGGCCGAGCAGGGCATTGATCTGGTGATTACGGAGTACGGCGACTACGTCGTCCCCAACACCGCCGTGGACGAGGGCGATGAGGACGCCAACTACTTCCAGCACACCCCCTATCTGGAGCAGTTCAACGAGGAAAACGGCACGGATCTGGTAAGTGCCGGCAAGATCCACTATGAGCCCATGGGCGTCTATGCCGGTAAGACCACCTCTCTGGAGGATCTGCCCGACGGCGCCACCATCGCCGTTCCCAATGACGCCACCAACGAAGCCCGTGCCCTGCAGCTGCTGGCTGCCCAGGGTCTGATCGAAATCGATCCTGACGCCGGCCTCAACGCCACCCCCAATGACATCACCAGCAACCCCAAGAACCTGGAGTTCACCGAGCTGGATGCGTCTATGATCCCCAACACCATCGATGAATTCGACCTGAACGTCATCAACTCCAACTACGCTCTCCAGGCTGGCCTGAACCCCGCCGAGGATGCGCTGGCCTCTGAGGACGCCGACTCCGATGCCGCCCAGACCTATGCCAACATCATCGCCGTCAAGGCCGGTCATGAGAATGACCCCGCCATCGTGGCTCTGGTGGATGCCCTGCACTCCGATGAAATTCAGGAGTTCATCAACACCACCTATCAGGGCTCTGTGCTGCCCATCGACTGATCCGCACCTTGCAAAACCCAAACCACCCCGGCACAGCTGTGCCGGGGCGGTTTTTTTCCTGGGATTGCCCCTGCCGCACCGGCGCATCGTCTCCAGTCCTGTTGCCCGTTCCATCCTTCCGCAGGGAAATACTCTCCGGCACGGAGCTTTTTGTCCTAAAAAAAGAGAAGACGCCACGGGATAAGCCCCATAGGTACACAATGTGAACCTATGGGGCTTATCGCCGTGTATGGGAGAAATCAGGGCTTGTGGGGTACCACAGGCCCTGATTTTATATTCTGCGTTCCCTTTTTGAATGTCATCTTTTGCAGATTACAGAAATTCAAATATTTTAGTGGCTTTTTCAACTGATCTGTGGTATGGTGTCTTGCTACAAAGGAGGCAGGACATATGAACGACGCGCTGAAACAGCTCTACAACAGATTTTACACGCCACTTCCTATGACAGAGGCTGAGCAGGAAATTGATGATTGTCACAAGCAGCTCATCGAGCGATTGGAAAAGCCAGAGAGAAAACTGGTGCTGCGGATCATGGATAACCAGAGCCTGATTGCAGAAGGACGCTCCATGGACAGTTTCTACTGCGGGTTTAAATTGGCATGGGAACTGGCATACGAATTGAATCACTTTGAGACGGACAGGCATCCCTTTCCGACGGAAGAAGCGGAAAGAGATGCCTGATTTTTATGCAGTCAGGCGTACAATGCTTTTAGGCGTATTGCAATTTCATCTTCTCTGAACTTCTCCATTTTGAGAAGCAACATTCTCTGGACTTCTGAATCGTCTCTCGGTATTGTGTGTTTGCAGTCAACAACACAGAGAGGAGAAAAATACTATGCCACAAGTTCCTGTTACCAGATGCCAGTACTGCGGCTCACAA
>UMJL01010785.1_pt1 | contig 11579 bp, 10 predicted proteins | sample 1966071 | NCBI WGS metagenome assembly UMJL01 (sample SAMEA4836148, study PRJEB28245) | human gut metagenome | biome: gut microbiome; material: fecal sample | place: Denmark | collected 2008
ATAAATAATGTTAAACTAAAGTGTTGCGGAATTAAGGTATAAATAAAAATACGTCAGGAGCTTATGACCTGTTGTGATAAATAGAAATAAACCAACAAAAACACATACAACTACAATACAAAAATCCACATAAATAAGGATTGCACATAAAATGTGTAATACTTAATTTTGCAGGCGAAAATAAAAACGGTGAATACAAATGGATACAAAAAAAATAACATACATGGCAATTGCCTTGATGTGGTTAACAACAACCGAAAGTCAGGCTGCGGTGTTTAAATATTACAGTAACACAGCATTTTCTGAAAACAAAGTCTCTTTGACAGACGTTGCAAATAAAATTGAAGCAACAGACACTTCACGAGTATACAACCTTGACGAAGTAGTCATCGTATCACAGCCCAAAGAAGCTTTGCTTCTGAGGCAGCAGCCACTTAGCTCTTCAATGTTCACCGGCAACGACATAAACAGCCTTGGAATAACAGACCTGAGCATGCTTGCCAGCTATGTACCTTCTTTCGCAATGCCTGCATACGGTTCACGTCTTACATCTTCAATGTATATCCGTGGTATAGGCTCGCGAGTAAACAATCCTGCAATAGGAATATATGTCGACGGCATCCCCATGGTAAACAAGAGCGCATTCAACATACATACATACCAGATTGACCGAGCCGACATTCTGCGTGGTCCACAAGGCACACTGTATGGCATGAATACAGAAGGCGGACTGTTGCGTTTATATACAAAAAATCCGATGAAATATCAGGGTACAGACATTCATATTGGCCTGGGCACACATTTTCAAAGGGATTTTGAAGCAGCTCATTACGGAAAGCTTGGTGATAACGCTGCCTTCAGCATTGCAGGTTTTTATAGCGGAAGTAACGGATTCTTTAAAAATCAGACAACCAGAAACAGAGCAGACAATTATAATGAGGCTGGCGGCAAGGCACGCTTTGTGTCAAGACTAACAGACAGGTTCACCATAGACTTTACAGCCGATTATCAGTATGTAAACCAAAACGCCTTCCCATATGGTCTGCTTGACATAACGACCAACAATGTTGAATCACCATCGGCCAACAGACAAAACAGCTATAAACGAAATATGCTTAACACTGGCCTTAACCTTAAATATGCAACAGACAAATTTACACTGACATCAACCACAAGTTATCAGTTCATGGACGATTGCATGATGATGGACCAAGACTACCTTGCATCCGACTTTATGCATCTGGAGCAGCGGCAGCTCACTAACGCAATAACACAGGAACTGACCGTAAGAAATAACACAGAAGGTAAATGGAAACGTGCCACAGGCCTTTATGGATCGTACCAATGGCTAAGAACTGACGCCCCTGTATTTTTCGACGAAGACTTTACCGGCCGTATATCAGGCGGAATACAGTCGGCAATGTATAATTCAATACTTAAGGCAATGATCGACAAGATGGTTGCAGCAGGCATGCCGCAGGCTGCAGCCGAAAAAGCAGCAGCCGCGGCAATAGAGAAAGCTGGAGGAATTAATGTAAGCGCAGACATGAAAGTTCCGGCTACATTCAACACTCCACAGCTCAACATCGGCGTCTTCCATGAATCTAACATCAGTCTTACAGACCGGCTGACAGCCACACTTGGACTTAGATACGACTACAACATGGTAAAAGTTCATTACGACACATACGCTGCAATGGCAATTACGGCAAATGTTATGGGACAAAGCATGACAAACACATTGACATCAATGCTCAACAACATGTCGCACGACAACTACAGCCAACTTCTTCCGAAAGTAGGTCTTAGCTACACAATTGACTCTGACGGAAGTAACGTGTATGCCACTGTATGTAAGGGATACAGGGCCGGAGGCTACAACATACAGATGTTTTCAGACATACTTCAACATGAACTTAACGAAAACAGCAACAAAGCCATGACAGGAAGCTATGACATACCTCACACACAGGCAGACTATGATGAAATAAACAATACGATATCATACAAGCCGGAGGAAAGCTGGAACTATGAAATCGGTGCCCATCTTAACCTGTTTGACAATAAGATTCATGCCGATTTAGCCGTGTATTACATGCAGATACGCAACCAGCAATTATCAGTAATGGCCGGTGAATACGGATTCGGACGAATGATGGTCAATGCAGGAAAAAGCATAAGCTGGGGACTTGAAGCAGCACTGCGCGGCAGTGCGTTCGACAACAGTCTAACATGGTCGGCTGGATACGGCCTTACAAGAGCGACATTCAAAGAATACAACGAGACAAGCAATGACACCGAGATAAGCTACAACGGAAAACGTGTACCATTCATACCTATGCACACTCTAAATGCCAGAGCTGACTACAGAATAAGACTCAATGGGTCAGCCGTACAGTCTGTTGTCATCGGCGCAGACGTAACAGCTCAGGGACGCACATACTGGAATGAGGCCAACACATACAGCCAGCCATTCTATGCTCTGTTAGGAGCACATACCGATATTAACTTCACCGGCGTAAGCCTGAAACTGTGGTGCCGTAACATTACAGACACTCATTACAACACATTCGCATTCGACAGCAGCGCATCCGGACAAACCATTTATCTGGCTCAGCGCGGCACTCCGATACAAGCAGGATTTGACATCGACCTGCATTTCTGACACAATGGAGGACAGAAATTTACATAACAACAAGCAACAGATAATTTTATAAGAAATGATAAAACAGACGGAATTTACACTGAAACCGCGTACACGAGGCTTTCATCTTATAATCAACGAAATAATAAGCCATCTGCCGCAACTGCCTAAAAACGGACTGCTGAATCTATTTGTTAAACATACAAGCTGCGGACTTTGCATAAACGAAAATGCTGACCCTGACGTACGCACAGACATGGAAGGCATATTCAACCACATAGTACCCGAAAATCAGCCATACTTTTGTCATACCCTTGAAGGAAGCGATGACATGCCGGCCCATGCAAAATCTGTCATATCAGGCGTGAGTCTCAGCATACCCATAACTGACGGCCGTCTGAATCTCGGCACATGGCAGGGTATTTATCTCTGTGAATACAGGAGCCACGGCGGCCCGAGACGCATAGTTGCCACGATTATAGGCGAATAAACACACCCCTGTCAGCACTCTTTGGTATTTAAGTTGACAAGAACCCGCACAAACGGATCAGACAATAATAAAACTGGCCATATCATGACACTCTTTTCTGAGTGATGATATGGCCAGTTTTGCTTTAATAGACAATTATATTAAAAGTAAAACCGGATAATTTTGTATGAATGGTTTATCACTGCTTATCCGGCCACAGTAAATACCGGTTTGTCAGAACGGGAAAAGCAGAGGCAGAACAAACACCATAACCAGACCTATAATTATCTGCAGAGGAAGTCCAACTTTTACATAGTCCATAAATGTGTATCGCCCGGCCTGCATGACAAGTGCATTTGGCGGTGTTGAAAACGGTGTGGCAAAACACATGCTGGCACCAAGCGTAACGGCAAAAAGGAAAGGATATGGACTTAGCCCAGTTTCCGTTGCGGAAGCCAAGGCAATGGGAGCCATAAGCACGGCCGTAGCAGTGTTGCTTATAAACATAGTAAGAAGCGACGTCGTGAAATAAATTCCTGCAAGCAACACAAACGGGCCGTATGCACCCAATCCGCTTACAAGCGAATGAGAAATCAATGCCGAAGCTCCGGTTTTCTCCAGTGCCACAGACATAGGCAACATGGCAGCAATAAGCACCACGCTCTCCCAGTTAATTGTCTTATATGCAGCCTCAACGTTACGGAAACATCCCGTAAGCACCATCAGCACGCCGGCTATCATAACAGCCGTAACTGGAGCTACTGGAATAAAGTCGAACACCATCATGGCTATCATTAGCAACATTATGCAGGCTGCCAGCGGTGCCTTATAGTCGAGAGTAACCTTTGCGGCCTCTTCGAGCGGCTGTCCCAGCACCACCCAGTCGTCCTCATCTCTGCCTAAACGGCTTATGTTGGCCCATGTTCCCTGAACCAGAAGCACGTCGCCCCCATGCAGGCGCACATCAGGCAGACCCTCCATTATATATTCGCCCTTACGCCTTATACCGATTATGTTTATGCCATATTTAGAACGGAACGACGATTCCTTTAGCAGACGGTTTACAAGGCGCGACGTAGGCAGCAATACTATCTCAGCGATGCCAATGTCATAAAAGTCGAGTGACTCATGTTCTGCATGTCCGTCAGAAACAGCCTTTGAAGGGATGTCCAAAGAGTAGTCTGCAGCAAGCCTCAATGCCTGTTCTCTCTCCCCTATCACGTATATTATGTCGCCGTCCTGCATTATTGTATTCGGACCGGCAAGTTTCTGACTTACACTTTTTATTATACCCTTCTGCCTGGTTGTCTCACGCCTTATTTCCAGCACAGTAAGTCCATAACGGTTGTGTACGTCAAGCTCAGCCACAGTCTTTCCCTTAGCCTTCGATCCGGCCCCTACGACAAAGCGCGAAAGATTTTCATCAAGACGATATTCACGCACAAGTTCGTCGAGAGATTTTGTCTTGTGCTCCTTATCCTTGTCGCCGTCATTTTTCTTGACAAGCAGCCACTTGCTGAGCGGCAGAAGCACGATGATGCCGATGACGATGCATATCAGTCCGACAGGAGTGAACGAGAAAAACGACAACGGAGCATAGCCATTCTCAGAAAGAACGCCCTGAATAACAAGGTTGGGCGGCGTACCGATAAGCGTCAGCATACCGCCAAGGCTGCTGGCAAAGGCTAACGGCATGAGCAGGCGCCCCGCACTTATGCCGGCCTTGGCTGCAAGACTCACAACGATAGGCAACATAAGGGCTACCGTGCCCGTGTTGCTGACGAATGCCCCAATAACGGATGTAACTGTCATAACAAGAAGAAACAGGCGCAGTTCGCTGTCGCCGGCCAGCTTCATTATGCGTCCGCTTATCATCTTTGCAAGTCCGGTCTGAAATATAGCTCCGCCTACTACAAACAGGCCTACCATCATTATCACCACCGAATTTGAAAAGCCTGAAAGAGCCTCTTCGGGCGTCAGTATGCCCAACGACATAAGCAGTATAAGAGCACACAGGGCAACAATGTCTGAACGTATTTTTCCTATTGCAAAAAAGAAAGCGGAAACAGCAAGTATTATTAATGTCGTTATCATATAAACAAGAATAGTTTTCTGAATCAGTCTATCAAAAAAAACATAACATACACATACGGCCGCAAACCTGCCAGCACGACAGACATACAGCTCAGGCAACTATGTTACATGGTTATATGCAAAGATAACCATTTTAAAAGAAAGACTGCTGACGGGCTTCTCTTTTTTACTATCCTTTAACGAAACAAATAAAACCTGTACTCCGTGCTACATAACATTTAACTTTTAAAAATAGGTGCACAGGATTGCATTTTAACCGAAAAGCAGTATTTTTGTAACAAAGTTAATCAATACAGTAAAGATGAATCTATTTGCCAAACGAATATCCGACCTTCTGAACATCAACATAAAATATGTTGACAACACCCTGGAGCTGCTCGACTCGGGATGCACCATCCCCTTCATAAGCCGTTACAGGAAAGAACGTACAGGAGGGCTTGACGAAGTTCAGATAACACAGATTTATGAACTGAACGAGCGCATGAAGGAAACCGCCAAACGTAAGGAAACCATAATAAAGACAATAAGCGAACTGGGTAAACTTACCCCCGAACTGGAAAAGCGTATTAACGAATGTTGGGAGCCGGAAGTGCTTGAGGACATCTACATGCCCTACAAGCCGAAACGGCGCACAAGGGCCCAGGTGGCAAGGGAGAACGGCCTCGAACCGCTGGCAACAATAATAATGTTGCAACGCGACAACGCCCCCGAGACAACAGCACGGAGATTTATAAACGAGAACGTCAAAAGCGAGGAAGACGCCATAAAGGGAGCTTTGGACATTATAGCCGAAAATGTCAGTGAGGACGAACGCTCACGTAGCCAGCTGCGCAATGCCTTCAGACGCGGGGCAATAATAACCTCGAAAGTAATAAAGAGCAAGGCCGACACTGACGAGGCCGCAAAATACTCCGACTACTTTGATTTCTCCGAACCGCTGAAAAGATGCTCGTCACACAGATTGCTGGCAATGAGGCGGGGCGAGAAGGACGGCATACTGCGCGTAAGCATTTCTGCCGACGACGAAGAATGCGTTGAAAAGCTAAAACGTCTTTTCGTAAGAGGCTACGGCAGGTGTTCAACACTAGTAGGCGAAGCTGTGACCGATTCGTTCAAGCGTCTGCTTAAGCCTTCAATAGAAACGGAGTTTGCCACCCTGAGCAAGGAGAATGCCGACGGCGATGCCATAGCCGTATTTGCAGAGAATCTGCGCCAGCTTCTGCTTGCCGCGCCTTTAGAACAGAAGCGCGTGATGGGCATCGACCCAGGCTTCCGTACAGGATGCAAGGTGGTATGCCTCGACGAGCAGGGCAACCTGCTTCATCACGAAGCCATATTCCCCCACCCTCCGCGCAATGAACAGATAGAAGCATCAACACAGATAAAGGAGATGGTGAAAAAGTATGGCGTAGAGGCCATAGCAATAGGCAACGGCACGGCAAGCCGTGAGACTGACAGATTCGTAAAGACTCTCGGACTTGCAGACAGCATACAGGTCTTCACAGTAAGCGAAGACGGAGCTTCAGTTTATTCTGCCTCAAAGACTGCGCGCGAGGAGTTTCCCGACAAGGATGTAACCGTGCGCGGTGCCGTAAGCATAGGCAGGCGACTTATGGACCCTCTGGCTGAACTTGTAAAGATTGACCCTAAAAGCATCGGCGTAGGACAATATCAGCACGACGTTGACCAGGCCAAGCTGAAAAAAAGCCTTGACCTTACCGTTGAAAGCTGTGTCAACTCGGTTGGTGTAAACCTTAACACCGCCAGCAAACACCTGCTCACCTATGTGAGCGGCCTTGGACCGACGCTTGCACAGAATATAATAGACTACCGCACGGCCAACGGAACATTCAGCAGCCGTTCTCAACTGCTGAAGGTGCCACGGCTCGGCCCGTCGGCATTTGAGCAGAGTGCAGGTTTCCTGAGGATACCGGACGCAAAAAATCCGCTTGACAATACAGCCGTACACCCTGAAAGCTATAAGATTGTAGAAAAAATGGCAAAAGACTGCGGATGCAGCGTGGCAGAACTGATTAAAGACAAAGACAAGCGAAAGAGTATCAGGCTTGACAGATATGTAAGCGAAAAAATAGGCATGCCAACGTTAACAGATATTATGGCCGAACTTGAAAAGCCGGGACGCGATCCGCGCGAACAGCTCGAAGAGTTTGAATTTGATCCTAACGTGAGCACTCCCGACGATCTTGTTGAAGGCATGGTTCTGCCGGGCATTGTAACCAACATTACCAACTTCGGAGCTTTTGTCGACATTGGAGTTCATCAGGACGGACTGGTGCACATATCACAGCTTGCCGACAGATATGTAAGCGACCCCACACAGGTTGTCAAATTACATCAGCACGTAATGGTGAAGGTTATAGAGGTAGACCGCAGACGCAACAGAATATCGCTTTCGATGAAAGCATGCAAATAATGTATTAATGTCGGTTGAAATATATGTCACTTTATTTCAACCGACAAAATATTTATAATCGTTCTGTTTTATACCTTTTATCAAAATAGCTCAAAGCAGCACCAATAGCAGTACAATATTCAGAATATTCAGGGATAATGAGTTTTACACGATATAGTTTCTCAATAGGAGGAAACACCCTACGGCATTGAGGCAGCAAAGTTAGATTGCCAATCATAACATACTCGCGAATATCACTGCCTATCGAAGCCAACACCGCAGACTGCCCAACAGACTGCAAGACAGCCCAAATCAGCCCGATGGCAATATCTTCACGAGAAGCATCACTTTTTGCATTACCAAACAATGAAGCTACTGCAGACATCGGTAATCCAGGCAACGGTTTGGCACTTATGTCACCAATAGTTAAATTTATCTTTGACACGTCACCATTCATCGCAATCTCTGACACAGTACGTATGTCATCTGTCTTCAGCATAAGACGCGCCAAACCCTGCAAAGTTCCGCCTCCAATCCCTATTCCGCCAATGTGCTCTATCTTATCGCCGTCACATTTTACAAGAGATGTTCCGGTGCCCATGCTCACAACAATTATCTTGTCCCTTCCTGACTCATGTCGGGCACCAAGTCCGTCAGCTATAAACTCGTTAGCTTTATCGGTAGGCAAGCCATAAACAGGTTCGTTTATATATGCGCTGCCAACACCTGTAAGCATAACATGCTCCACATCAGAAAGTTGTATCTTATTGTCATACAGATACTTTCCGAATGCGCCATATAAAGAAGTAACAGGGTCTGTTGCCTTGACACGTATAGGCGAAACAACATGGCCGTCACGTATTCCAACTATTTTTGTCGTACTGATTCCGACATCAATACCGATAACTATTCCCATAATATTTAAACTTTTTACAAAGACAATGATTAGCAAGAAAAAAGCCTAAGCAGAGCTCACTCTATAATATAAAGAAAAACCGCAACCTCTCATCAAAGAGATTGCGGTTAATATATAAGATTCGGTTACATCTTATTTTACTTTCTCAACGATAGCCTTGAAAGCCTCAGGATTGTTTACAGCGAGGTCAGCAAGAACCTTACGGTTAATCTCGATACCAGCCTTGTGCAAAGCACCCATAAGTGTTGAGTAGCTCATATTCTCAAGACGAGCTGCAGCATTGATACGCTGTATCCACAAAGAACGGAAGTTACGTTTCTTGTTACGGCGATCACGGTAAGCATAGGTCAAACCTTTCTCCCATGTATTCTTGGCAACTGTCCAGACATTTTTTCTAGCTCCGTAGTATCCACGAGTGAGTTTTAAAATTCTTTTTCTTTTTGCTCTTGAAGCAACGTGATTTACTGATCTTGGCATAATTTTTTTCCTCTAATTTTTGTTCGACATTGATTAACGGAGACACAGCAAGTCGCGTACCTGCTTCATGTTGCTCTGGTCTACGATTGTCTGGTGTACCAGATTACGTTTCTGCTTCTTTGTTTTCTTAGTCAGGATGTGACTGTGGTAAGCATGATGTCTCTTAATCTTACCTGTACCGGTGAAACGGAATCTCTTCTTTGCACCGGAATTTGTCTTCATTTTTGGCATTTTTTCTTAAATTTAAATTAGTTGTTATTTATTAGCTGTGGCAACGTATATACCAGGACGTTACGCACATATTTATTATTTCTCGTTAATTAGTCGTTTCCTTCACTGAGCTTTTTCAGTGCATCAGCTCCGTTCTTGGCGTTATCAAACAGGCCACCGGCTGCAGAAACATTCTTCTCTGCAACGCTGTCAGCAGCTTTTGCTTCAGCCTCACGACGCTCACGGTCCATCTTCTGCTGGCTCTTCTTGGCAACACCAACCTTTTTCGGACTTAGATAAAGGAACATCTTCTTGCCCTCAAGTGCCGGCATCTGCTCAACTTTACCATATTCTTCCAAATCGTTAGCGAAACGCAACAACAGCACCTCACCTTGCTCTTTAAACAAAATTGAGCGACCGCGGAAGAATACAAAAGCACGAACCTTATTGCCTTCTTCAAGGAACTCTTTCGCATGCTTCAACTTAAAGTTGTAGTCATGCTCATCGGTCTGAGGTCCGAATCTTATTTCTTTAACCTCTTGCTTAACCTGCTTTGCCTTAAGTTCCTTAGCACGTTTTTTCTGCTGATAGAGGAATTTACTATAGTCGATGAGACGACATACGGGTGGCTGTGCATTAGGAGATATTTCCACAAGGTCAACACCTTCCTCACGCGCCATCTCCAACGCCTGACGTGTTGGTACTACTGTTGATCCGTTATCACCTACGATACGGACTTCCTTTACGCGAATTTGTTCATTCACGCGATAATGATTGTTCTTGTCGTTCTTCATTCAACTATTTCATTCAACTATTTTATGAAAATCGGGTGCAAATTTACTATTTTTCAATCAATCAACAAAAATATTTCTTACCTTTTTTATCTTTATCGTCAAAATCATTATGACGGACATGTCTTGCACACCTAAATTATTGACTTACATATACATTTTTGATTTCCAGAATGTAAGCATCATGATATCCGCCATGCGAACCGCCGTACCATTTGCTTATTTCAGGATTGAGAAAACACTCAGGCTTGATGTTGTCTTTATAAAGCTTTTCACACTCAAGCGTAAGACGTGCCTGCTTAAACGTAACGCTGCCGCATTCTGTGTCAACCGGCATAAGTCCTGTTGCCTTGACTTTATCACATTCACGGCCTGACTTTGAACCGCAAAGATTGTATATGCTGCGCATATCTGGATCTTTTCCTAGAAATGACAACGTCACAACGGCATTGTCTTCAATAAAATCATGAGTAAAACGTTCGGGCCTAACAAATATCACGGCTACAGGTTTATTCCATAACCACCCTACACAGCCCCATGAAGCTGTCATGACATTAAAATGGTCTCTGTTGCCTGATGCTATAAGCATCCATTCTTTGCCTATTGCTTCTATAAAATTGTCGTTCAGAGTTTTTATATCTACCTTCTTCATCTTCTGTCATTTATAAATAATAGTTGCAAAGATAATGCAAGATTACAGCAAAGCAAAACTAAGAGCCGAGTTTTTGTATTGCCGGCAAAGATATTGTCATATTTGAAAAAGATTTCTTTTTGAACTATGCATAAAAAATTTGAAACCGCCCTGCTTACTGAGGACAGTTTCAAATAAAAACTTAAACATTCAAACTGTTATGGTATTAACACTTTTGACGCAACATCGTTTATGCAAACCACATACATACCAGACTGAAGAGCAACCGACATACTGCCGGAGTCTGATGCAGCAGAATATACTTTCTGCCCGGCCAATGTATAAACAGAAACAGCCGAGCCACCATTCATATTATCTATGTTCAACATTCCAAGCACAACTCTAATCAGCGGCATATGTCCCTCTGAAACAGAAGTAATAGATGTTGTTGTGGTCATGAAGTCTTTCCATTGTTCTGCCTCTTTATACTTATCGATACTTTCTTCAGGAACAAGCAACTTGCACTTGTCTACCGGAGTGAGATTAAAGACATAAGAACCGAGACTTGGCGGCTCAACGGCATAAACGCTGAACTGCTGCAAACCGGATAACCCGGAGAAGCACTCTGTACCTATATGTGAAACGCGACTGCCTAAAGACACACTGAGCAATCCACTGCAATCCTGAAACACGTAATCGTCTATATATTCAACACTTTCCGGCAACGTGATATCCTCTAAAGATTTACATGAATAAAAAGCACTCCAGTCTATACGGGTAAGCTTGTCATTCCAAGCTATATCCTTAAGTGCCGTACACTCAAAGAATGCTCCATTTCCAATAGTCTCAAGGTTTGCGCCCAAAGTCAGCTTCTCTAAAGCCGTACAAATGATGTATTTACAACCGATTATTACTCAATATTTTATAGATAATA
>UMJL01036494.1_pt1 | contig 11510 bp, 8 predicted proteins | sample 1966071 | NCBI WGS metagenome assembly UMJL01 (sample SAMEA4836148, study PRJEB28245) | human gut metagenome | biome: gut microbiome; material: fecal sample | place: Denmark | collected 2008
CGGCCCACGTCATCGCCTCCACCCTCGTCAGCAGCAACCACCGTGTGCTGGCCGGCCGACGCTTCGGCACCCTCTTTATCGACGAGGCGGCACAGGCCCTCGAAGCTGCCTGCTGGATAGCCATCCGCAAGGCCGACCGCGTGGTGCTGGCAGGCGGCCACCAGCAACTGCCGCCCACTATCAAGTGCTACGATGCGGCACGCGGCGGACTGGAACGTACACTGATGGAGACCGTCGTGGCCCGCAAGCCCGAGACCGTCTCGCTGCTCACCACCCAATACCGCATGAACGAGGCCATCATGCGCTTCTCGTCCGACTGGTTCTACGGCGGGCAGCTGCAGGCCGCCCCCGAAGTGCGCCATCGCGGCATCCTCGACTGGGACACCCCCATCTCGTGGATTGACACGTCGGAAATGGATTTCAAGGAAGAGTTTGTGGGCGAAAGTTTCGGCCGCATCAACCGCCAGGAGGCCGACCTGCTGCTCAGCGAGCTGGAAAAATACATTGCCCGCATCGGCGGACAGCGCATTCTGGACGAACGCATCGACTTCGGCCTCATCTCGCCCTACAAGGCACAGGTGCAATACCTGCGCGGCAAGCTCCGCGGCAGTGCCGCCCTGCGTCCCTACCGCCACCTGATGACGGTCAACACGGTCGACGGATTCCAGGGTCAGGAGCGCGACGTCATCTTTATCAGCCTCGTCCGCGCCAACGATGAAGGCCTGATAGGCTTTCTCGGCGACCTGCGCCGCATGAACGTAGCCATGACCCGTGCGCGCATGAAGCTCGTCATCCTGGGCGACGCCGCCACGCTGGGACGGCATGCCTTCTATCGGAAGCTGCTGGAGCACATCCGCGAACTGGCCTCCCCCTCTGCATGATGTTCCCCGTTCAAGCTGGGGAAAGCAACGATTTAAGCTGGGAAAAACGTCCGTTTAAGCTGGGTAAAGCATTGGTTTGTCCAGCTTAAAGCACCGCTTTCCCCAGCTTAAACCGACATCCGAAAAATGACATGGATTGTCACCCAGCAAAAGGTAGGATGTTTTGCCCCAAAACAAGGAATGTTTTGAGGCAAAAGAGGCAATGTTTCAGGGGAAAACAAGGGATGATTCAGAGGGAAAGAACCAAGTCTACCAACAAGACAGCCGTTTCCGACTCTGCCTTCATATCCCTTCTCTTTCCTACATCAAACCACAACCCACACGGGGGTCGGTACTTATATGTATTGGTTGTATATCTTTCATTTTCTACATCAAACCACAACCATCCCGACTGGACCATGCTGCTCGACGGGTTGTATATCTTTCATTTTCTACATCAAACCACAACGAAAAGTGACAGCGTTATGAAAATAGATAAGTTGTATATCTTTCATTTTCTACATCAAACCACAACTTCAATAAGTGCATCAGATAACTCTATTGCGTTGTATATCTTTCATTTTCTACATCAAACCACAACCCACAGGCAGTCCATCCAACGCACGCGGCAGTTGTATATCTTTCATTTTCTACATCAAACCACAACAAGTGTTGAAGTGTCGGACACTTTTCCGGGTTGTATATCTTTCATTTTCTACATCAAACCACAACTTTCCTCCTGAAAGGTCTTGAAGCAACAAGTTGTATATCTTTCATTTTCTACATCAAACCACAACAATGTGCATGGTTGACTCAGACGAGAGCCGGTTGTATATCTTTCATTTTCTACATCAAACCACAACAGAATCATACAAATGGTTCGTCCCAAAAAGTTGTATATCTTTCATTTTCTACATCAAACCACAACATAATCCATCTAAGTGCTTGAATTTACAATATATATACACTATTTTTAATAATACGAAGTAGTTATACTGATGTATAATACTTAACGAAAGTACTAAAAAAATTCCAATTGGATTGGGGCTTTTATCTCTTTTTTTGCAGATTTTCCAAAAATTGTTTCAATTTCTCCATACTGTTTGTCTGTTACGGCAAGCATGCTTATTTTACCTGTAATGGGCATTGCGATTTTTACACGTTTTTTGTGTACTACCAGGCTTTCGTGAGATGCGCAATGGCGGATATACACAGAAAACTGCATCATTACAAATCCGTCCTTTAATAAGTTTTTTCGAAAGTCAGAGGCTATTTTTCGCTCTCGCTTGGTTGTTACCGGTAAGTCAAAGAACACAAACAGCCACATAACACGATAGGCATTTAAACGGTGTTCAGTCATACAAACGAAGGATAAATGACGCTCTCCTTTTTATCTTTCAGTGCACGGACAAGGGAAGCTGTAGTCATCGATAAAGCAACTTGAAGAGGGCGCATCTGACCGTTTATTTTCACGTCGGAAAACAATACTTTAACAAGCGATTGTTTGGCCTCTTTGTCTAAACAGATATCTGGAGATGATACAAAAATCTGATAGACCACTTGATCAACAAACGGGCGATAGGGCTCCATGACATCGTCGGCTAAGGGAAACGCATTATATCGGTTGCGATGAAACAGACCAAATGCCGGGAACAATCCGGAACCCAACAAGGCGCGTGCTACAGCTGCACGGAGGATGGCATATCCATAGTTCAACAATGAGTTAGGTGGTTCACCACTGCGGTTACGGTTGAACTGCCGTCCATACATTTGCCGCCAATAAATCTTGGCGGCCAACCCTTCGCGGTTGTCACTGTCACCCGATAGTACATTCATATAATATGGCTTCAGTATTTTACCGTCGCGACCTAAAATATCGAGTAACGCTGCCTGATTCCGTATCTTATACTCGATGATGTCTTTCCATATCCTCTTTCTCGTAGGTAAAGATGCTTCTATCTGAAACCTGTACACTTCTTGTTGAACAGCATTCGATTCCAAAGGCATCAACATCGTATTAGGCATACATTGAGCATTGCAGAATATCACGGCAACATTATTGTCTGCCAAGGCATTTAGTAACGGGACGGTGAAATGAACCATTTGGTTCTCCACAATTACGACACCTACATCTTCTATCGGCCTTGTGATAACCTCTTCCGTATCTTTACATCTTATCTCAATTTGGTTGTATTTCAGTGATAGCGACACGGGTGTCGTAAAAAACAAGGTCTGCTTTATCATCGATTCTTAAATTTAATTTTACCCAAATCGTCCATCTCAAAATCATAGCCTTGCACTAAAGCTTTAAATTGAGTGTGAAGCAAAGTTATGCCAGACCTTGTGGCTTCACCATGTTTATAAATTCCATTTTTCAAAGTAACATCTTTTGAAGGGCGGGCCTCTTGATGGAATAGCAAAGAAAGTACTCCATAATTGCATCCTGTTACTATCATGGAAGACATTCCTGTTATTTTATAAAGCCGTTTGCATAGTTGAATTTCGTCAAGTTCGTATATTTCTTCAGGAGTTTCATCATATAACAAAACCATTGTTCCAACTCTGAGTTTCCATTTTAGCGGATATCCATTTTTACTTTCCGAGGGTAATATATCGATGTCTTGTACTGAAACTCCGCTGTTATAGTATTCTACGGCATTTAAGTTGTTAATAAGTTCAAACTCTCGTTTCTCCTTGCCGTTTTTGCTTTTGCCTGCATAAATACCCATCATGTAGTTTGAATCGTTGGCCACATGGAAGTTGCGTTTATATTCTTTGGGTGAAAGGTCACGCTGTTGGCGAATATCCAACGGACGTTTGACTTGTGATGTGTATATTCTTACTTTTTTAATGGCTACACCTTTCTCCCTGTTCATCCAAATGCCAGCTTCTACAGCTTTTTTCAGATTTCCATATTGTTCTATGGCTGTTTCTATTTTTCCACGCACCACATTGTCAACAATATTCTTCACATTCTTTTCTTCGAGTTGGTCCAGTGGCTTGCGAACTACATATTTAATTTCACCTTCGTGTTCAATTGCTCCGTAATAAGTATCCTGATGCAGTGAACCGCGGGCTGTATCTCCCTGCATATATTGTCCGGTGAATTTCCCGTTCTTACGCACTTTCTTGCGCGTCTGCTTGTTCATGTTGTCTGTGGTATAATGGCTGACAAGCAATGTTTCATCAAGACGTTTCATGTCCTCAGTAAATGTTTTCCACGGTTTTGGAAATACTGCGCGACGGTTATCCAGTCCCCATTCCCAACGTTCTTCATCACGGTAATATTGAGCCAGTTTATCGTATTCAGTCTTGCCTATACATGCGATAGTCACTGCATCTATAGCGTGATGGCAATGGTTGATACGCTGTTTCTTTTCATACTCATCTTGAATTCCCCATATCTTTCGAAAGTCAGAGGTTACAATCCCTTTGACAATATAGACATTGTGAAATAGAGACTTCAAGTATAAACGCGCATATTTTGATATGATGCTTATATCCACTCCCTGACGACGGGAAAATCCTTCGGGCACCTCAGTCATAACAAATCGATCGTATTTGCCTTTCCAGTAATCACGCTCTAACATGAGACGGTAGCGTTTTTGAATCATACGATCCTTAACTTCCTTATCACTGACACCTCGAGTATTAATCTTGCGTATTTCTTTACCCAATTTTTCTATTGTTTCTTTCCAGCTGGCTATCCGTTCCAAAATCTGTTCGTGACAAGATAGTTGAGTGGGAATCTGTGCCAGCTTCACTTCCCGGTTATACCGGCTGTTGCATACCGTTAGATTCATGGCTGTAGAATCACCGCCTACACTCCGGGGAATGGTGTGCTCTATGTCATATTTGTTAGAATCAAAGAGGTCAGCAAGGTTTATTGTCTCTCCTGTATAAAGGCACAAGTGATTTTGCTCTTCCCACAATTGATATTTAAGTATATCAGTTGACGAAGGAACATAGTCTTTACCCAAATACTCTTTGATCCGCTCGATAGCTTCCGTATTATTTTTGTTGTTTTCGTTCTGCCACTGACGAATAGCTGCACGCTTGTTGGCATCGTTGAGTTCACGTGCAAACTCAATACGTATAGTGGTATATTCATCTATTTTTCCTTCTTTCAACAATGCATTAATAACGTGACGTAGGCGGAACAATGAGTGCATCGCCATAGGATTACGCATACTGCTGGTACGAGGTGATCCCAATTGATAATATCCTTCAGCTGTTTGTTGACGCACCTTGGGAAAGGTCTCTATCATGGATGGATGGTAAAGGTTCTTCAGCTTGCGCTCATCCTTTTCATCAAGATTGTATTTGTAAGCAATATACCGCTTGACGTATTCCTCCTGTGTACGGATAGCCGACATGGAAGGGTCATACTCGTAAAATGCCCTTACGATATCATCCGCTTCCTCACGCAACAACATCGGCAACAAAGCTTCCTTATCCACCTTGCAGGGAATCACACTGGGAAGGTTGGCCAGAAATACGGCGTGTGAATAAATCATACCATACTCCTTCATATAAGGTAGAATCTTTCTGATGGCTTTCAAGGAAAGTGATGCGTAATCGGAAGGCAAGTGTATCTTGCTAAATAGAATGGCATGCGCTTCGTCCATCTGTAGTTTTTCCAAGGCAAATTCTTTCAGTTTGTCTTCGCTATCAAAAAAGAATAGCACGTGCCAGATATCATTCATGATTTCATAACGGTTCTTCCCATCTCCATGTGTATATACTTCGCAGGCCCTTTCCAACCAATCGTCTACATTATCCTTAACATCGAAAACTTCGGATAGTTGGGCTATAACAGAACAGCCACTAACCAATGTATCCATATAATAATTGAAACGGTAGGCGCATTCAGTCTTGTCTTTGTAATAACAGAAAATCTTTTTACCGCCCGAAAGTTTCTTAGCAATGTCCTCAAACTTAAACTCCTTCTTGGATTTTCGAAGGAACAAAGGAATTATAGTCTGTTTTTCCACCTCAGTCAACGGCCTTAATATATGGTCTCCAGGACCTTGCATCTTTATATTATTAATAAAAGCATACATGCGATATTGCTCATACAACGGATGAGACATCGGACATCTAGGTTTAGAAGGCTCATAAACACATCTCCCCACAACATGTTTCTGTGATTTTAAGGGACGTTGAGTGATAATAGTATGACGAAGCTCCTGAGTAAGTTCTTCAGACAAACCTTGTTTCTTGCAGATGGCAAGCAACTCTCTTTCACAATCTATCCGACTAGTATAATGAGAGCGTATCTTTTCACCTTTCTGATATAACAGATTGAAATACTCTCCCAAATACTCTGTTTCACAATCCTTCATCGATTGTGCCAATGTTTCTATGCCCTGTTTGACTTTTCCATCATTCTCTCTGGTATTTTCTTTACGGTTACTTAAAAAACCACGCCTTTGATTTAGATGATAAATGGCACGGCCTACTATATAACGATTCTTCAAATTAGTAAGATCCAGTTTTTCGGTAAGACATAGATACCGGAAATAATAAGGATTGTCACCTATGTTGTCGTCTGTACGTTGCCAAGCCATGAAATCCTCGTTCAAGGGATATTTTTTCAGTGAACGCCATTGTTTCAATTCCACTACAGATAAAGATGGACACAGCTGATTCCTTATGAGAATCTTAAGTAACTTAATTTTTCGTATTTTCCGACGCCAATAACCAACACGCTGATGTTTGTGCATGGTACGTTCAGATGCTTTAGAAAACTCTTTTCCTTTTTCTATCTTTACACCCTCTTGAAAGATATTTACTCCCCTATCTATCAGAGTATATTTATTTTCAGATATTTCGTCATTATACTCAACAATAGACCACCCAATACTATTAGTGCCAGTATCAATACCTAAGATTCGTTCTTTCATTATATGCTATGGTTAAATATTAAAAAATCATTTATCTCACTGCTTGCAAATTTAGAAAATAATATTTATCTTTGCAATATAAGATTTTCTACATCTTATCACAATAAGGCTCTTGGGCCGAAGGATAAAACCTATACTCCCGCTTCGGTGGGAGTTTTTTATATCTAACCAATTAGCCACCAACATTAGAAATATAAAAAGACTTAAGGTATCCAGTTGTTTATATTCCATAATAAAGGGAGCGCACCGCCGTGCCAAGCACGCCGATACGCTCCCTTATAGTATCTTCAATCAGTCAGATCGATCAGTTGTTCTCCGGACGAAGCTTGCGGACGGTAACGGCCGTCTGCCACATTTCGCTCTCGCGCAGAGCTTTCAGCTCGTCGTTCAGCTTCTCGCGATAATCGGGTTTGGAATTGCTGTCGATGGAAATCTGAGCTTCGTTACCACACTTCACGCTTTCGTACAGTTTCTGCATAACGGGCTTGATGGCATCGTGGAACGGGCCCATCCAGTCGAGGGCACCACGCTGGGCGGTAGTAGAGCAGTTGGCATACATCCAGTCCATACCATTCTTGGCAAAGAGAGGCATCAGCGACTGAGTCAGCTCCTCAACAGTTTCGTTGAAGGCTTCGGAAGGCGTGTGGCCGTTCTCACGGAGCACTTCGTACTGAGCCAGCAACAGACCCTGGATAGCACCCATCAGCGAACCACGCTCACCGGTGAGATCGGAAGTAGCCTCACGCTGGAAAGTCGTCTCAAACAGATAGCCCGAACCGATACCGATACCCAAAGCCAACGTACGGTCCATAGCCTTGCCTGTAGCGTCCTGGTAGATAGCGTAGGAGCTGTTCAAGCCACGGCCTTCGAGGAACATGGTGCGGAGCGACGTACCCGACCCCTTCGGTGCCACCATGATCACATCAATATCTTTGGGAGGAACCACGCCTGTACGGTCGTTCCAAGTAATGGCAAAACCATGAGAGAAATAAAGCGCCTTGCCAGCCGTGAGGTGCGGCTTCAGTGTGGGCCATACGGACATAACAGCTGCATCGGAGAGCAAGCACATCACGATGGTGCCTTTCTCGGCTGCTTCTTCAATGCCGAACAAGGTTTCGCCGGGTACCCATCCGTCGGCAATCGCTTTCTCAAAAGTCTTGCCAGGACGCTGGCCGACGATGACGTTGAAACCGTTATCGCGCAGGTTGCAAGCCTGACCAGGACCCTGTACACCATATCCGATTACTGCAATAGTTTCGTCTTTCAAAATCTCACGTGCCTTTTCCAAGGGAAACTCTTCGCGGGTCATCACATTTTCGATAACACCGCCAAAATTCAATTGTGCCATTGTTGTTATTGTTTTTATTTGTGGCTTTCGCCCGGTTAATATATATCTTTTATTCAAATATCAGTTTTGCACGGCATACGGTTTCATCGCCGTTCTTCTTCACTTCCACGCCGTAGACGCCGTTACCGTCGTCATCGAGGTAGAAAGAAAGGGTGTCGCCATAGTAACTTTCGGCCACGTAGGCCATCTCGAAACGGCGGATGCGCTGCGTCCGATACTTCTCCAGCGGGAAGAGGTCGAGGATGTGCTCGATGTAGCGGATACTGTTCACATGGCCGTTGATGTCGATGTCGCTATACTTGGCCGTGAGCGAAGCGACCGGCTCGGTGGCCATCACCTTGATGCGTGAAGGCTTCTCGATGGGGCAAGGTTCGTCGCATACGTAGTTTACAATATCGCCATCGTTGATGGCCAGCAAGTCGATGGGCTTGCGCGTCTGCATGCTGATCATCGCCCACACGGAACGTGCATAACCAATCTTGCGGCCGTCCTTGTCGAGGATGGCAAAGTTACGGTCGGTAAAAAGGCGGTAGACGTTCTCCACCCACGTCTGTACCGAGAAGGGTTCATATTGCAAGGGCATCTCGTCCATGTCAATAGCCAGACGGGACAGTACCCACGTATAGTTTTCTTCGTTCAGCTCGGCCATGCCGAAACCACGTTCGGTGGCATGGAAACCCGCACAATTGAGCAGGTGGTTGCCCAGCACCCCCAACGTCAGCCGTCCGGTAAAGTCTACATGGAAAGGCTCGGCCACGAAGTTATAGGTTCCTATTTTGTTGTTCTCACTCATTGTCTTTCTCCTTTTTATCTTTCAAATATTTTGCCTCCCGTTCGGCCAGGTACTCGTTGACCCGCTCGAAGCAGCTGGTAGTGATGGCCACACGCCCCGAACGCACAAACTGAAGCACACACCCGAATGCCTGAAGCTCCTGATAAAGGTGAGTGATGTCGTCACTCACGCCGTTCATCTCGACAATGGAGAAGACAGGGTTCACCTCGACGATGCGGGCGTGGTTCTTGCGGATGACCTTCGACACCTCGGGCGTCTGCTCCAGCGCAGGAGTCTCTACCTTGTAGAGGGCTATCTCGTGCTGGTAGATTTCGTCGTCGGTGAAGTAGTGGGCCTGCAGCACATCCATTTTCTTGGTAATCTGCTTCACCACTTTCTCGATGGTATCCTTGTCCGTCCACGCTGTAATGGTGTACTTGTGTACGCCCTGGATGGAAGAAGCGGACACGTTCAGACTCTCGATGTTGATCTGCCTGCGGGTGAACACCGCCGTCACCTGATTGAGTAAGCCGGCAATGTTTTCCGAATGGACGATAATGGTATATAATGTCTTGTCAGTCATAGTCTGTATCTTTTAGCATTCCAAAAGCATCTGGTTCACCGAACCGCCCGGAGGCGTCATCGGCATTACGTTACCCTCTTCTTCCACGCAGGCCTCGAGCAGGAAGGGACCGTCCGTGGCCAGCATTTCGCGGATGGCATCGGCCAACTCCGAACGCTCCATGACGCGGCGCGAAGGAATGCCATAGGCGGCGGCTATCTGCATGTAGTCGGGGTTCAACATAGGGGTGAACGAGTAGCGGCGGTTGAAGAACAGGGCCTGCCACTGACGCACATTGCCCAGGTAATTGTTGTTCAGCAGAATCATCTTGACGGGGGCTTTCTGCTCCATCACCGTGCCCAGTTCCTGCAAGTTCATCTGCAGGCCGCCGTCGCCCATGAAGACGCAGACGGTTCGGTCGGGACGACCAAAGGTGGCACCAATGGCGGCAGGAAGGCCGAAGCCCATCGTGCCCAGTCCGCCGGAAGTGACGATGCTGCGCTCGCGGGTGTACTTGAAGTAGCGGGCAGACATCATCTGGTTCTGTCCGACATCGGTCACCAGGATGGCTTCGTTGTTTGTAGCTTCGCTCACGGCACGTACCACTTCGCCCATGCTCAGTTCGCGGGTCGTGCGATGGAGTTCGGGACGGATAACCTTCTCTTCCTCCACTTCCTCGTAGGTGCGGAAGCTGTCGAGCCATTCCTGATGGGTAGCGGGCTTCAGCAGTTCGGTCACAGCGGGGAGCGTCTGCTTGCAATCGCCCAGCACGGCTACGTCGGTCTTGATGTTCTTGTCTATCTCGGCAGGGTCGATGTCGAAGTGGATGATCTTGGCCTGCGGGGCATAAGTAGCTACGTTACCCGTCACACGGTCGTCGAAGCGCATGCCCACGGCTATCAGCACGTCGCACTTGTTGGTATTGATGTTCGGTCCCAGATTGCCATGCATACCCAGCATGCCCTTATTCAACGGATGGTCGGAAGGAAGGGCCGAAAGTCCCAGCAGGGTACGTCCGGCAGGCAATCCGGCTTTCTCGATGAAGGCCCGGAGTTCAGCCTGGGCATTGCCCAGTTCTACACCCTGCCCTACGAGTACCAACGGGCGATCAGCGGCATTGATGAGATCGGCAGCCTCGCGGATGGCTTCCATATCCATGTCGGGCACGGGCTGGTAGCTGCGGATATAGTCGACCGTCACGGGAGCATATTCCATCTTGTCCACCTGCGCGTTCTTGGCAAAGTCGAGCACTACAGGTCCCGGACGCCCGCTACGGGCAATGTAGAAGGCACGCGCCACGGCCCAAGGCACATCTTCGGCCCGACGGATCTGGTAACTCCACTTGGTGATGGGCTGCGTGATACCTACAAGGTCCACTTCCTGAAAGGCATCCGTACCGAGGAAACCTGTACCCACCTGCCCGGCAATAACCACGATGGGCGTACTGTCTATCATGGCGTCGGCAATGCCGGTGATGGTATTGGTGGCACCCGGCCCGCTGGTCACGAGACAGACACCTACCTGACCCGACACGCGGGCAAAGCCCTGCGCGGCATGGGTAGCCCCCTGTTCGTGGCGCACCAGGATGTGGTTTAACGTCTTCCGATGGTCGTATAAGGCATCGAACACGGGCATAATGCTGCCGCCCGGATAGCCGAATATCGTCTTTACCCCTTCGTGCTCCAAGGAGCGCATCAGGGCTTCTGCGCCTGTAATTGTATCTTTCATTTCTTTAATGGATAATGGAGAATTGAAAATGGGAAATTGCCAGCGAAATCACAAGACTATTAATTTTCAATTCTCAATTTTCAATTATATAATTCTCACCGCTCCCTTGTCTGCCGAGCTCACCAAGCCGGCATAGGCCTTCAGCGCCTTGGACACCTCGCGGTTGCGGGTGACGGGCGTCATGGGACGTGCCGCCAGTTCGGCATCGGTCAGCCGGACGTTGATAGTGCGGTTGGGGATATCTATCTCGATGATGTCGCCGTCCACCAGTTTGCCAATGCTGCCGCCGGCTGCCGCTTCGGGCGAAATGTGGCCGATGCTCAGGCCCGACGTA
>UMJL01025730.1_pt1 | contig 11438 bp, 12 predicted proteins | sample 1966071 | NCBI WGS metagenome assembly UMJL01 (sample SAMEA4836148, study PRJEB28245) | human gut metagenome | biome: gut microbiome; material: fecal sample | place: Denmark | collected 2008
CATTGAACCAACCATGAACCGACCATGAACCGAACAAACATTCGATAACAATTTGAACACATTTCAACCACAATCTGACCATAATGTCAGCCATATGACAGAATTGTCAGATTGAAAGACCTTGTTTCTACCTATTTAATATACTAAAATAGTGTTGTCATACACCCTTATTGATAGCCTTGTCATAGTCCAACTACAACCTGACTACAAAATTATGCTTGACATTGTAGTCAGCATATGGTATAATCTTCATGTAAGGTTGAGAAACCGAAATACTTGAAGGGGGCTATGACAATGGCAAATGAACTCATGATGACGATGGAAACGGCTATCACCGCACAGCCTGAACTGCACCTGACCAACAAGAAACTTCTTCAGCACACCAAAGCTATTGAAAAGCTGATGACCGCCACGAAGCGCAACATGTTTGAAATCTCTGCCCGACTGCTGGTTATCAGAAACGAAGAACTGTTCACCGACGACGGCTTCAAAGACGTTTTCGACTATGCCGAAAAGCTGTTCGGCTACAAGAAGAACATGGTGTACAAGCTGACCACCGCCGCCGAAAAGTTCATTGAACAGTCGCCGCAGGGCAAAGGCTATGTTTCGATTCTGACCCACGACAACGCCGACTACACGGTTTCGCAGTTGATCGAATTGAACAGCCTTGAACCTGACACGGCGGTTGAACTGGACAAGAAAGAAGTCATTTCGCCCGACATGACCACCAAAGAGATTCGTGAAGTCGTCAAGGCTTACAAGAACGGCGAAATCGACGACAACGGCGATTGGGTGGGCAATGGTGAAGATGAAGAAGCTGGTGAAGCAGGGGGTGAAAAGGTGGACGATAAAACTGAAAAGCTGATTGCCACTATCGGCAAGAACCTTGACAAGCTGATGAAAGACGAAAGACTTGATGAAGCGACCGTCAAGCGCCTTGAAGAAATTCGGGCTTTCATCGGGGAAATCAAGCTGTAAGATTCGGTTGTTTGTAGTTGGCTACAACCTGCGAAATTGTAGCCAACTACACAATAATAAACAAAACATTGGAGGTTTTCAATCATGGCAAAGTTCGCAAGCAAGTTCAACAAGATGCGTAAATTCAACGTGGACACGACCCACTTTGAATACGCAAGTCTGGCAGACATGTACAACGACAACGGCGCTGACAAGGTGTATCCGCTGACCGCTATCTACATCAACCGCAAAAGCAAGTTCGGGGATGCGCCTGTTCTGGCAACTGACACCTGTTTCGTCAACGCACCGTCTCACATGATGGACGTTGCAACCGAAATTCTCGGTGACGATGAAGCGATTGCCGCTATCAACAACGGTGAAGTCGGCTTCCAGATTTACGCCTACACGAACACGAAGTTCAACCGTGACTGTTTCGGTATCAACTTTGTAGACATGGTTTGACGGTTTGGGGGCATGGTTTCGGCTATGCCCCCTTCAACCGTTGGTAAGAGGAGATAAGGCGAATGGGAATTACAATCAAGGTTAGTTCAAGGGTAGCCAAAGGCTTGAAGAATAAGGTCAAGAAAGACGTTATCGAAGCCATTGAAGGAAGCCCTGCATTGAGAAAAGAAATTTCCCGTGTTTTCCAGATGGCGAACCGCCGTATTCAGAATATTGAAAGCGCTGGTTTGTTCTCACCTGCTGTTGCCGCTTTGGGCAAAGGGGATGTCAAAGGTTACAGCAAGTTTTCCGTCAAAGGATTTGGAAACACTGGTAGCGGCTGGCAAGCGCTGAAACGTGAATACACAAAGGCGATTGCATTTCTGAATCAGCCTACCAGTTCGGCGACTGGTGCAAGAGAATTTGAAACGCAGGTCAAACAGCAGATGAACATTGACGATGGATTGTGGAAAGGTGTTCGTGATGCTATTTTAGGCAACTACAACAGCGTTTCAAGTCAGTTGCTTCTTGCGCTTCCATATAGTGACTTTATGCAAGAAGTATACAGCAGGGCGCAACAAAGTTCAAGTTCTCAAATTGAACAGGAAGCGCAGTATCTTGCCGACAGTCTGCAACAGAACATTGACGAAACCGCTGAAAGTATTGCAAGCGCATATGAAACGCTTATCAACGGTTTCAAGATTGGACTATAAATGGAAAGAAGGTGTGTGAAACTGGGTAAAAAGAGACATATTCCATTTGTTGAAGATAGCCCGATTTACACGCCGTCCGACGTTGAAAAGGTGCTTGAAATCAGCGTGAACCCGACAATGACGGTTGGAAACAACAAGGGGATATATTACTACAATATCCCTTGTAGTTTTGACATTGAAACCACGTCATTCTACGTTGATGAAAATGGGCATAATATCGACTACGCCGAAAAGATGCGGCGTAAAGAACAGATACCAGACTACAACCCCGAAAAACGTGCAATCATGTATGTCTGGCAATTCGGTATCAATGGCAACGTCATAATGGGCAGGACGTGGGAAGAATTCTTCACCATGCTTGACAAGATAGCTGAAATCCTGCGATTGCATGAACACCTGCGACTGATGGTATTCGTTCACAATCTGGCATATGAATTTCAATTCATGTGCAAATGGGTAAACTGGCATAAGGTCTTTTCAATCGACCTGCGAAAACCCATTTACGCCATAACAGACACCTTCATTGAATTTCGATGCAGCTATCTGTTGAGCGGTTACAGTTTGGCGAATCTGGGCAACCAGCTATTGAAGTACAAGGTTGCAAAGAAAAGCGGCGATTTGGACTATTCGTTGATGCGAAACAGCGAAACGCCGTTGACAGAAACCGAAATCGGCTATTGTGTGAATGACGTTCGTGTTGTCATGGCGTACATTCAAGAGAAGATAGAAAACGAAAGGGGCTTGACCAACTTACCCATTACAAAGACTGGTTATGTTCGGCAGTTCTGCAAGAATAATTGTCTGTATCTGCCGGGAACACACGCCCGAAACCAGAAGTATTACAAGCTGATACATGAATTGAGAATCGGCAACATGCACGAATTCAACATTCTGCAAAGGGCGTTTCAAGGCGGCTTCACTCATGCAAACGCCTACTATTCAGGGGCATTGTGTGACGATGTAGCAAGCTACGACTTTACCAGTTCTTACCCTTATGTCATGGTCAGCGAACAGTTCCCCATGTCCAGAGGTGTGAAGGTGGAGTTGCAAAGCGCCGACGAATTCAGAAACTACCTTGACAACTACTTGTGTGTTTTCGACATTAGCTTCACAAACCTGATGACGAAAGAGCCACATGAAAACCCTATCAGCATTTCAAAGTGCTTCAAGCACACGAACGCAGTTGTCAACAATGGTAGAGTTGTAGCGGCTGAATTCTTGTGTACAACATTGACGAACGTTGACTTCAACGTGATTGAAATGTTCTACACTTGGGATTCAATCACAATCGGCAATCTGTATGTCTATTCCAAAGGCTACCTGCCGACACCCCTTGTCAAGTGTATACTTGACTTGTATGAAAAGAAGACCGTGTTGAAGGGCGTTGAAGGTCAAGAACTGGAATACCTGCGCAGTAAAGAAATGATAAACAGCGTTTACGGCATGAGCGTAACAAACCCATTGCGTGACGAATATGTTTTCGACGGTGAAACATGGGACACGATCGAAAGCAACCCTGTTGAAATGTTTGAAATGCTGGAACAGCACAACGAAAGTTCAAACAGATTTCTTTACTACATTTGGGGCATTTTCGTAACAGCCTACGCCCGACGAAACCTGTTCACAGCAATTCACGAATTCGGTGATGATTATATCTATTCAGACACCGACAGCGTGAAGGTGTTCAACCATGAACAGCACAAACCGTATTTCGATGCTTACAACAACGTCGTCATGATGAAGCTGGAAAAGGCTTGTAAACATCATGGTATTGATGTAAGCAAGGTAAGCCCAAAGACCAAAGAAGGGAAGGTCAAGACATTGGGCGTTTGGGATTTTGAAGGTGTTTATGACCACTTCAAGACATTGGGGGCAAAGCGCTACATGATAGCGAAAGACAAGGCTATCAAGATTGACGGCGAATACTACCCCATTTCCCTGACTGTAAGCGGCGTAAACAAGTACAAAGCTGTTCCGTATCTGTTGAATGATGTGGGCAAGGGGGATATTATGAAAGCGTTTGACAGCTTTGAAGACGGTTTGCACATACCACCTGAAAAGACTGGTAAAAGCCTACACACCTACGTTGATTATGAAATCGACGGTGTGTTGACTGACTATCAAGGGAACACGGCTGTATATCATGAGAAATCATGTATACACCTTGAACCGACAAGCTACGATTTGTCGCTTGCCAAACTTTACACCGACTACCTGAAAGGCATTAAGACCGAAATGCTTTGATTGTAGTCAACTACAATCGACGAAAAATATTGAAGGAGAGCCACCATGAAGAAGATTGTCCAGAACATGAAGAACGTTGAAGTCAAGGAAGACACCCCCACCGTAAAGACCGACAGCGAAAAGCTGATTGAATTTGTCATGAGCCTGACCGACACGCAGGTTGAAAAGCTGGTTGCACGGCTTGACCTGCTGGAAACCCTGCGCAACATGGACGAAAACGAACTTCTTTACAGTTCCGTCTTCCTTGACAAAATGTTCGGCGACCGTGGCGGAACTGCCACAGCAAGCAGGAGGTTGTAACATTTGGTCAAACTGTGCGAACTTTGTAAGCACAATGGTTGGTTGATTCCCGATGAAGGAATTCTCACCTGTGAAGGATGCGTTGACAAAAGCATGTTCAGCGCTATCTGGACAGGGGACAAGAAAGGGGCAGACTATGAAGGACAGCGAAAAGACCCTGTTGGAAGAATACAGGGCAAACGTCAAACTGCTGGTTGACAACTGCAAAGACATGTCTTTGCTTGACCTGCTGTACAAACTTCTTATCAAAGAGGGTGTACAGCTTGGAAGTTCTCATAAGTGACTTGATGAAAGCCCACAGCGTGACAATCAAAGTGACCTTTGACGTTGCTGTTGATATGTTCGCTTTGGGCTTCATCGTCGGTAAAAGGTCAGAAAAGAAAGGTGTGAAGAACCGTGAAAGCAAGTGAATTGAAAGTCGGCATGAAGATAAAAGACGGCAACGGCTTTTCTCATGAAGTGACTGACATTATCAAGGAAACGGCAAAGACAATTTCGGTTCAGTTGATGAATGGAACTGTCAAGACATTCAGGAAGTCAACCGACGTTCTGATTGACAAGCCGAAAGACAAAGCGGCAATCAAGCCGAAAGAACCTGAAAAGAAGTTCTACCGCCTTGACAACATCCTGAAACATGATGCAGACTACAACATCATTTTCGGTGAACGTTCAAACGGTAAGACATACGCCGCTTTGGAATACGGCGTGAAGCGCTTTGTCGAAAGTGGATTCAAAGAACAGACCGCCATTGTTCGCCGCTGGCGTGAAGACATAAAGGGCAAACGTGCTGAAACCCTGTACAGCGCTTTGACAAGCAACGATCGAATCAGGGAATTGACGAACGGCGAATACAGCGAAGTATTCTATTTCAATGGGCGCTGGTATCTGTCCAACTATGATGAAGACTTGCAGAAGCATGTTCCACACACAAAGCCCCTTGCCTATTCATTCGCTTTGTCGGAAATGGAACATGACAAGTCTACCAGCTACCCCGACATTACAACGATTGTGTTTGATGAATTCTTGACACGTCGTTATTACCTGCCCGACGAATTCATTCTTTTCATGAATGTCTTGTCTACCATCATTCGCCACAGAAGCAACGTGAAAATCTTCATGTTGGGCAACACGGTAAACAAGTATTGTCCTTACTTTGCCGAAATGGGCTTAAAGCATATCGGGCAGATGGAGCAGGGAACGATTGACATTTACAAGTTCGGCAAGGGCAATCTGACCATTGCGGTTGAATACGCCGCAACCATGAGCAAAGAGAAGGAAAGCAACAAATACTTCTGTTTCGATGACAGCGAAAGTGTACAGATGATTATAAACGGCGCTTGGGAAATGGCAATCTATCCCCATTTGCGCACACGATACACGCCGAAAGACGTGCTGTTCACCTACTTCATCGAATTCAGCGGCAACCTGCTTCAATGTGAAATCGTATGCAAAGACAACGAAATGTTCACATACATTCACGAAAAGACAACGCCGATAAAGAACCCCGACAGCGATTTGATTTATTCGCTGGAACACAACGAAAAGCAGAATTACAGGCGGCGCTTGCTTTCAACGGCTACCCCGATGGACACGAAAATTGCAAGGTTCTACGCCCTTGAAAAAGTGTTCTTTCAGAACAATGAAGTCGGTGAAATCGTGCGCAACTATATTCTGCAAAGTTCAAAGTCACAGTTTGCGAAAACGTGATATTGTAGTCAACTACAAAGTATAACAAAACTTTGTAGAAAAACTATTTGACATGCTTGAAAAAGTATGATAAAATACTTGACAGGAAGGAAGGTGTGTGCTATGGCAAAGAAGACCTTTTCCTACGACATGGCGAAAGCCTATGTCAAGGACAAGGACAAGGCTATCAATACATTCATTGAAACCAGCCTTGACAAGACACAGCAGGTTTTTGTCTATGCTAACTTGCCTGACACCATACCCCAAAGCGAACTTGAAAACATTTTGCAGGTCAAGGGGCATTGTGTCATTGTGAAACATGAAGGGAAGCTGTATGCTATCCACGGCGGTTTCAGCGGTGAAGAGGATGTATATGGAAACCCCCGATTCTACACAGTTAGCAATGTTGCCCTTAACCTATATAAGACCTACGAAATCGGCGTTGACTGTATTCTGGTAAAGAACGATTTTCACCATGTCGGACTACTGCCTACCATTCAGAAATATGGTGTGCTGTTGCTTGACAGCGAATTGAGTTTGAACACCGCCGCCATTCTTTCCAGAATCACAATGCTGATTTCAGCCCCCGACGACAAGACAAAGGCAAGCGCCGAACTGTTCATTCAGAAGATTCTTGACGGCGACTTTTCTGTCATTGGTGAAAATGGTTTCTTTGAAGGAATCAAGATGCAGACGGCAGGTAACACCAACAGCAACTACATCATTCAGCTTGTCGAACTGATTCAGTATTACAAGGCAAGTTTCTTGAATGAAATCGGCTTACAGGCAAACTACAACATGAAGCGTGAACGCCTGATTGCTGATGAAGTCGCTATGAACGTTGACAACCTTCTGCCCTTCATCGAAAACATGTTCACCGAACGTGTTGAAGGTTTCAAGAAAGTCAATGAAATGTTCGACACCGACATTGTAGTTGACTACAACGGCGTTTGGAAGACTACCCACGAACACGCCGAAAAGGAAGCCGTGTTAGCCGACACCGACATTGAAGCGGAGGTAAACGGAGATGCGGCAACAGAGATTTTGCAATCAGATGTATCTGGAAAAGACGACGTTCCAGAAGATGAAGTCGCTGGAAGTGGCACAGAAGGAACAGAAGCAACTGCAAGCGACAAGTCGAATGATGGGCAGAATCAGGAAAGGGAAGAAGTGGGTGAAGGGGCTGTAACAGAAGAATCGGACGAATCAGAAGAAGCGATCGAATCCGAAGAATCTGTTGAATCCGAAGAATCCATTGAATCGGATGAAACGGACGAATCCGAAGAATCGGACGAATCCGATGAATCAGATACAGACAAAAGGAAAGAAGGGGGTGAAGGATAATGAAGCAAGTCAAAGAATTTATCAGCTACGAAAAGGGCTTCTTTTCTACCTTTGCCGAACAGCGGCAGTATGATTTCATTACCCTGTTCGGAGACGAAAACCTTCAAGTTGACGGCGACATGGCTGCTAAACTTGATATGGATTTGGTGGTAACGTGTGGCGAACGTTACGCAAGCCCCCTGCTGATTCATTACGACATGTCGAAGGTTGTTGACTACGTTCTGAACCGCTACCTTGACGGCTGGAAGCGTATCAAGGAAGCGCTGACCGCTGAATACAACGTCGTTACACCTTATGACACGAAGAAGGTCACGACGCAGGAAAAGACCGCTACCAGCGCCACGACTGGAACTGTCACCGACAAGACAGGCGTTGTCGCCTTTGACAGCGAAGAACCGACCGACAAGTCTGTTGACAGTTCTGTCAATGAAGGCAACCGCAACGACAGCGAAACCGTCAGAATTACCGTTGAAAATACTGGTATGAATGGCAACGTCCCTGTTGCAAACCTGATTTCAAATGAAATCGAAGTTCGCAAGAATTCGCTGATTTCCATTGTCATTGGCGACGTGGAAAACCAGCTTACCCTTGACATCTATTAAAATGGAGGAATAAGAAATGAAAGTAACTCAGATTTGGGAAATCATGAACACCGTGACCAGCGAAGTGCTGGGCAAGACCGACCTTGTAGCCGAAGACCTTTCCAACATCGTTGACGTTGGCGACCAGATTTTCGGTTCTACCAACGTTGACAACTACGTCAAGAAGCTGGTTGACCGTATCGCAAAGGTTGTGTTCGTCAACCGTCCTTACAGCGGCAACATCCCTTCTGTCCTGATGGATTCTTGGGACTACGGCGCTGTTGTCGAAAAGGTTTCTGCTGAACTGCCTGATGCGGTTGAAAATGAATCTTGGGAACTGGAAAACGGCGGCGAGTACAACCCCAACATTTTCTACAAGCCTGCGATTTCTGCAAAGTTCTTCAACAATAAGGTGACTTTTGAAATCGACATGAGCTTCACCGAACGTCAGGTCAAGGGCAGTTTCTCCAGCGCTTCTGAAATCAACTCTTTCCTGACCATGATTCAGAACGCCGTCGAAAAGTCTTTCACCGTCAAGCTGGATGGTCTGATTATGCGCACCATCAACAACATGATTGGTGAAACTTTCAACGCTGATACTGCTGGTATCAAGGCTGTCAATCTGCTGGAAGGTTACAACGCAGTTGCTACCACCCCGACCACGGCGGCAAAGGCGCTGACTGACAAGGAATTCATTCGTTACGCTTCCATGCAGATGGCGCTGTATATCGACCGTCTTTCCAGAATTTCCACCCTGTTCAACGTCGGCGGCAAAGACCGTTTCACCCCTGCCGATATGCTGAATGTGGTTATGCTGTCTGACTTCAAGGCGGCGGCGAACAGCTACCTGCAGTCTGACACGTTCCACAATGAATATACCAAACTGCCGAACGCCGATACTGTTCCCTACTGGCAGGGAAGCGGCACGGACTACGCTTTCAGCAAAGTCTCTGCTATCAACGTCAAGACCAGTTCCGGCGCTACCGTTGCAAAGTCTGGTATTCTGGCTGTCATGTTTGACCATGAAGCGCTGGGCGTTTCCAACCTTGACCGCCGTGTGACCACCCACTTCAACCCGAAGGGTGAATTCTACAACAACTTCTTCAAGATGGATTGCGGCGCTTTCAACGACCTTGACGAAAACTTTGTCGTGTTCTACGTCGAAGATGCTACCGCTTAACATGTGACCTGAAAGGGGCAGACGTGAAAAGCGTTTGCCCCTTTTATCACGTTATTGTAGTTGACTACAAAGAAGGTGATGTAATGAAAATTCATTTTTATCAGACCAACAGCGAAAACAACCGCCTTGAAAAAGTGCTTGAAAATGAACTTGTCATTACAGGCAATTTCAAGGGTGACGTTGATGTGCTGAATCCGACTTTGACGGTGAAGAACACAACTGTACCACAGTACAATTATTGCTACATCCCGTCTATCAACAGATACTACTTTGTTGATAAAATCGAAATCACACAGGGCAACCTGTTCACCGTCAATTTGAGCATTGACGTTCTCATGACGTACAAAGATGCTATCAAAGAATTGAATGTTGTGGTAAGCAGTTCTCAAAGCAACCCCTACTACAACGGATATGTTGACAGCTACGATGTGCGCACCGACTACGAAACAAAGCAATTTGAAAACAACTTCAACGAAAACGGCGAAATCATTTTGATTGCTTTGTATGCCGCTGATAGGGGGTGAAAGAATGGCGTATAAATTCACGTTGAAGCTGTCCAACTGTACAGCGAACGTCAACGAAACGACTGAATACAATGAAGGTCAGGTTGTCGAAATCGTGTTGACCGCTGGAAGTGTTGCCGCCTTTCCAACCAGCACCTACCAGCGCCCATATTTGACCTATTTTGATTCTGACATGTGGGAAACAGTCAAGAAGTATTTCACCGTTTCCGACGACGGCAAAACGGCGACATACACGCTGACAATGACAGGTGATACCACTATCACCGCAAACGCAGAAGTTGACGGCGTTGTCTTTGACCTGACAGAAGTTGACTTTGCGACCTGCAATGTCAATGAATCAACTGTTGTTCAAGTGGGGCAGGTTGTTGAACTGGCTGTCACAGCCAACAGCGGCTATTATTTCGGGCAAGTGCCTTATGTCGGCTATTGGTCTATGGCTGGTGAATGGAAGACCATTGCTTTTGAAACCGCTGATACAGGCGAATACAAGAGCAATTATACCCTTGCTTTGACTGTTCCAGAAAGTCAGTCAAATGAACTGTCAATTCACGCTGTCGCCGATGTGACACCGAAAGTTGACAAGTATGGTATTATCACCATTTACAACCCCACGTCGGCAGAACTGAAAGCAATCGGTGACGTGCGCTATCAGGTGCTTGCAGGTGACGGTTCGGCTGTTGTCGATTTGGGCGCTTTCATTTCCAACATTCTGAAAGTCTATGTCAACTTGCCTGAATGCAACAAGGCAAACGTCAAGTTGGGTGGCTACAATACAGAAGTTTCGGCAAACGTCGTACTTGACGACATTGTTGAAACTGATTGCGGCACGATCGAAATTGTGGGCAAGTATGGTAACATCATGGACTATGAACATACCACAGTTGAAATCTACCTGCCCTTCATCGGCTTTCAGAAGTTGGACACCAACAAGGTCATGAATGAAGTGTTGAGTTTGACTTACAAGACCAACATTTTGAATGGTGATTCTATCGCTTGTATTTACAACACGACAGGCACGTTGCTGTATACCTTCAACTGCAATGTCAGTTTTGAAATACCATACATGATGGGTGAAGTATACGACGACAGAAGCAGTCTGAAAGTTGATAGCAACTATCTGTTCGGCTTCACACCCTTTGTCACCATTCGCACCAACAAGCAATACAACAGCGCCCTTGTGACCGCCGCCGACAACAGGTTTGCAAAGGTTGCCGACCTTGAAGGTTTGATAACTTGCAGTCAGGTGTTCAATACAATCAAGGCAACAACAGAAGAAAAAGAAGCAATCGACAATCTGTTGAAAGCTGGCGTTATCATCTGACATTGAATGTCGAAACACGTTGTGCATGTCGCAACGTGTTTTATTTTTGGTTCATAATTGGTTCATAATTGGTTCAAGTTTGGTTCAAAATTGGTTCAAAATTGTTGACAAAAATTTAATACATTCGCCACAATTCGCCGCAACATT
>UMJL01026277.1_pt1 | contig 11431 bp, 7 predicted proteins | sample 1966071 | NCBI WGS metagenome assembly UMJL01 (sample SAMEA4836148, study PRJEB28245) | human gut metagenome | biome: gut microbiome; material: fecal sample | place: Denmark | collected 2008
TTTCAGTGAAATATTTATTTGCTTATATCGAACTCACGTTAAATATACTTTGAACTTTACTCCACGTTTCCAATGGTATCATAACCGGTATCATGAATCATCACAACATCCAGGATGGGCTTCTTCCCACAATGGAGCAGTAGATAGAGAACAAAAAACATGGTTTGCTTGGTTTGTGAATAATACCATTAACTGGGATTATACGTTCGGACAGAAACATAATGTAAATGTTACATTGGCACAGGAAGCGGAAGAACACCGTTCGTGGGACGATGTTATCAATGCTCGTGATTTTACTCCAAGCGATGACCTGGGTCTCCATTATACGGGTGGAGCAGATAAAATGAAGAGTAGTTTTTCTTCCACGGATGATCATAGTACTGGTGCTGCTTATCTGGCCCGTGCGTTTTATTCGTACGATGACCGTTATATGTTTACCTATACGTTCCGTCGCGATGGTTATTCGGCTTTTGGAACTTCCAATCCCTGGGCTAATTTTATGTCGGGAGCCTTGGCCTGGACATTCACCAATGAGAAGTTCTTCCATTGGAAACCGATGAATTATGGTAAACTGAGAGCTTCGTGGGGCTCCAACGGTAACCGTAGTGTGGGTGCTTATACGGCATTGTCCAACTTGACGAGCGGTACAGGTGGTTATGGATATGTATTGCCGGATGGTACGATTGATATTATTTCTCAGTTGTTTGTAAGTCGTATGGCCAATCCCAATTTGAAATGGGAACGTACCACGTCATGGAACTTCGGTGTAGATTTTGGGTTCTTTGATAACCGGATCAGCGGTAGTTTGGAATATTATCATATGCCAACTACAGATTTGGTGATGAGTCAAAGTTTGAGTAATATAACTGGATTTTCAAGTGTTACGACCAATTTGGGAGAAGTACAGAATAAAGGTTTTGAGTTGACACTGAATACATTGAATATTCAGAACGATAAATTTGAATGGAGATCGAGCTTAGGTTTTTCATTGAACCGGAATAAGATTGTTCATTTGTATTATACTTATGAAGATATCTTAGATGAAAATGGAAACGTTATTGGACGCAAGGAATTGGATGACCAAAAGAATGGTTGGTTTATAGGTAAGGATATCAATGAAATTTGGGGATATCAGTATGAAGGTATCTGGCAGAAAGGTGAAGAGGAAGAGGCTGCTAAGTATGGTCAGGTGCCGGGTGATCCGAAGTTCAAGGATATCTATGATGTTGAAAGCCATCGCTATTCCAATGAAGACAAAGTCTTTTTGGGTTCGTCTTCTCCCAAGTTCCGTTGGACATTCCGTAATGACTTCACTTTGTGGAAGAACTTGACGGCTTCAGTAAGTATTTATTCCAAATGGGGACAAAAACAAGCTGAAGAATTTATCGCTACTGGATATGGGTATGAGCGTGGAAATACGTATGAACTGAAATATTGGACACCGGACAATCCGACCAATAACTACGCCCGTTTAGGAGCAACCAATACATCTGGTGGTTACCGTTATATTGATGGTTCTTTTATTCGTCTTGAGAGTATAGCATTGGAATACAATGTGCCCAAGCAGTGGTTGAGTAAGTTTCATATAGGTGGGTTGCGCATCTCAGGTAGTGTCCGTAATGTGGCTTGTTGGACGAAGGAATTCCAATACGATGATCCGGAGTACGGAACGGTTGTTCCCATTACGTTCAATTTTGGTGTTGGTTTAACCTTATAATTTTGTAATTCAAATGGAAAATAGAAAAATTATGATAAAGAATAGTTTGTTGGCCGTTTTTACATTAGGAATGTTTACGGTGGTTGGATGTACTGATGATTTCTTAAAACCTGATCCGTTGTCTTTTTTCGAGCCGTCCAATACGTTTACCTCCAGGAAAGGTTTGGAGTCTGCATTGGCAACTTGTGACAAACATCTAAGAAATATGTATTTTCATTGGAGTTTGGCTGAAGGAGGTCCTATTGTGAGTGAATACTTTCTTTCAGATTTGGGAGTAAGTGGAACGACCGACGCAGCCTCTGCAACTGCTACTGCGATAAACTTCAATGTTTATATGACCCCTACTGCATCTGATCATCAAGGAACGACTCGTTATAAGTATCTTTGGGATGAGGGATATAATGGTATCAAGTACGCCAATTCTATTATTACCAATATCAATGATGTACCTGATATTGAACCGGAGTTGAAAAATGAAATGTTGGGAAGGGCTTATTTCCACCGGGCCATCAAGTATTATAATTTGGTTTTCCAATTTAAGGATGTTCCTTTGTTTACTCAGGAAGTTCGTGGACCCAAATTTGATTATAAATCGACCAAACGTTCGGTAATCTTGGATATGATAACCAAAGATTTGGAATTTGCTGTTCAAAACGTTCCTGAAACGGTGGAATATGGTGGAATGGTGACCAAGGGAACTTGCCGTCAGCTGTTGATTAAGTGTTATCTGTCTACCGGTCAGTTTGATAAGGCCATCGCACAGGCTGATACTTTGATTAATTTGTCCGGTTATAAATTGATGACGGAACCTTTTGGGGATTTTATCGATCCTATGCCGAATGTGCATAAGGTTACACGTAATGTAATTTGGGATTTGCATCGGCCTGAAAACAAAATGAATGCTGCCAATAAGGAAACTATTTATTGTATGATAGATCGATATGGTTATGAAGGTACTTCCATGAGGCTTCAGATGATGCGTAATTGCGTACCATTCTGGTCAGTTAGTGGTTCTATTGGTATTATGACTCCAGATGGACAACAAGGTATGGATATCAGTAAAGATTATTTCGACTATCGTAAAGCCTATGGACGTGGAATAGCCCGTATACGTCCTACCAATTATGCCCAATATGGATTGTGGTTGGGAGATCCAACCGATTTGCGTCATGATGCACAAAGTGGTAATTGGATGAATATGGAAAATATGAAATATAATCATCCTAATTTGTTCAAGAACAATAGTCCTTATGCTGGACAGAATATACGTCTGTATGCGGATGATGGTACTCTGCTTTGTACGGATACAATACGTAACTGGTTCGGTTGGCCGCAATATAAGGTTTGGATGGAAGATCCGGCTCAGGAGAACGCCACAAATTACGAGGGTGGTGAGGGTGACTGGTATATGTACCGTTTGGCTGAAACCTACCTGTTGAGAGCGGAAGCCTACTTGTGGAAAGGGGAAAAGGGAAAAGCTGCTGAGGATGTGAATGCTATTCGTCGGCGTGCACATTGTTCCAAACTGTTTACGGCTGACGAAATGAATATGGGAGTCGCGATGGATGAACGTGCCCGTGAATTGTACATGGAAGAATGGCGACGTGTAGAATTGAGCCGTGTTTCTTATATCTTCGCTTTGACAGGGCAGACGGATGAGTTCGGTCAGACATATACCGAAGAAACCATTTCGGACAACAGTTATTGGTGGCAGCGTGTCAAGAAGTATAATAACTTCTATAATTCTGGTATCAAAACCCGTTCGAATGTGGAATATACCATTTCTCCTTATCACATTTTCTTCCCGGTTCCACAAGCCACAATTGATGGTAACCGTGAGGGAATTATTAATCAGAATAAAGGTTACGCAGGTTATGAGTATAATGTAGAGCCTTTTGATAATTTGGAAGACGCTATAGAGTCTGAGTTGGATTATAGTAATAATTAGGATCTATTGATTAAGTGTATGTTAATCGGTTTTATTAATGAATCTATAAAAATAGTATTGTGGTGAGGAAAATATTATTATGTATTTCTTGTGCATTTAGTTTAATTCATTTAGGGGTTGCACAGAATTCGGAGAAGGCTTTTATTAAAGAGAACATGAACTTTGCGGCCGAGCAATACCGGCTGATGTTGAAAACGCCTGCGCAGGGTAAGGATGGAAAGGGAGTGATGCCCCATAGTATGAGGAAGGATGGTACCGTCTCCAAGGGCAGTATTTACCTGTGGACGTCGGGGTTCTTTCCCGGTTCTCTGTGGTACATCTCCGAGTATCTCGGCGACCGGGCGTTGCAGGATTCCGCATTGGTTTATACTCAAAAGATGGAACCAATCAAAACCTTTACGGACAACCACGACATCGGTTTCATGATGTATTGCAGCTATGGTAACGCCAACCGTTTCGAACCGAAGCCGAAATACAAAGACATTTTGGTGGAATCGGCCCGTTCGCTTTGCACGCGTTTTCGCCCGAAGGCCGGTGTTATCCAGTCGTGGAACGGCTTCCGTTCCTGGCACGGTGACAAGGTATACGACTTTCCCGTCATCATCGACAATATGATGAACCTGGAGTTACTTTTCTATGCTTCCCGCGTGACGGGCGACGACACGTTCCGCAAGGTGGCCGTCAGCCATGCCGAGAACACGATGAAGAATCAGGTACGCGATGACTACAGTTGTTTCCACATCGTTTATTACGACAAGGAAACGGGCAAACCTATCAAGGGAGAGACTTCGCAGGGCTACAGTGACAATTCTGCCTGGAGTCGCGGACAGGCATGGGGTATCTATGGCTTTACACTCTGTTACCGTGAAACGAAGGACAAACGTTTCCTGAAGACGGCGCAACGTATGGCCGATTTCTATCTGGATCATCCCAACCTGCCGTCGGACAAGGTGGCTTGGTGGGACTTCAATGCCAACCAGCCGGGGTATGTGCCGGGCATCCGTTCCAATGCCAACAACGTAGTGACGAACTATCGTGACGCCTCGGCTGCCGCTTGTACCGCTTCGGCATTGTTGGAACTGAGTACATACGTCAAGGGCAGTGAGAGTGCCAAGTATCTGGAAGGCGCCAAGGCAATTCTCCATTCGCTTGGCAGCAAGAAATATCGGGCCGAGCTGGGCAAGAATGCCGACTTCATTCTGATGCACAGTACGGGAGCCATTCCTCAGAACTCCGAAATAGATGTTCCGCTGACTTATGCCGACTATTATTTCTTGGAGGCTCTGCACCGCTATGACAAACTACTGGACGGCAAACCACTGTTCTGAATCTGATTTTAAATCTGAATCTCTAAATTTCACCACAGGTTACACTACCTTTATTTATTTTATTGGGAATTGTGTGGCCTGTGGTGATTCTTTTACTGTATATTTGTGAACTGAAAAATATTAATTGACAATTGAAATCAAAATGAAAAAGTTGAATTATTGGATGATAGTACTTGCAGCAGTGTGTTTGATACCTGCATGTTCGTTGCAAGCGCGTGAAAAGAAAAACAAAAAGTCAGAAACCGAACAGACTACCGGTGCACAGGATCGTGAACAATGGGTGAAGTGGTTGTGGAAGATATCCTATCCTGTTATCCATAATTTAGCAGAAGGAACCTTGCACCAGAATATGCCGATAGAGACCGTAAATGGAAATCCGGCTGGCTATGACGAAATAACCCATTTGGAAGCTGTGGGACGTACATTGGCCGGTGTGGCTCCCTGGCTGGCTTTGCCCGATGACGATACGGAGGAAGGCAAGCTGCGTAAGCAGATGCGCGAGGAGGTTTTGAAGGGATTGAAGAATGCGGTTGACCCCAATTCGCCTGACAAGCTGAACTTTACGAAACAGGCTCAGCCCATTGTGGATGCTGCCTATCTGGTACATGCTTTCTTGCGTGCTCCCAAAGCTTTGTGGGAACCGTTGGATAAGGTGACCAAACAACGCTATATCGATTCGTTCAAGGCATTGCGCGACCGTACGGGTGCCTATAACAACTGGTTGCTTTTTACCGGCTTGACCGAAGCCTTCCTGATGCAGCAGGGCGAAAGAGCTGACCAGTTCCGTTTGCGTGTGTCGAAGAACAAGATACAGGAATGGTACGTAGGCGATGGTTGGTACAGCGACGGAAGCAAGTTCAGCATGGACTACTACAATTCGTATGTGCTGAATCCTATGATGGTGGCTATGATGGAGACACTGGTTCCTTTCCGCTGGGCCAGCCAAAAAGAATACGAACAGGCTTTGAGCCGCATGGTGCGTCATGCCGAGTTCTGTGAACGTATCATCGGTCCGGACGGTACGTATCCGGCTTTCGGACGTTCGGTTACTTACCGCACGGCTGCTTTCCAATCATTGGCCGACGTGGCCTTGCGCGGAAAACTGCCCAGCTTTATCAAGCCGGCTCAGGTACGTTGTGCTTTGACTGCGGTACATCGCAATATGTACGAAGGCAATCAGAACTTTGACAAAGACGGTTGGCTTGTGTTGGGCTTCAACGGCCATCAGCCCGAAGTGGCCGATGGATATACATCAACCGGCAGTCTCTATATGGCCACATTGAGCTTCCTGCCTCTTGGGCTTCCTGCCGACAATCCATTCTGGACCGACGAGCCGGCCGACTGGACTACCAAGAAGGCTTGGAAGGGTGAGAAGATACGCAAGGATTATAAAGTGGAGTATTAACGAAGGCAGTATTCTTCTATAGGGTATTGTACAATAGGTGTCAATACCCTATCTTTGGATAAGGCAGGCTGCACCTCGGTGGTAAAAAGCTGAAAACAATATTTTCATCTTTTGTACTTCTCTCGGTTTGCACTATCTTTGCATCATTATAAACAATGTTTGAACACCATGAAGAATAAGTTGTTGTTATCTGCATTTATTGGAGCTCTTTCGTTCGGAACTCTTTCCGCGCAGGATTTCCATTTGCAACCTACTCCCCAAGTGTATGAAACTCTCCAGGATAGCATAGCCCTGCCTGGAACTTACAGTCTTTCGGCCGATACCGAAGGGCTGGCTGCCGATGCCGTCCGTCTGCTGGGTACGCTGTTGCCTGACTGTCAGGCCAAAGCTGCTTTCCGGATAACGGTAGGTGTCAAGGGCGACAAGGCAGTACGCAAGTATGCCCGTCGGATACCGTCCAAGGCTGAAGGCTATTACCTGAAGATAGACAAGAATGAAATTGTAATTGCCGGTGCCGACGCACGCGGCGCCTATTACGGTGTACAGACGCTGGCACAGCTGTTGACCTTGCCCAAATTGCCGCTGGCCGAGATTACCGATTATCCTGACGTTCCCTATCGTGGAGTGGTCGAGGGGTTCTACGGTACCCCCTGGAGTCATGAGGCCCGTCTGCGGCAATTGGATTTTTATGGTCGCAACAAGATGAATGTGTATCTGTACGGCCCGAAGAATGATCCGTATCACAGTACTCCGAACTGGCGTAAACCTTATCCGGAGCGCGAAGCTGCCCAACTGAAGGAGTTGGTAGACAAGGCCCGCGAGAACAATGTTATCTTCTATTGGGCCATCCATCCGGGGCAGGACATCCAGTGGAATGAGGAAGACCGCCAGAACCTGCTGAACAAATTCGAAAAGATGTATCAGCTGGGAGTACGCGGCTTTGCCGTGTTCTTTGATGATATCTCGGGCGAGGGTACCCGAGCCGACAAGCAGGCCGACCTGCTGAACTATCTGGACGACCATTTCGTAAAAGTGAAAGGCGACGTGGAACCGCTCATTATGTGTCCCACGGAGTACAACAAGGCCTGGTCCAACGTGAAAGGCGGCTATCTGACTACATTGGGCGAGAAACTGAACGAAGGCATTCAGATAATGTGGACGGGTAACAGCGTTATTGCTACCATCGACCGTGCGACGATGGACTTCATCAACCCGCTCCTGAAACGAAAGGCCTATATCTGGTGGAACTTCCCCGTGTCTGACTACGTACGCGACCATCTGCTTATGGGCCCTGTCTATGGCAATGCACTCGACATCAAGGACGAGATGGAAGGTTTCGTGTCCAATCCCATGGAGCATGCCGAAGCGTCCAAAATCGCTTTGTACAGCGTGGCCGATTATGCCTGGAACCTGTCCGACTACGACAGCGACGCTTCTTGGCGGCGCGCTATCAAGGATCTGATGCCACGTCATGCCGCTTATCTGGAAACCTTTGCCACCCATAATTCCGACTTGGGGGCCAATGGACACCGCTTCCGTCGTGACGAGTCGGTAGCCATCCAGCCGGCCTTGGAAACATTGCGTTCTACTTACGAGAAGCAGCATACAGTCGATGAAGCGGCCTGGCGTCAGGTCAGCGAGGAGTGCCGGAAGATTGTTACTGCTGCCGATGTGCTGTCAGTTTCTCAGGAGAACCAGCCGTTGGTAGCCGAAATGCAGCCTTGGCTGATGCAGTTCAAGCTGGTGGGACAATACGGCGAGGCCGTTCTGCAGATGATGCGTGGGGCTGCAACCGACAGACAGGAATTTGAAACAGCCTATGAACATGCCAAGGCATTGCAGCGCATGATGTATAAAGTGGATACCACCTACAACCAGAATCCCTATCAGCCGGGTGTGAAGAGTGGCAGCAAGGTATTGCTTCCTACTTTCTATGCCTTGTTCGAGTCGAGTGTAGGTGTTTACAATCAGACGCATCGGGCGGCTTTGGATACACGTGCTGTCTATATGCCCTACAGTTGGAGTAGCGATGTTGCTCAGTTGGCTGCTTTGCCGGTGGTACGTAAGGGAAAGAAAGGCAACGTGTCGCCGTCCAACGAAGTAATTCGTTGGCAGGCAGGAGGTGAAGCTCTGTTGACCATGGACCAGTTGCGTACCCTGAAGTATCTCACTGTTGATTTCGGTACGGCCGATGCGCCGAAGCTCATCCGGCTGGAGGTGACTGCCGATGGGCAGAATTGGGAAGAAATCGCTCTTCAACCCGCCAACGGAAAGACTCGTTTCAAGGTGGATGTTGATGGCCGTAGTGTCCTGAAAATCCGTCTGACCAATGTGACCGGTCAGGAACAGAAGGTTTACTTCAAGCAGTTCAGTCTGGAGGAAAAATAATTCTTTCGCTATTATTATCGTTTTGTAGAAGGGCTGGACTATTCTGGAGCCAGTCCAATATATGCTTGAATGAACAAGTGAGCCTATCACCTCCTCTGGCTATCGTCGTAGAAAGCCAGGGAGGTGTACGGGGCTTACGGGATGGTGTTGCTGGTCATGTCGTGGCAGTCAGACAAGTTTTATTTTTCCCTTATTGGCGTTATTCTTTGTATGTATAATAGAATATGACTCCATTAAAATTCTCTTCTTTGTCTATATTCAGTTTTACTCCCTTCATCTGCTTCAACATATTTACCCGGTTGGGTGACAAATAGAAGCAAACTCCCTTGTCATCGCTGCTTCCGAAGCGGAGTCCCATCAGCCGGAATTCCATACCGTCGGAAAGCATGTCTTCATACAGCAATTTGTATTTGTTTAATTGTTTGGCCGTTTTGTCATAATAGAAAGGATAAGCTTTCGATTTTCGTTGCATTTGAAAGAATATGAAATCCTCTTTTTCCATGTAAGTTTGCAAGTCGTAGTATTTGTCTTTTTGGAATAATTTTATTATGTCCAACGGATTTTTGATAATATCCAGATTTTTTAAGTCCTTTTCTGTTATCATGTCTTTTGATTGGAGAACTAAATATGGATAGATATTTTGGTTGCTAATGTCAAAAACCGTATCCATGAATACATAGGTTAATTTAGGAGAATGGGAAAATTTGGAAAGAAAAACCCTGTCTTGATTGGCTGTCATATAATCCACTCCTTTGTTGTGGCCTTCTGGAGAGAATAGATATTCTGCTTGTTTCCCGTTTATCGAAGTTTTATACATCAGATACTCTTCTCCCTGTTGGGAACAATCTATATAAAATATGCCTTTATCATATAATAAGTAGCTGGACAATAAAGGGATGTCTATGGAAGTGAGGTATTCCCCTGTTGTATAGTTATATTCGTGAATCCGTTTACTACGTCCGTCCAAAATATAAATCCGTTGCTTCTGTTTGTCCAAGGCAAAATCGTCTGGAGAAAAGTATTCTCCTTTTCCTGTTCCGAAATTTCCGATTTTACGGATAAAATTTCCTTGTTTGTTGAACATTAGCATGCTTTTGGATATGTGTCTGTCCAGGATAAAAATGTATTTGTCCGTCACTGCAGCTTGATAAACTTCGCCTATTAATGCTTGAGCGCATGTATCAAGCTGGATTATCTTGGCTTCACGGAACAACTTTGATAATCTCAGTGTGTCTTTGGATTCTGCCTGATCCAAGTTCATTATGTAAAAATCAGTTTTTGAAACTTGATTATGGTTTGTGCAAGAAATGCAACTCGTTAATATTATTAATGAAATGAGATAAAAAAATAAATACTTTTTCATAATTGATGATAAAGAAATACCAATCATCACTCCATGAATACATTAAAATATAATGTTCGTTGAGAAAATGATTGGTATATTGATAATACAAAATAATACTACAGCATAGGCTTAATAATGGAACGAGGAATAGTACAATCGTGTTCTAAATCTAATGGAAATAGCCTATTATCATGATTTTGTAATGAGGTTGAATTACACCATACTTAAATACACCGCCAAATTGTGCGTTGGTCATCTTTTCCTATGTATTCATTGTATTGGTTGAAGTATGCATAAATATAACCGTTTCTACAGCTTCCTATTCCGTTTCCGCATTCGTAAAAAATCTTGATGCGATACGAGCCTTCTGCTGAAAGAACCTCGACTTCACTCGATACTCTGCGTTCCTTACAATTATCATTCCCGCTTTCTGATTGTGCCAACGCTTCTACTTCTTGTAAACCAACGTTTTCTACAAGGGGACGAACAGATGAACGTGAAACATTATATGCGCTAAGGCATATACATGCAATTAATGTAACAATGAGCATTCCTTTTTTCATAAACTTGATTATTTAATGATTAGCATTATGTTGGATATGTGAAATTTATTTGTGAAAAAATAGGTTTATGAGTTTTGATAAATATCTACTGGTTAGTTCTTGTTCACCTTTTATAGGAATGAAACACATTTCAATTTCTCCTTGATTATTGATATAGCCCATATAACGAATTTCCATATCTGTTCGTTTATCTATTGGAAATCCCAATGTCTGTTGAGAAACGTTCTGGTATCGAAAACCTTTCAATTCATTGGAAAGGCGAATCATACTACCTCTATCCTTTTCATAAAAAGGTAATATAAGAATATGCTTGGAGCCTATTGAATCTTGTATTTGCCGCAGTTGTACTAAATCTTCATAAATGCAGGCTTCGCACATATCCTGAGAAAATCGATAAAATAGGACATTGCGTTCTTTTATTTTATTTTTGATGTCATGTGCAAAATTAATATCAAATCCGTTTATATGTTGTTCCAGAAGTCTATTATAACGTGTTGTCAATTCTTTCATTTGATTCTTTATCCCTTCTCGATTGTTATCCTTTAGTAGTAACCAAGATGTTCCTAAAGCATAAAGAAGTAACACAATAAATGCAATTTTACTTTTTGTATTCATAGTAAAAGATAGCTCCGTTAAAATTTTCTTCTGTATTTATATTTAATTGTAGCTTTTCCTTCATCAGCTTCAATATATTCACCCGGCTGGGCGACAAATAGAAGCAAACTCCCTTGTCATCG
>UMJL01031863.1_pt1 | contig 11326 bp, 6 predicted proteins | sample 1966071 | NCBI WGS metagenome assembly UMJL01 (sample SAMEA4836148, study PRJEB28245) | human gut metagenome | biome: gut microbiome; material: fecal sample | place: Denmark | collected 2008
CAAACCCCGATCCCGACATGCCGATAAACTGCTCGGCCGAAATGTTGGAAGCGATGACAGAAGCACCGATGGCCCACCATGACAAGGAATTACCTGCAAGGAAATAATCCTTTGAATCTTTCTTCTTCCCTTCCTTGGTGCGCGAACAGACAATCCCTATCACAATAATAAGGATTACGTAGGCAATAAAAATAATACTGTCAGTTACAGAAAATGTATTCATGATTTCAGATTTAATAGTGATATCATACAATTATAGATTACAACATGTGACCTGCCTCACCGGTTATTTTACAGCATGTACAGTGACTCGGCACTGACCCTTCACCCTTTCGCCAGACTTCAACGGACGATAATCGACAGCTGCATGACTGGACAAAAAAGTATCACTGCCGGCATTGCTATAATCAGCCACCAACAGACAGAAACCATCTTCCGCTTTCCAGCAACGGACATGCTGCTTCCCGTCTGAAATGATACGGACATATTCAGAAGTTTGCGGATTGCTCAAAACGGCCTTTCGGATATTTTCCTTTGTTGAACGGAACATATTGCTACCCGCTTCCGTCTGATCGTAGGCCCAAGCCACATGTGGCTGCCTGCTCGGTCCTGCCAGTCCGCAGACTTCTATTGTATCATTTCGGAAATCTGCTGCACCGGATAAGGCTGCAATATGGTCTGCCGGATATACACTCCAATAGCCGTTCCGCTGCCATTCCAGATGAGAATAACCTTCCGGCAAATGGAACACTGTTCCTATCTGACGCGGAGAAACAGCCTCTTTAACACAAAAATCATACGCAACTTCCACCTCTCCATTGGCATGGAAAGTATAAGTCCAAGTTCCTTCGGCCTCTTCATAACTGCCACTTACCTGTATACGGACCTGTTGTGCCGATTCTTCAAGGCAGTCAATCCGTTTTGCCATCCAATTCCGGCAAGTTGGTGTATAAGGATCAAAGTTCTGTCCGCCTCCCAACATCTGGATTCCCCTTCCTTCTGCATTCAACGGAAGTAACATTAAGCCGACCGGCAATTCTTCCAATCGTCCATTATTCAAATTCAACGTATAGTTTCCCGAGCGTGTACACACTGTCCATCTATCAGCGTGGCACGACAAAGTCACCTTTCCCTTCGCTTTCGGAACCGTAGTAATTTCCGGCCTCAATGCGTAGGCATACGCATCTATCAAATAACCCTGCGGAGCATAAACATCAATTCGAATACTATCCTGACGGCGAACAGACTCAGGAAGCTGCAAATACATCACGCTGTCGTGGCGAGCAGCCAAATTCCACCCAATCTGCATACTGTCACCGTCCGACGTATATCCTACAATACGACAGTCTGAAAGATTCAGAAAGTTATGACGATTTTCTACAGCAAAAACCAGCTTACCTTCCTTGTCTATGTTTCCCTTCAGATGAAAACGAACCGGACTGTACGCCTTCTTCATATTCCAGTATTCCGGCTTTTCACGTCTCCATCCATCAACAGGTCCCCATGTACCATATCCCACAGCACGATCGCCGGGAAGGAAAAAGGTATCATCAATACCTGCCCAAATGGCCCCTCCAAGAACACCCGGACTGTGATACATTGCCGTCCACATACGGTCAAGCAATTCTCCCCACATATTACGCAAACCGGGATCGGCCGAAAGTTCCAGACGATTATAAGCATTCAGATGACAATATTCATCGAAAACAATGGGACGTTTGGAATTACGGTACTTATCCGGCCCTCCGGGACCCGGATAATGATGATTTCCTATTTCCAGCTCCTGATTATCGGCATCCGGTCCCCACTGGCTGAATATCCGCGGACGTGTGGGATCCATCTGATGAACCAATTGTGCTGCCTTACGGAAATACTCAGCATATTTATTGGATTCATTCCCCATTGACCACATCAGAACCGACGGATGGGAACGGTCGCGATTCACCATTTCCAAATGTTGGTTTACCAAGATTTTGTCATGCAGCGAGTCTGGCACATTCGCTTCATGCGCCCAACAAAACGGTGCCTCAACCTCAACAAACATGCCCAATTCATCGCATGCTTCCAACAACGCTTCATCAGGCGGATAATGGGATGTTCGGATATAGTTGACATTGGCACGACGGAACAGTTCTACATCCCGATGCCAAATATCCCCCTCCAGGGAACGCCCGCGCAGCGGATCCACTTCATGCCGACATACACCACGCAGTTTCACCGGGTGATTATTTACATAAAGCTGATTACCACGTACCTCAATCTCACGGAAACCGACACGACGGGAAGTTTTATGCAAACTTACTCCGTCCTGTTTCAATTCACAAGTAAGCCGATAAAGTGCCGGAGTTTCAGGAGTCCAAGGCAACGGAGAAGATACGGAAAACGCATAAGTTGTATCCTTCGAAGAACATACGCGAGTTTCCTTCCACACCTGTCTGCCTGCCGGATTATACAGAGTAAAGACAGTCTGCAACGGTTTTTCCAAAGCGACCGATGATTCATTGGCTATGGCTATCTCAGCCTTCAACGTTGCATCGGTATAAGTCTCATCAAAATCGGTTTGCACATGGAAAGAAGACAGATTCACCGACGACAAGGCAAAAAGAAATATATCACGTGTTATCCCTCCCAATGGATGTACAGCATAGCGCGAAGCATTACTGGTCGAATCGGCCAAAGTCTCCGATATCACATCAATCTCGATTGTATTCTCCCGAACTTTCCATGACACATATTCTGTCACATCCAATTCAAAAGCCGTAAAACCGCCCAAATGAGAACCTACATCTTTACCATTGATGCGAATGTAACTCTGACTATATATTCCATTACAACGCAATTTTATACGTTTACCCTTCCAACCTTCCGGTAGTTGGAAGTGACGGCTGTATGTTACTCGCTGACCTTTCGGTATGTCAAATCCCTGCATTACCCATTCTCCTGGTACCTCAATGCTGTCCCGGCCATTAAAAGTCCAAGTTCCCGCCAAAGGCACCCGTTCTTTCTCCCAACCGACCGGAAGAGGAGACAAACGGGGAATCTCAACATGATGGCTGGCATATATTGAACTGATACCAAAACCTGCCAGCAGACAAAACATAGATACAAGGGACTTATGTATCATCTTCACTGTATGAATCTTATTTGCAACAAGAAATGATACAATAAGTGTCAAAACAATAATACCGGTTACAGAAAATGTATTCATGATTCCAGATTTAATAGTGATGATGCAAAGTTATGGGTTTTGCATAAATCCACTTTAATAGATGTTTGCCGTTTTTTGTACTTTATTTGCGGCACCCGGCCCATCATCATAAATTTCCCCATAGAACAATCAACGGAGACAGCAAGTCAAACCGAACAGATACTTATACAAATCCAGAGGAACTAGTTATCCTTATTCTTTATATACTTGAATCCTATATCATACCAGCATGTTGCAAATCCATCCTTTAACCTGTTCGAGAATATAAGCTTGAATTTATGGTATCCTTTCTCCAGAAACACTTCCTGTTTATGTGCATAAAATCTTGATGAAGAGTAATTGTACACTATTCTATCATCATCAACCCATAACTCATCATCATTAGACATAAAAGTATATACTGCAGTTTCGGGCACTTTAAAATAACCGGTATACACTGCAACAGAAGGCTTTTTAAAGTCAAATTTATCTCTATTGAAATCAGCCAGACTTTCAATGAGAGTATCCTTGACAAAAACGGCCTCTGAAAGGTCATTCACATTTCTATACAAGCCATTTGCTATCTGTAACCTGATTCCATCTGACACATTATGTACTGCAGCTCTGGGTTTATCCTGTTTCATTATCACAATTTTTCTTGCAGGACTTAATATGTTCTCAGTTACCAAGGTAGCAATCTGTAAAGTACAGTTCCTGTTAACGGTCATTATTTCCGGCACTAATTCTGAGTTAATATCAGGAACAGAACCATCTGTCGTATATACCATAGGCAAAGAAAGAGAATTTGTAAAAGACAGATTAACTGTATCTTTTGTAATAATTATATTTTGAGTCAAAACACCTTCGGGCATCGGAACATGAAAATTCACTTTTTTATCCTTAAGTCGAACATACATAGTTGACAGTCTCCTTTGAAAGCTATCCCAATCTTTTTGTTCCGCATCAGCCCAAGCATTTTCAGCCAATGCCATAACCCTGGGATACATAAAATATTCCAAACTGTTCAAGTCCGGACACCATTCAGTCCAAGCACATGCCTCCAAGCCGATTATGTGTTTCTTCAATATTTGTTTGGAGTCTTTTGTTACAGCATTATAATTGTAAAGCTGTTTAATCGAAGAGAATTCTCCGCTGGCAGCCGGTTCCACCTCTATTGCTCCTTGATAGTCACACAAGTAAAATCCTTCTGGCATAGGAGCCATAATGACATCGTGTCCTTCTTCTGCGGCACGGTATCCCGTCCGAGGATCTCTCCAACTCATAATGGTTACATTCTTGTCTATTCCTCCCTCAAGCACCTCATGCCAGCCAATCATTTTCTTCTTCAAACTATCCGAAATAAACCGTTCAACCCGGTGTATCGCATAACTTTGCAACAAGTCCTCAACAGTTTTCCCTTTTTCAGGCTTCAAATTTAGCATTTGTGCCTTAGACTGGCATTTAGGACATTGTTTCCAAAACCTTTTTGAACATTCATCTCCTCCGATATGTATATATTCGGAAGGAAACAATGGTGCAATCTCAGCTAGTACGTCTTGCATGAAACCATATACATCTTCATTACCTACACAAAAAACATTTTCTTCGTATCCGAAAACCTGTTCACAGACAAACGGTCCACCCATGCATGATAAATTTGGGAAAGGTACTAGTGCCGCCAAAGAATGTCCCGGAAATTCAATTTCCGGTATGATTTCAATATTATGTACACGGGCATATTTTACGAGATCACGAATATCATCCTGTGTATAATAATACGGTCCATATTTACCATTATTGTAAGTTTCTGATACAGATGATTTTTTGATAAGTTCAGGATATTTTTTAATTTCCACCCTCCATCCCTGATTATCAGTCAGATGCAAATGAAGTTTATTGATTTTCAAAAAGCCCAATATCCTTATTTGCTTTTTGATTTCATCCACAGTAAAAAAATGTCGGCAAACATCTATCATGACACCTCTATATTTCAGACTTGGATAATCGCAAATATGCAAACAAGGAATCTTATATTCCGATTGTTTATACTTCCCTTGACATTCAAATTCCCGAAACAACAATTGCACCAAGGTTTGTAAACCATAATATATGCCACCAATATCAGATGCTTGAATACTAATCCGTTCTTGGTTTATGTCAACTACATATTCATCATCTCGTAGTCCTTTTATTATTTCAAAGCTGATATATTTACTTTCAGGCCTTCCATTAATTTTATTTATTCTAAGACCAGAGAAAACAAGAACTTCATTTATCAGACTATCGGCATACATTTCAACATTCACATTATTACAATATACTACGACTTGATCATCCAAGACAAAGTTCCCTGAATGAAGATTTATCGATTTTGGAACAGGGATTATGGTTCCTTCATCATTCTTAATTTCAACCTCACTTCTAAGAGGTACAGAAAATAATATGAAAAGACAAATAAAGAGAAGCAATTTATCCATATGAAAATAACGAAATACCATTCATGACTGATAATAATCGGAACAGTAGTTCATCCATGTTCCTTTACTTACCAATATCTAGAAATGAATGCAAATAAAATAGATTTAAAACATAGAAACCTTATGTTTAAAACATAAAGGGCTTATGTTTCAAACATAAACCCTCTAAGTTTCAAACATCGAAGAACAGGGAATACGACTTTCTTCAACGAAGCTGCAACACACATCGCTCCCCTTTATCGAGGGTCACTTCCCAAATGTCATTTACAGGCTTAACCGTTTGTCGCCCGCACTTCATCTCATATTCAGACCCAAACTTGTCCAACACTCTCAACAATCCTCCTTGTTCTGCCGTAATCTCTGCGCGAACCAGTTTTCCATCTTTCATTTCAGCACTCACGATAAAGGCACCTGCGGCCCGTAAACCGTCAAATGAAATATCTTTCCAATCAGCAGGAACTGCCGGGAAAAGATTAATCCTACCAGTATGATCCTGAAGCAACATTTCCTGTACACCTGCAGCAAAGGCCATATTACCTTCAAGTGTAAACGGGCGATAAGTGAATCGTGATTTTCCGGAATTGGTTTGATCGCCATTCGCATGAAAGCTGTTCGACAGGCAGAAACACTGGGCGAACGTACGCAGGGCTTCAGCAGCCCCTTCCCCATCCAAAGCACGGGCCTTCATATTGGCAAACCAGGAATAGGAATATCCACACCACCAATCCGGACCTATTTCATCCATTTTTTCAAGCGTTGCATCAATAATTCTTTTCGACTCTTCTCCTTGCGAATAATCCAACAGTCCTAAAGGATGGATAGACATTGCATGAGAAAAATGTCGATGAGAAGAATTATAGGGAACTCCCTTAGCAAAAGTCAGTGCCCCGTCTTCATCCGTATCAAAATCGGGCAACTGGCAGCCAAGTTCTGTCCAATGGGCTGCTTCCTCTTTCTTGCCCAGACTGTCTGCCATCTCAGATGCAGCCTTGAAAGCAAAACGCATCAACGACAAGTCGTAATTGGTTGTTGTCGGAAACCAGGCTCTGATACTGTTATCAAAAATTTCCGGACTGGAACTTAAAGGAAGACGTCTTACGCCCTTCTCATCCACACTGGTAATATTTTCCAGGAACACAACAACATCCCGTACAAAGGGATAGCCGCGTTTTTCCAGGAACTCATGATCAGCACTGTATTTCCAATGCAGGTAAAAATGTTGGGAAAGCCAAGCACTTACCGTAGGCGACATGGCATACTGAATCCAGCCTCCCATGGGTTCACCTGTCAATGTACATACACCGGGAATATTCAATCCTTCACACCCGAAATATGTCTTGGTATACTTCTTATAGACTTCCCGCTGATTCCAAAGTGTATTGAGATAACCCAATCCTTCCTTCAAATGGTTACCCTTATAAACAGGCCAATAACTCAACTGCGTATTCAAGTCATGATGATAATCACCTTTCCAAGGCGGCAACTTTCCGTTATCGGCCGTCCATACAGCCTGAAGTGATATCGGATAGGAATTCTCTCTTGCAATAGCCCCCAGTTTATACATTTCCCTATCATATTGTTTCTGTATCACGGAATCAGGAACCTGCACAGAAGAAGCTGTCCAAAAATTCGTCCAATAGTCGGAATGTGAAGCATAGTCTTCAGCCAATCCTCTTTTCATAGCTGATGCAGTTTCATCACCGGCCTTCTCTTTTGCCAACGTACTTGTCACACTCCATACACCAATAACCTGATCCCGCTTTTTCTCCCAGCGCACATTGACATCATAAGCAAATCCGTTCCATCCTTTCTGGTGATAAGTCAGACTGTTACCTGTTCTCTCTACACTCCCCTGTTCATAGCCCAAACGGCTCAAACTCTGTCCGTCCACCGGATTATTGACACCAGCCTGCCTTTCCTCCTGATACACCGGAGGTACCAGTGAAATGTCGATATCTGCCGGTATTTTGTCAAAAACGAACCAACCTACAGGTTCGGTAGCATGTACAAAAGTACGCAAGCTGGCGCCGTTCTTCCAGGTTACCTCACACAGAGCATTCTTCAAATACAAATGAACATCCTTTACCGCTCCCCAATTCCGTATATCGAATTCAAGAGCCGCTCCAGGAATTTTGGACGGTGCCGGCATCACATCATAGGGCCAGTCAAACTTCTTCTGCACCGGCAGGTAGTCTCCCTTCTTCACCTGTTCCTGTACCCACGAAAAACGATTGTTTTCGCCTGATATACTGTCCACAGGACGAAGGTCCCATAAATCGACTCTGTCAAGAGAAAAACGCAATGCCGAATCGCGTTGCCACACCAATGCTCCTACTGTTGCATTGCCCAAAGGCATACCCTCGTCCCACGTTATAGCAAGAGCATGGGACGACATATCAGAATCCGTTGGAACAACATGCCAATCATCCGATATACAAGATGATAAGAGCAGCAAACATAATGCATAAAAACATTTCATACGCCTAACAATTAATTTTTATTCAATACTGCGATAAATTTTTACCGAAAATTTAAAAGTTAAACAATAGAACCGGCAAAATCCGGTTTGAAAACACTAAAGAGGTCATTGAAATGTTGTCAAAAACAAATGGTTAAGCATGAGAAAATGCACTTGAAAAAGTGATAACCTACTGATAATAAAGGCGGAAAGCATTGCATAATTCATTGTTGTTTTGGTAAATTAGAAGTTTTCCATCTCTTCTAGTTATGACTAAAGAAACACTCCTTATGCAATACCAATCTAAGTGCCTGTCGGCTCTCAAATCAGTTACGAATATACATAAACCTTTTAAAAAAGCAGTCATGGATGTAATGAAATTATTCATGGCTATCTCGGATTGTATAAATTTTCTCCAATTAGGCAGGTATAAATCATGAGTATCGGAGTCATTGACATCGATAACCTTGAATGCATGGCTTCAGGTTTCATTCAGACACCGAATTGTAAGACCTTGGATAATATGAGCAAGAACCTCGTTAACTGAATAGTAACTATCTTATCAGCAAAAAAGACAAGATACAGAGCATATCCAGAACGGTGGTTGCAGACACATTCTTTTCCAAGGAAACTTTCATAACACCTATGTGTGAGAGCGGTTTCCATGTCATCAGCCACTTTAGGAATGACGTAATCCTGTACTATCCGACATTGGAAAAGAAAACAGGAAAGCGTGGTCATCCAAAATGGTTTGACGGCAAAATTGACTTTGCCAATCTGGATCTGATCCGGTACAAGGAATACGAGGTGAATAAGAGAAAACTATACGGAGTGAGGACATATGAAAAAGCTCTCAAAAAGGTACGTTTCCTTATCCGTCCGGTATCCGATGGACGGGAAGACAGACAAATGGCAGTTTTATTTCTCTACAGACGATTCGATGGATGGACGCGAAGTTCTGGAGTATTACAGAACCTGGTTCCACATGGAATTTTACTTTAGAGATGGAAACAACATGCAAGAACCATCAATTGCCAGTCAACTGACTTCAGGAAATTGGATTTCCACTTCAATGTCCCGCTTACTGCTGCCAACTTAGCCAAAGCGGCATGTAAAAGGTTCGGAATAACCTATTCCATATCCTCTTACAAGTCATTCATACACAATGCTTATATACTTGAACTATTTATTTGCATGTTTGGGATTACCCCAGACTCACAAGTTATTGACAAACTTTTCAAAGAACTCATTTTATTTACTGCCAGAGCCGCTTAGGCTTGGCGAATTTTTAACGGACTATTGACTAAATTAACCATCTTACAAATATCACTTTATAATAGTCAAAGAAAAACACAAAACAGAAAAAGATACATGAAAATACAGAAGTTTTCTTTTGATAAAAAAGAAAAAGGCTATCTTTAAATAGTAAAGCTATGAGTTACAATAAAAGATTTCCTACTTCAACTTTGGATTATCCAAACTATATGGTTAAAAGCAGGAGATTTATATTATAAAGCTTCAACCTATAAGATTTTCATTCTAATAATTGTTTGAGCCAGAAGCCTAAACATCTTCAAGGCAAAGGAATGCGCCCATCATTACCTGTTGCTCCAAATTTCTTCGCTGCTTCTTCATTCAATTTCTTGACAGATTCTAGATTCACAACTTTAAATGGTTGATTTTCTAAATCTTTACATTGTATTTGGAATACATAAGCAGGAGCTTCTTTATAATTTTTCGGTAAATTAATCACAATTCCCATCTCTGAATCTGAAAAATTCACAATTTCTGGACAGCCTAACAACTTAATTGACAAAATGTCACTCTGCTTCCAACCTTGAAGAGAAGACAACAATAAGTATTTTTCCATATCAGAACAAACAATAACATTTAACACATTCCCTTTTACTGTATACCGAATGCTCCCCTCGCCAAATGTTTTCCAAGTTTTTGTTTCATAAATAGCATCTCCATTAATACGCATCCAATCACCTATTTGCTTCAACAAATCTAAAGTCTTCTCATCGAAACTACCATCTCCCTTTGGTGGTACATTGAGTAAAAAAATACAATTTTTAGAAACAACATCAGCCATAGATGAGATTATGCGCCTTGCCGAATAATACTCTGCATTATCTACATAAAACCATGGACCTATAGATTCTTCTGATAACCTCGGAACCTCTTCTATCCTATCAGAATAACTTCTTTCCAGAACTGTAGATGTTATACCCGGATAAAAAACTCCATGATGCTGAATATCCTTAATACCAAAAAAACCTTCACATTTACCACCATGCATACTAGCATTATGATTATAATAATGAGCTAAAAGTTCCATCCCTATTTTCCCTCCATCATCTGTATAAGGTAACGCTCCATCTATATAACAAAAATCAGGATGATAATTATCGATCAAATCAGTCAATCTGTTTATCCAATGTTCTTTCCAAGATTGTGGAGACACCAAAGGTGAACGATAATGATAAAATTCCGGTCCTAAGTTCTTAAAATTAGGGTATTCTAAATACAAATCCTCATATTCCTTCATATTCCCATCATAAGGAATTCCAGCTTTAGGACCTTTCTTGTCTGCACCTTTATTGGCTTGTACCCAACTATAAGTCCGTTCCAAATGTGTCGTAACCCCCCAACGTAATCCTGCTTTCAAGGTCTCTTCACGTATTGCCTTACAAACATCTACTTTCGGACCATAATTCATTGAATTCCAACGAGGCTGATATTTTGAATTCCACATATCAAAATTATCATGGTGGACAGCCATAGTTAAAATAAATTTGGCTCCTGCATCTTTAAAAAGCGAAACCCATTGTTTTGCATCAAATTTATCAGCTTTCCAAGACATTACTACATCTTTATATCCAACTTCCGAAGGATGTCCCCAATTTTTAAGATGATCCTTATAGGCTGGGGATCCCTCTACATACATTTCACGAGCATACCAACCACTATTAGCGCTCTTTGAAGAAGATTGAGCATTCCAATGACAATTAATCCCGAACTTTGCGTTTTGAATCCATTCAGGACACTGATACTGCTGTAAAGAAGAAAATGTCGGTTCAAAATGTTGCGAATAAACATCCATAACCAAACAACTAAACAATAACAATAAATTCTTTCTCATTTTTATTCAATAGTTTAAATAACGTGAGTTCGATGAATTATAACTATTTGTAAATTTGG
>UMJL01008369.1_pt1 | contig 11324 bp, 9 predicted proteins | sample 1966071 | NCBI WGS metagenome assembly UMJL01 (sample SAMEA4836148, study PRJEB28245) | human gut metagenome | biome: gut microbiome; material: fecal sample | place: Denmark | collected 2008
GAGAAAGAGATAGAGATAAAGAGAGAGATAGAGAAGGGACAACCCGCGCGCACCTATGGCCGTTATCAGAATGTTTTCCTGACAGACGAGGAACTGGCAGATTTGCAGGCCAGCTTTCCCACCGTATGGGGCCAGTATATCGAAAAGCTGTCCGAGTACATGGCTTCTACCGGCAAGCGGTATCAGAGCCACGCCGCCACCATCCGGCGCTGGGCCAGCGAGGACGCCAGGAAAGCGGCTCCGCCCTCTTGCAGCCGGGATTACAGCGTAAAGGAGGATGAAACCGTTTGATTGAGATTACCGCAGAAATCCGGGCGTTGATCGACAAGGCGACCGCCGGTGTGGAGCTGGCTGGGGACGAGTATATAGACCCGGCAGACGGCCTCATTCATTGCAGGAAGTGTGGCGGCCAGAGGCAGACTGTTGTGCCATGCTTTGGAAAACCCGGCTACTTCATGCCCCGCTGTATCTGCCAGTGTCAGCGGGAGGCAGAGGAACAGCGCAAGGCTGCCGAGGAACGGCAGCGCCGCATGGAGCGTATCAAGCGCCGGAAGGCCCAGGGCCTGAAAGACCGCTATCTGTACGACTACACCTTTGCCAACGATAACGGCCAAAATCCTCTGATGGACAAGGCCCGCGCCTATGTCGAGAACTGGCAGGAGGTATACAGGACCAACACCGGGCTGCTGCTATTTGGAGACGTGGGAACCGGCAAGTCCTTCTTTGCCGGTTGTATCGCCAACGCCCTGCTTGACCGGGATGTGCCGGTGCTTATGACGAACTTTCCTACCATCCTGAACCGCCTGACGGGGATGTTCTCTGAGGACAGGGCAGAGTTTATCGCCAGTTTTGACGAATATGATCTGCTTATCATTGACGATCTGGGTGTGGAGCGCAGCACCGAGTATGCGATGGAGCAGATGTTTTTCGTCATTGACAGCCGCTACCGCAGCCGCAGGCCCATGATCATCACCACCAACCTGAAGCTGGCCGAACTCAAGAACCCGCCCGACCTGGCCCACGCCCGTATCTATGACCGTATCCTGGAACGGTGCGCCCCGATCCTCTTTGCCGGGAAGAACTTCCGGGAGGAAAACGCCGGGGCCACCAGGCAGGCGGCGAAGGAAATTGTGAACCGCAAGAGCGACTGATTTTTTGCCGGACGGCGCAGTCCCGCCCGGAGAAAGGAGCGCCATGAGCGAAGAAACCTGTACCAAGCAGACCGTAGACACCGCTACGGCCAGATCGCCGGAGGATATTCCCGCGCTGGTAAAAACAATCGGCAAGACCACCTACAAGGTGCGTGTCCATTTCAGCCAGACCAGCACCGAAACCATGAGCGACAAAATCAAGCGTATGCTCAAAAACGAGATACAGCAGATGTGACTGCCCTGTAAAATCTGCGTTCTTCTACTCAACTGAGGAGGAGATAAGCCCGTATTTGGGAATGACGTATGACTTGGTCGGTTACATTTGGCTAGATATTTTTCTCGAGCAGGCCTACGTCGAAACTGTCATGCTGTTGGTCCAACAGCGCCCCGATGATATCGTCAGGGTCGGCATCGACACGGATGAGCTCAGCGTCACCAAGGCCGAGAGCAAAGCCACCTATGGCGAAATCCAGGCGCGCGTCAAGGCACAGACCGGCCTGAACGTCACGCCCCTGTACATCGCGCAGGTAAAGCGCAAGCACGGCATCATTGAGCGCGAATGCTACAACAATGCCAAGGCCGATAACCCGAAGATGCACCTCTGCCCGCCCGACAAGGAGGCGGCGATTGAGGAGGCACTCGCACACTTTGCGATGATTTGAATTAACGAAGAGGCTACCCGCTGGAACACCCGGCTCGGTAGCCCCTCTATTGTTTTGGGGCGCTTATCGCTTGTTATGCGCTCCTAAAACGGAAGTAATGCCTTTCCAAATATTCGGAGCAGGTTGCATTCATAGATTTGATTGAAGTTTTCAAAGGAAAATCTCGTTATTTTTCTGTAATATGGATATGGAAACTTGTCATTTTGATAAGCAAATGCTGCTACTTGCTCTTGAATCTTTGCAAACAGTACGTTCAGTTCTCTCACAAGGCCAATCAATTCACCTGCTGTAATGCGAATGTTTTTTTCATCCACCTGATAAGTCATTTCAAAAAGACAGAAACTCCCGCTTCCCGATGAATTTATATTCACGCCATGCATCCTATGCTCTAACTTGTTTCGGATTGTTTTGATGTCGCTCAAGCAAGCATAATGACATTGCAAGATGTGTTCATAGTCTGTTCTGAGAAACGGCATTGAACTCTCAAACTCTAACAAACCATCGCCATTTTCCAACTTATAGGATTTTTTCCTTTTATCATATTTGTACGGGACAAGTTTCGGCACCAGGTGGATCACATTTTCAATATTTTTCTCATACTCTCCACGATTATCCAATACATCGATGCCGCACAAAACCATGATATTCTGATTAAGCTCATACAGAGCCTCAAAATATCTATATAATGCACTGGCGATTTCAACGTTCATGTAACTTCCTCATTTCGACCACTCGTGCAGTAGCAATGATTCATCTAACTATTTTAACGATACGCTTTATCTTGCTAAGTCACCACAAAGGAGCAACGTATATTATCAGGACATTTATCAGGACATGGCGATAACAACCCAGCGTCCTGATTTGCTTGATCCTTCGCGCCGAAGGCGGCCCTGGTCTTTGAGCGAGGCTAGTAGCCGGCGAACTTGGCGTTCTCCTATCCCGAGTCGTTCAGCCATGCGGGGAATGGTCATGTGACCGTCTTGCCGAAGAAGAGCCAACAGCTGTTCTTCGCGAGACAGACCAGCAGAGGAGCCGTGTTGTTCCACATATACGTTTTTGAGGGCATCCAAAATCATTTCAAGCATAAACTCAACAAACACGGTGGAACTGCCCTGCGTATTGGCTGCGTTCAGCACGGTATAGTAATCGCTCTGATGTGCCAGGATCATGGATTCCACCGGCAGGTAGGCAAAGATCGGCTCCCATTTTTGCAGGATGAGCGTCTGCCAAAGCCTGCCCGTCCGGCCATTTCCATCGGCAAACGGATGAATGAATTCAAACTCATAATGAAACACGCTGGAACTGATGAGCGGGTGCGCTTGCGTATTTCGCAGCCAGTCAAAGAGCTGCTGCATGGTCTCCGGCACGTATTGGGCGGGTGTTCCAGAATGGATGAGACGATTCCCTGCATACACGCCGACGCCCTGATTGCGGAACGTCCCTGCCTCTGCTACCAACCCTTCCATCATAACGCGGTGAACTTTGAGCAAGTCATCGGGGTCATATGGATCGAGCGAAGGCAAAAGATCGTAGGCACGAAAGGCATTCTGCACCTCCAAGATCTCTTGTGCAGGAGCCAAAACGCGCTTGCCATTGAGCAAAGCGGTTACCTGGCCAAGGGTGAGGCTGTTATGCTCAATTGCCAAAGAGGAATGCACAGAGCGGATGCGGTTGGCACGATGAAGATGTGGCTGCGTGGAAAGCGTACTGCGGATCGAGATTTCCTTGACCTTGGCTGCAATTTCGGTGGAAAGGGCCAGGATGGCATCTGTCAGCTGATAGGGCGGGGTGTAACGGCTCATTTTTTTGACTCCTTTGGGCATCCGGTTCGCAGCCAGATGCTGTAATCATTGGGCATTTTCTGGTGTTAGTGAAACTCGTTCCTCAAACATCTTTAATACACCCGATTGCGGAGCGAGCTTGCTTCAATTTCCTCTCAACCTCTCATACAGCACCGCCCCCACCGTCTCCATGACCTGCCGCATCATGTCCGGCTCGGAGAACATCTTCACGAAGAAGCCCTCGTTTTGCTCGTAGCGGGCGGCGGCCATGTTGGGAAAGTCCTTCTCAAAGAGCAGCATAAAGGTCTTGCGGTCGTTGTTCTGTGCGTAGCTGTGCCACTTGTCCTGGGCGGCATAGTCGTTTTCCAGCTGGAGCAACACCTTGTCCAGCTCCGTGAAGTTCGTGCCATATTGCTCATTGATCTTCTCAATGATTACCGTCAGCGGGTCGCGCTTTTGTTCCTTCCGGCCCGCCTCGCCGGTGATGGGTCGGAAGCCTTCCTCGGTGCTCGTCAGCTCAATGGCGCCTTCGTAGTCCTTTTCCAGCCGGTAGTACTCCAAAAGCACCTTGTCGTCCACCTGTACCGGCTCATGGCCGCCCTTGGGCAGGAGGGAAGCGAGGAACTTGGCATATACGCTGAATTTGTGAATCTCCCGGTCAAAGAGCCGGCACACCTGCGTGATAAAGGCATAGATGCGGTTGAACCGCGCCAGGGTTGACTTGAACAGATCCTGCTTTTCCTCTTCCAGCGCGCTGAAACGGTCCAGCGCCGGGCGAAGGGTGCTTTCCAGTCGGCCCATATCGCCCCGCGTCTGTGCTTTGCCGGCATAGAAAATCTCCGCGAAACGGTCGATCTCCGCCTGCTGGTAGACCCGGTATTCATCCAGCGTGTTTTTCAGGTCGTAGATCACGTTGGGATTGGTTTCTTCCTCCAGCACGGTTTCTTCATAGTAGGGTTCGAATGCCTTGCGGATGTCCTCAGCGGAGTTGACGAAGTCCAGCACGAAGGTATCCTGCTTGCCGGGCATGGTACGGTTGAGACGGGAGAGCGTCTGCACGGCCTTCACGCCGGAGAGCTGCTTGTCAACAAACATGGTGTGCAACAGCGGCTCGTCAAAGCCCGTCTGATACTTCTCGGCCACGATCAGCATGCCGAAGGCGTCGCTGTGAAAGACCTCCGGCAGCTGGCTTTCCTTCACATTTTGAGGCGCTTCCCCGGGCTGCGGGCGGTACTGGTTCATCTTTTCTTCGGTGTAGGTGGTGCCGCCGTCCTCCACCTCGCCGGAGAACGCCACCAGCACGTCCAGGTCCTTGTAGCCCTTTTGCTCAATCTGGCGCTTGAACTCCAGCAGATAGCGCACCGCGTGCAGGCGCGAAGGCGTGACCACCATGGCCTTGGCCCGGCCGCCGATCTTCTGGCGGGTCACGTTGCGGAAGTGCTCCAGCATGACCGTCGTCTTTTGGGAAATGTTGTGGGGATGCAGCGTTTCAAAGCGGCGGATGGCCCGCACCCCTGCGGCGGTGTCCAGCTCCGGATCATCCGGGATGGCCTTGGCAATTTTGTAATACATGTTGTAGGTCATGTAGTTTTGCAGCACATCCAGGATGAAGCCCTCCTCGATGGCCTGCCGCATGGAGTAGATGTGGAAGGGGCGGTACTTCCCGTTTTCATCCCTGCGGCCGAACATCTGCAGCGTCTTTTCCTTGGGTGTGGCGGTAAAGGCGAAGAAGGACAGGTTCTCCTGCTGGCCCTGGGCGGCCAGCTCGTCGAGCAGCTTGTCCTCGTCGTCCTTGCGCTGGGCTTCCTCCTGGTATTCCTGCCGGGCGTATTCCTCCAGTACCTTCTCGGTATCCGCCAGGGCGCGCTTGAGCTTGCGGGCGGCGTCGCCGGTCTGGGAGGAATGGGCCTCGTCCACAATCACCGCAAAGCGCTTGTTGCCCGCCTTCACCTCTTTGTAGATCACCGGGAACTTTTGCAGCGTGGTGATGATGATGCCCGCCCCCGCCTCGATGGCGTCCTTGAGCTGGGCGGCGTTTTTGTCGATCTTCTGCACCACGCCTTCCACATGGTCAAACTGGTAGACCGTGTTTTGCAGCTGGCTGTCCAGCACCCGGCGGTCGGTGACGATGATAACGGACTGGAAGATCTTCTCGTCCCGGGCGCACCGCAGCCCCGCCAGGCGATGCGCCAGCCAGGCAATGGAGTTGGACTTGCCCGAGCCCGCGCTGTGCTGGATGAGGTAGTTGCGCCCGGCGCCGTGGGCCCGCACGTCCTCCAGCAGCTTGGTCACCACGTCCAGCTGGTGATACCGGGGGAAGATCATCCGCTCGGACTTTACCGCGCCGGTCTTTTTGTCCTTCTCCACTTGCAGGTGGAGGTACTTGTGCAGAATCTCCAGCAGGCGGTCCTTGCAAAGCACCTGCTCCCACAGGTAGGCGGTGTCGTAGCCATTGGGGTTGTCGGGGTTGCCCTTGCCTCCTACGTTGCCCGCGCCGTTGCTGCCCTGGTTGAAGGGCAAAAAGTACGTGCGCTCGCCCTCCAGCCGGGTGGTCATGTACACCTGGGTGAGGTCCACGGCAAAGTGCACCAGCACGCGGTTTTTGAAGGTGAAGATGGGGTCCTTGCCGGAGCGGTCAAACTTGTACTGCTCCATGGCGTTGGCCACGCTCTGGCCGGTGAACTGGCACTTGAGCTCCATGGACACCACGGGAATGCCGTTGAGGAAGAGCACAATATCCACGCTGTTTTCGTTGGCCGGGGAATAGTGCAGCTGGCGGGTGCACTGCAGGATATTGGCGGCATACTGGGCCTGGCTGAGGGCGTTCATGGAGGTTTCCGGCTTCCAGAACACGGGGCGGAACTTGATGCCCCGGTCGGTAAAGCCCTGGCGCAGCACCTTCAAAAGCCCCACCAGCCTGACCTCCCGGCAGAAGCGCTCGATGAGCTGGCGCTCGCTGTCCGCGCCATAGACGCCGGTGTAGCGCTCCCACTGCTTGGGCTGACTGGCGCGGATGAAGGCAAGGAATGTGCCGGTATCCAGCGCGCGCTCCCGGTCAAAGGCGGCGGGGTTGCCCTTCTGGTAGCCGCCATGGGTCAGGAGGGATGCTTCAATGTCTTGCTCGAAGCGCTTTTCTCTTGTATCGAAGTCGGGCATGGTTGTACCTCCTAACAAGGATGGTTAAACAGATGCATCTTTTCTATTTCTTCATCCCAGTCAATCACATTATAGTTAATAAAGCCGAATTTGTCTTTATTGTCTTCGTAGTAACTTTTAACTACACGACTGACAATTAGACAAAATCGTCGAATATTGATTCGATAACTGCGAAACTTATCGGGAGATACATTATTCCAGCTCACGCTTGCAGTATCACCATAAATATCAAAAGCTTTTTTCTTCTCCATAACCAATAAAAAATGATCAATTTTATTTTCTTCGGCTTTAATATTGTTTTTATCAATATCTGGCGTGCCTTGATGCAGCAAAGAGCAGCGAAGTTGATAAATTACTTCTCCACTTAAATAGGGCATATCTTCGTCATCTTCGCTTTTTTTAGGTGGCTTCTCGTATTGCCCAATATTTTCATCATACCACTGGATGTATCTTTTCTTGGAATTATTATTTAAATCTGGATATTCTGCCCTTCCACATATGTCTGGAAGCATCAGTGCCAATGACAAGGCGGCAAAATAGCAATCATTATCCAGCGATTTTTCCAAATCGGCAAGCAAACGATCAATCATTTTTACACCTCTTTCTTGCCGGTCACAACCTCATAGATGAGGGACTTTTTGTATTTGCCAAGCCATTCAACCAGCATCTGCTTTTTTAGGATAGTCGATTCTATTTCAGCACACTTTTTATCAAGATAATCAGCTATTTCCTGCTGCTCTACTTTGGACGGTAAAAACATAATAAAAGAACCAACATTTTCAGCAGATAAGTTGGGGGCTGTGGAACCGTTAATATATGACTGTCGCTGTTGGAATTCTTCCTCTGAATTAAGCCAATAAAGTAAAAAATTCGAAAGAAGTGAAGTTGGACGAATGACCATAAGCGATGAAGCGACCGTTCCCTCATCGAAAGTGCTTAAGGCATTTTTCCCAATCGTAGAGCCTCTTAAAGTGTATAAAATATCCCCTTTTTGAATTTTTGCACCGCCCATGGAATGATATTTTTCTTTTGTGATCTTTTTACTCTGGATAATGTCAACATATCTTCCATAAAGAGAATCAGCACCTAAAAAGGGAATACCCTCATCAACATATTCATTTGGAGACGGATAATTTGAACTTCTATCTCCATTGATAAACTGACAAATGTTCTTCAGTCTCACTTTTGTCCACTGTTCCGGTATCTCCCCAATCCACTCCACGCCGCTATCCTTCATGGGCGCATGGGGGTTGAGGCCCTTGGTGACGGCCTCGGTGATGACGGACAGCTTATAGGCTTTCAGCTTCTCAATCACTTCCTGCTGCCGGGCAATGATAGCGTCAATCTGGCCGCATTTGCGGTCGAGGTAGTCGGCGATGCGGCGCTGTTGTTGAATGGGGGGCAAAGGAATCACGATGTTTCCTAAATTAGTACGACTAATCCTTCTCATCGTCGTTCCTTTTGCCTCATCGTCTACAGCTTGTTTATATCCATCACACTGCGATACGTAACATATATAGCGTTTATCTTCTTGTGTCCTCAAAATTACATTGTCAACTGCTACCACATATTCAGTAAAATCAGATGGTAGGATACAAGATCGACCATATGGAGCGTTAAGTCTTGAGAAAATTAGATCACCGGGAAAAGCGTATTTACACGACAATTTTTCAAAAGTCCTGAGACTTATAAATCCATTTCCTTGTTCCTTGAATACTCCATCTCCTATATTTCCTGTTGTTAAATATCTTATTCCAGAATCCATAATATAAGGAGATTCAATCCAGTCTCCATCCACAAAAGAATTTTCTTCGTTTTGGTCTGCTAATTGCTTGATTTTACATATTTTCCACTCTTCCGGTATCTCCCCAATCCACGCAATCCCGCTGTCCTTCATGGCCCTCATTCCCGGAACACCTCCGCCAGCGCGCCGTCCAGCTCCGCTTCAATGGCCAGGATCTCCTGCTTGATCTCCGCCGAGGGCCGGGGGGCTTCATACTTGTAGAAATAGCGTGTAAAGGGGATTTCATAGCCCACGCGGGCCTTCTTCTCGTCCATCCACGCATCCGGGGCAAAGGGCAGCACTTCTCGTTGGAAGTATGCCTGGATGTCCTCCTTGAGGGGCACGTTTTCGGTGTCCCGCAGGTTGGCGTCCGGCTGGGGCTTGCCCTTTTTGAGGATCAGCTGCCCGTTTTCGTCCCGGAGGGGGCGTTCCACGGTGATCTTGGTGTAGCCGAAGTCCGCGGCGTCAAAAATCTTGCTGATGTCGCTCTCCACAAAGTCGCCGTACAGGCGGGTGATTTCCGCGATGGCGCTTTCCGGGATGTCGTTGCGCTTGTTGCCCAGGGCCTTGCGCCGCTTTTCGTACAGGCCGCTGGCGTTGATGAGCTGCACCTTGCCCGCGCGGCGGGTGCCGGCCTTCTTGTTGGAGAGCAGCCAGATATAGGTGGCAATGCCGGTATTGTAAAAGATGTCGTTGGGCAGGGCGATGATGGCTTCCAGCAGGTCGTTTTCCAGGATGTATTTGCGGATTTCGGAGGGGCCGCTGCCTGCGTCGCCGGTGAAGAGGGGCGAGCCGTTGTGAATGATGGCAATGCGGCTGCCGCCGTCCTTGGGCTCCTTCATTTTGGAAATGGCCGTGAGCAGGAAGAGCATCTGCCCGTCGCTGGTCGCGGGCAGGCCGGGGCCGAACCGCCCCGCAAAGCCGAGCTTGGCCTCCTTCTCCACGGCGGCCTTTTCGTTTTTCCACTCCCGGCCGAAGGGGGGATTGGAGAGGATATAGTCGAAGGTCTGCCCGGCAAACTGGTCGTCGGAGAGGGTGTTGCCGTCCTTGATGAAGTCGGCGTTGTTGCCCTTGATGAGCATATCCGCCTTGCAGATGGCGAAGGTCTGGTCGTTGATCTCCTGCCCGAAGGCCATCAGCTCCGTGGAAGCGTTGAGCTGGTGGAGGTATTCCTCCGCCACGGAGAGCATGCCGCCGGTGCCGCAGGCGGGGTCATAGATGGTCTTGGCCACGTTGGCCCCGGAAAGGATGTCGTTATCGTCGTAGAACAGGAGGTTCACCATCAGGCGGATGACCTCGCGCGGGGTGTAGTGCTGCCCGGCGTCCTCGTTGTGAGACTCGGAAAAGCGGCGGATGATCTCCTCGAAAATGTAGCCCATTTCCAGGTTGGAGATCACGTCCGGGTGCAGGTTGGCCTTAGGGGTGGTGAATTCCTTGATGACGATATACAGGATGCCCTTGCCCGCCAAGGTGGCAATCTGCCCGTCAAAGCGGAATTTCTCCAGAATATCCCGCACGTTCTCCGAGAAGCCGTTGAGATAGTCGCGGAAGTTGGCCTCGATGTTGTCGGGATCATCCAGCAGGCGCTCGAAGGTGTACTTGCTGGTGTTGTAAAACGCCTTGCCTGAGGCGGCGCGCAGCAGCACGTCCCGCAGGGGCAGGTTTTTGACGGCCTCGTACCGCTCCAGTACGGCATCCTTGGTATCGGCCAGAATACAGTCAAAGCGGCGAATGACGGTGAGCGGCAATATCACCTCGCCGTATTCGTGGGGCTTGTATACGCCGGTGAGTTTATCGGCAATCGCCCAGATCAGGGCGGCTTTTTCGCTGATGTGTGCGCTTAGGCTCATGCTGTATTTCCTCCATAGACTGATAGCTGCAAGCTATTGATTCCTTATAGTCGCACTTTGTAAGGATAATCCCGTTCCATACCGGATACAGAAAGTTCCATGGTTGACCCTACGCAAAATAACAGTAGCACAGGACATATGACTTTTCAAGATTTTAGTTGTCTGTCCCTGTGATCAATAGGGTAGGCTATGTCCCAGGATGGTGAGGGATTTTTCAGAATGTCGATGAAATCCTATTTTTCTTCAAGCTGCTTGCGCGGGGTACGAATCTCCTATCTAATTCTTGGATAAGCTGTGGTTCCGATTATAACTGCTGACCTCACTAGGCAGTGTATCACTGCGCTTTTTAACTAATTGCGCAGGGTATTTATGCAGTCACTCAGATCTCGGGCAACCTCCTTGGGTACCAGCCGTTGCCCGGTTATCCGTACCGCACTATACTTGAACGTCTCATCGCAGTGAGGCGACGACATCCCCTTTTGCTTGCTTATAGATTCATTTTCTTTTTATTTTTTTATGACTGACTCTACTTCCAGTAAATTTGTGTATGGGGGGATAGAGTCTGTGGCGGATTTCTGCGACGAACCATTCAGCAGACGCAAGTCAATCACCCTCCAAAGGGTCAGGAGCTCAATCATACTTCTGGAAATTTTTTATATGTTTTATGAATCTGATTAAAAAGTCCTTGACAATTTGTTTCCGGCAAAACCGCTAAGAGCATATTGGTGAGCTGCGGTGCCCGGCTGGCCGTGTTCGATATTGCCGAGCTGCGGGAGGTCACGTCCTACGACGAGCTGGAGCTGGACACCCTGGGCGACCGGCGGACGGCGCTGTTTTTGATTATGAGTGACACGGACGATTCCTTTAATTTTTTAATCTCCATGTGTTACACCCAGCTATTCAACCTGCTCTGTGAAAAGGCCGACGATGTGTACGGCGGG
>UMJL01069829.1_pt1 | contig 11320 bp, 9 predicted proteins | sample 1966071 | NCBI WGS metagenome assembly UMJL01 (sample SAMEA4836148, study PRJEB28245) | human gut metagenome | biome: gut microbiome; material: fecal sample | place: Denmark | collected 2008
TCATTGTCGATAACCAGTTCAAAAGCGTTTGATTCGGCTAAGGCATTGTCTCCGTATTGTATGGAAAGCATAGCTAATTCTTTGTTAATCTCGCGAAGCGTGGCTTTATCTTCTTCGGAGAGAAGAGCACCCGCACGAACAAAGTCTTTGTAGTGGTTTTCGAGAACTTTCATCTGTTCGGTGTCGAGGTTCTCTTTATCCCGATTCTCGTATACCGTTTTAATTCGGGCGAAAAGTTCTCCGTTGAGCGAGATGTTGTCGTAATGCTCGGTCAGTTTGGGCGAAATCTCTTTGGCGATGGCTTGGAGTTCGTCGTTCGTTTCCGCCTCGGTCAAACTGCTGAATATCAGATTGACCTGAGTCAGTAGCATACCGCTGAATTCGAGCGGTTCGATGGTGTTTTTGAATGTAGGAGTCTCGGGGTTGGCAATGATTGCGGCAATTTCGGCATCGTGCTGACGGATGCCTTCTTCAAAAGCCGGCATGTAGTGCTCGGGTTTTATTTGTTCGAACGGCGGAACCCCGAAAGGAGTGCTGAACTCGCTAAGCAGCGGATTCTCTTTTTGATTGCAAGAGATCATCATAAGACAAGTTAACGATGTTACTAAAAGTTTTTTCATGAGGTATAATATTACTGTGTTAATGATTTTCGGAATTTTCCCATACAAACCTTGTGACAAGGGGATAATGGTCTGAACTTTTATGTCGTTGGCGGACAAGCCATCGGGCTTCCATATTGCCTTTGTATAGGATATGGTCGATGCGGAACCAGAAGCGATTGGCGTGATATGTGATTCCCGGTCCTAATCCCAATTCGTTGTAGGCGTCGCGAAAACCCATACTGTGGAGCTTTCGGACAGAATAGGATAAAGGTGAGTCGTTGAAGTCGCCGCAGACGATGATATTACCGGGAATGTTTTGTATTTTCTCGGCTGTCAGGTCGGCTTGGCGATTTCGAATCTCGGCTGCGTTCATGAGTTTGGACAACAAGTGTTTCTTTATTTCGTCCAGTCGGTCGGTATTCGGGTGCGCCGTGATTTCATGATATAGTTCTTTGTCGGTTTGGGTCAATCCGATAGATTCCATGTGTTGGTTGACAATGGTGACCGTATGGTCTTCTATCTTTACTTGGTAAATGGCGATGGCGCTCGACTCGGAATATGCCGTATCGAACAACAATGTCGCCGGGTATTTCGACAGGAAATTCATACCGTGGGTCGTAGGAATGCGGTAGGGATACAGCGTGTGTATACTGTCTATTTGTTCTCCGGAGATTTTCAATCCCGGATTCGGAGCGATCAGACCCGGACTTTCCTGCAAGCAAACAAGGTCGGCATTTTGCGAGAGGATAAAGGAAAGGGTCCGGTTTTGCCGGGTATCTGTTCCTTCATAATCGAGGAAGAAGTAGGCATTATAAGTCATCAGGGAAAAACCGGGTTGGCTGTTGTCTATCGGCTGAGGTTTATGTACCGGACAGTATCGGGCTATTCCTCCCCAAGAGATGACCAGTGCGGCGAGCGGAACCCATATATAACGGGGATTATAGGCGAGCCATATAAAAAAGAACGCTATGCAGGCAAACAGATTCAGCGGAAATAAGAGTTCGACCAGTATGCCTATGCGGGAGGGAAAGTATGCCGAGTAGGAGCCGATGACGAGCAAAAGCCCCCATAGCAGATTGAGCAGCAATAATATGACTTTGACGACATGTTTCATTACCACGTTATTTTTTCCCGGCTTCGAACAGTCTTTTCTTTTCTTCGGCAGAGAGCGAGGTATACCCCGATTTTTTTATTTTGTCGAGAATCGAATCGATTTCGTCGTTTTCTTTCTTTTTGCGGGCTCGGTATTCCATATCGGTCTCGGGCCGGGAAGAGGATCGGTTCGAAGGTCGTGACACTTTGATTTTCGGGCGGGGTTTGAATCCCGTTACGATTTTGTCGATGAGTTTGTTGACAGGCGCCGTCAAATCTTTCCCTTTTTCCCATCGCACAATAAACCAGTAACCGAGGAGGGCTCCTCCGAGGTGAGCGATGTGCCCTCCTCCGTTGGCCGATGTGACACTCAACAAGTCAATGACGATAGTAACCAGTGCGATGTATTTCAAAGATATAGCTCCGAGAAAAAGCAGGTTGACTTTGTAGTCGGGCATTCGGAATGCCGTGGCTACGACAATGGCGATTATCGAGGCAGAGGCTCCGCACATCAATCCCTCTTTGCCATCGAAATAGGGAAACAAATTGTACGAAAGCAGATATAATAAACCACCGGCTATACCTCCTAAAAGATAGAGTCCTACCATTTGTTTTTCACTGAACGACATGAGAAATATTTGCCCGAACCAATATAGCCAAAGTATATTGAACAGAATGTGCCATACATCGTAATGGACGAACATGTATGTGAGCAGAGTCCACGGATGGGTGATGAACTCATAGGGTATCGATGGCATTTCGATGAAGGGCAGTATGACATATCCGTCGATATTGAACAGCATCAAAACGACCCATGTGAGCCTCAGTAGCAGAAAGATCGCTACGTTGATATAGATGAGTTTCAGCAATACGGAGCCTTGCTGGAATTGCTGTTTCAGTTTGTCAATAATAGAATCCGCCACCGTCTATTCCTTTCTTTTTCCAATAACGAATCAAGAAGAAGCCGAAGAGCATGCCGCCTAAATGTGCAAAGTGAGCCACGCTGCTCATGCTTCCGCTGACACCGAAGAATAATTCGAGTAACCCGTAAAAGATGACAAAGTATTTTGCCTTAATGGGAATGGGTATGAATATGATGAACAATGGAGCATTCGGAAATAACATGCCGAAAGCCAATAAAATACCGAATGCTGCGCCAGAAGCTCCTACGGTTATAAAGTTGTTGAGTAGTTGGGACGTTTGTTCCCAACCGTACAATGCTACGGTTTCCGATATGGCTGAACGTAGTTCGAAGTACCATGCCGCTTCTTGCACCAATGCCGCTCCCATTCCTGTGGTAATGTAGTAGAATAGAAAACGTTTCCCTCCCCATACGGCTTCGAGAGTTCTACCGAACATGAAAACGGAGAACATATTGAAGAAAATATGTTCTATTCCGCTGGTGTCGTGTAAAAACATGTAGGTAATCAACTGCACGACATTGAAATCGTCGGCTGCAAAATAGTGTAACCCCAGCCAATAGTTCAAATTTATTCCGGCAATTTTAGGTAGAGTTAAAGCTGCCAGCCACACGATGAAGTTAACGATAATCAAGTTGAGTGTCACCGGTGGTATAGATCCCAAAAATGACCTGTTTTGCATATATCAAATGTACTTTTCTTACGAAGTGTGAACCATTCATTCCAAGCAGGGTAAATGTATTATACTCTGATTGTGCGGACAAAAGTAATGATTTTTCGAGTATTTAGTCAAATATAGCTTGCTTATATTATAAAATCGAGGCTTTTATTATATTTTTTTACTTTATTGTTTGCAGTATTTCATTTTAATCTTTACATTTGCGGTGCTGCTCTTCATGGAGAATTATTTACTTAACTTTAAATTATACGCGTTATGAACAAAACTGAACTTATCAATGCCATGGCAGAAAAAGCCGGTTTGAGCAAAGTTGATGCTAAAAAAGCATTGGATGCTTTCGTAGAAGCTGTTTCTGAATCTCTTGTTAAGGGTGACAAAGTGGCCCTTATCGGTTTCGGAACTTTCGGTGTTACTGAAAAAGCAGCTCGTACGGGTATCAACCCTGCAACCAAACAGAAAATCACTATCGCTGCTAAGAAAGTGGTTAAATTCAAAGCCGGTGCAGAATTGGCAGACAAAGTAAAATAAGCATTTATTTTATTATGGCATAGAAAAGGAAAGGCTGGGAAGGTCTCTCCTTTTTTTATTTATATTTCTCGACAGTCGTTTATAGCTCGGTCGATAGGTAGGGGAAATGGATCAGTCGATAATTGGTGGGGATATCGACTCCGTAGGAAATCAGAGGGTATTGTTCTTTTATACCTTTACTCCCTCCATCAAAAGTTATATAATCTTTTCAACCCCCTTGCCCTGCGGGCACTCCCCCTCTATTTCCTTACAGAAACACCCCATAATGCTACGGGACACGGCAGGGGGAGAGGTTATATAAATATTCCATTTTTTCTAACACTAATCAAAAATCTCTAAGATATTATTCTTAACCCCTCTCATCGTCGCTATCGCTCCTCTGTTTCTCCCCTATATTTTGCTGTGCAAAACACAGGGGAGAAGTGTGAATACCTTCGATAACGGGAACAGAGTGATGCATCTCCCTCTCCTCCTTGCCGTGCCCCGTAGCATTATGGGGTGTTTCCGAATAAACATAGGGGGAGTGTCCAGAGAACGAAGGGGTTAAACTCCACAATCAAAGATTATGTAATCTTTTCGACCTTTCTCCGAAAAGACTGGAATGAGGTTGTCTGCGAAGATTTCATCGCTAAAATCCATGTCTATCCCACGGATTTTTTACTGAATCTTAGAAGCTGTTTTAAATTTATTCCGAGACAGGGGCTCAATATGGCCGGAACATACCTGCTTGCAATGATAATATTATTTCTCAATAAATTTAAAACAACTTCTTAATTATCAAAGGTTTATTTTCTTTTTGCGGTTACGGTGAGTCCACCGTTTTTTATAAGTGATAAGCTGTCTGAAAATTTTTTCGAGTCCTAATATCTCGGAGTGGTTGAGCATGTCGTGAGACAGCGGTTCCATGAAAGAGACGGGTGTCGGTTCTGCTGTGCCGAATTGTTCGGGATAGAGGACTATTAGATTGTTGTTGGCGAAATATTTGGAGAGGAAAGAAGGAATATTGTCGGCTTCGGAATTGAACGAAACCGATGTGGGGCGCGCACTGACAACGATAAATAGGTCGTCGTCGAGTACAACATTAGCAAGAAGCAGAATATCGTCCCAGCTTTCCAAAATTTCAAATTCGTTTCTGATGTTGTATCTTCCGGCTCGTAGTCGGGCTTTCAAATAGGGAATGGTTTCGGCGTAAGCATAGAATATAGCACGGCAACCTATTTGTTTCGCCATGTTCGCCACTCGGTCTATCCATCGGGCGAATCCTGTTTCGTATTCGGCCTTGCGGGGAACGGCTATGACGATACGGGTAACCGTGTTTATGGGATTGACACATTTCGAAATGAGTATCATTTTATTCGTGCTTTTCAAGAGCGATTCTATTTTTGCGCCGAAAAACGTGTCAACGATATTTGCTTTGTGATGTAATCCGAGTACGACCTCCGTTATATTTTTTTCTTTCATGGTGTGGATAATCCCGCTGGTTATGTTCATGTCGTATCGGGCAATCGGGATTAATTTCGTATCGGCGGAAGATGCTACTTTCCCCGCATATTCGAGAACGGCTTGTGAGAGGAAGTTGCTTTTTTTATCGTCGTCGGTTACATGCAAAGCGTAAAGTGCAGATTTCTTTTGCGGAGATTTTAACAAGAGGGCCAGATTGATCAGGTTCTCGATTGTGTCGGGATTAGCTACAGGAATTAATATCTGCTCGTTCTGTATGGGTGACTTGTAACTGGCGGGTTCGTTATTTTGTATTTCGATAACTATGCGCCGGGCGGCCTTTTCGGTAACCAATGTACTGATAATGCAGGTCACTAAAATCATGACGATAGTGCCGTTGAGTATTTCTTCGTTGAAAAGTCCTATGTCGTGACCGATGATGACGGCCGCGAGCGTGGCGGCGGCCTGAGCGTTGCTCAGTCCGAAGATGAGTTGCCGGTCGGATTTCGTCATGTGGCAGGTTTTTTGAGTGAGCCATGCTGCCAACCATTTGCAGATGGTTGCCACTACCGACATGTTTACGGCGACGATGATCGTTTCGGTGCTTTTGAAAATTACTCTCAAATCGATGAGCATGCCTACACCTATGAGAAAATAGGGTATGAACAGGGCGTTGCCTACAAATTCGAGGCGGTTCATCAAGGGGGAAACGTTGGGGATAAAACGGTTCAGAACAATGCCTGCGAAAAATGCTCCCAAGATGGCTTCCAGCCCGATAACTTGCGCCATATAAGATGCCAGGAAGACAAGGGCCAAGATAAATATGAATTGCGTGACATTATCATTGTAGGTCTTGAAAAACCATCGGGTGAGCCGGGGATAAATGTATAGTATGGCTATGCTGTAAATTGTTATGTTCACCGATAGTCTGAGCCAGAAAAATTCGGTCAAGTCGCCTCGTACCATACCAGAAATTACAGCTAAAATAATCAAGGCTCCCAAAACTGTGAAAATGGTTCCGGCGATAGTGATAGGGACGGCTCGGCTACGGGATATTCCATATCTGCTGATAATGGGGTAGGCTATCAGCGTATGCGAGGCGTACATACTTGCCAATAGTATGGAAGTCATTAGGTTGAGATGGAGGGTGTAGTAACTGATCGCGGTTCCTAAAATCATGGGTATGAGAAACGTGTATAGCCCGAATATGATCCCGTCTTTTTTGCTTTTCTTGAAATCATACATGTCGATTTCGAGTCCTGCCAAAAACATGAGGTAAAGGATTCCCACGTTTCCGAAAATTTCAAAACTACTGTCGCGAGCCAATAGATTCAGACCGTTGGGGCCGATGATTACACCTGCTATGATCAGACCGATGATGTGGGGGACACGTATGCGGTTGAGTAATATCGGGGCAAACAAAATAATGACCAGCACGATGAAAAATATCAGCACCGGATTTTCGATAGGTAGAGTCGCGATACCGCTCATAACCCCTGTAATTTAAATGCGAAACTTATAAATGGTGACAAAAATAGAGTGACCCGAGTACGAAAGCAAATTGATTTGTTTCTGCCAAACGTGGAATCTATTTTCGCTTTGTGGCAAAATTAATGATAAAAGTTATTTCTTGCAAGGATTTTCGACCTTCTGTTCAAAATGTGTTACTGATGGCTAAAATACAGCGAGAATGATATAATAATGAGCGTTTTGTTATAGAATTTCATAAATAATTGTATATTTGCGCCAATTTTTAGTATTCTGGAATAATAAGGATTCCTAAGTAGTAATTATAAAAGAAAGAAAATGAAAGTCGCTATTGTGGGCGCCAGTGGCGCTGTCGGACAAGAGTTCCTAAAAGTTTTGGACGAGCGGAATTTCCCGATTGACGAGCTGTTGTTGTTCGGGTCCTCTCGCAGTGCGGGTCGTGAGTACACCTTCCGAGGTAAACAAATTACGGTCAAGGAATTGAAACACAATGACGATTTCAAAGGTGTGGATATAGCTTTCACATCGGCAGGTGCAGGAATTTCTAAGGAATTTGCCGAAACGATTACCCGATACGGTGCTATCATGATCGATAATTCGAGTGCATTCCGCATGGACGAAGATGTTCCTTTGGTTGTTCCAGAAGTGAACGGCGACGATGCATTCGTGCGTCCTCGTGGGATTATCGCAAATCCTAATTGTACTACCATACAAATGGTGGTTGCCCTGAATGCCATAGAGTCACTTTCTCATATCAAGAGAGTGCATGTCGCAACTTATCAGGCGGCGAGCGGAGCCGGTGCATCGGCGATGGCCGAGTTGAGAAAACAATATGAACAGATCGTTGCGGGTGAAACTCCTACGGTAGAGAAATTTTTCTTTCAGTTGGCCTATAATCTGATTCCTCAGGTCGATGTTTTCACCGACAATTTATACACGAAGGAGGAAATGAAAATGTTTCACGAAACCCGTAAGATCATGCATTCCGATATAGCCGTGAGCGCTACTTGCGTGCGAGTGCCGGTGATGAGGGCTCATTCGGAGGCTATCTGGATAGAAACAGAACGACCTGTTTCTGTGTCAGAAGCTCGTGAAGCATTCGCTCATGCGAAAGGTGTAGTCTTGGAAGACGATCCGGAGAACAGGGTGTATCCCATGCCATTGAATAAGGCAGGTAACGATCCTGTGTATGTGGGGCGTGTCCGGTCTGATATTTCTAATCCGAATGGCTTGTCTTTCTGGACTGTGAGCGATCAGATTAAGAAAGGCGCAGCCTTGAATGCCGTTCAGATCGCCGAGTATTTATTGGAGCATTCGAAGTAACAAAGTAGAGAATAGAGACTTCCGTGAGTTTTCGGTTATGGGCTCTATTCTTACGTACTATTTTTTGTTTGTGAACATGGTTTGTGTTTCGGTATAAAACGGAGCAACCTTATTTCTACTTTCGTTTACTATTGTGATTGGTATATAATGAAGAAGGCTGTATAATTTATACAGCCTTCTTCATTTCTGTTTTTTATCGATTAATCGTTCTTGTAGTCTGTGGTGTGGCTTTCTTTCCCAAGATAGAAAAGTTTTGCTTTGACAACTGTGGCACTGCAATCGACAGGAGCTTCCCAAAGCGTGGAGGTTGCGGCCGGTTCGCTTCCGTCGGTGGTGTATCTTATTTCAGCCTGCGGAATGGGAGAGTTGGCATATAGTTTTCCTTCGACAATTTTAATTCCGGGCTGTGCCACGCGGAAATTAAAACCGTCGGCAGCCAGACGGGGCAGTTCGATTTCGGCTATCTTGGCGTTGTAAATGGCCCGAGCCTTTTCATATAGAGCCTGTTTATCGTCGTTCGGGACAGGGGACCACTCGGGATAGGCATTCCAGCCGCGTTCTACCAGACCGAAAATTTTGGGGAATACATAGTATTGTACCATATCGAAACTGCCGATGGTCTCGGAGAAAAGTTGCGCCTGTACGCCTTTGATGTGTGGACGCGATTGTTCTGTGAGTTGTATCTTCCCTTTTCCGGCTGTTTTGAGATTGTTCTTTTCTCCTGCCGTATTTTCTCTTGCTGAGCAATAAATGTTGTAGGGTAGTATGTTGAACGATGTAAACTCATTGACGTAACCTCCCCATGTGAGTCCCGGTTCGTCTTTGTGCGGATTATAGGCCAAATCGATGTAAAGGTTGTTGACATTGCAAAGTATTACGTCGTATCCTTCGTTGGCTACGGTGTAAGGAACAATATCACGTTTGCCGATCGTGCTCCAACAATATACACCGGCGAAGCGGGGAGCTATGCGGGCGTTCATTTCGGGAGAGTGGTGTAGAGCGACTTCTTGCCAGCCCGAAGTTTTCACTCCTTTTTTCGACAGCATTTCCGTGATGTTTTCCAAGAAGTATTCCGATAGCTCGTGAGTATCTTTCATGCCTTTTTCCTCCATGAATTTGTGGCAGAGCGGGGAACCTGTCCAAGACCCTTTGGGTACTTCGTCTCCTCCGATGTGAATCGTTGCCAAAGGTACGCCGGCATCTTTGTACATTTTAATGATTTCGTCGCTGACTTTATCCATGAAACGATAGACGGAGGGCAAGGCTACATTCATAATATTGTCGGTATAGGCTTGTGCCGATACATATTTCGATGTGTCGGCCGATTCGGAAAGGAGATATTCCCGGGCTTTTTCCATGTCTTCTCCTTTCAATCGGTTGAATCGGGCTTCCATCGCTTTGATAGCCGCGCGTGCATGCCCCGGCGATGTCTATTTCGGGTATGACGGTGATGTGTCGTTTTGCAGCGTATTGCAGTACCTCGATGAAATCTTCTCGGGTATAATATCCGTTTGCCGTGGCTGTGGTATCGTTTGGATTCCAGCCTCCGTAATATACGGGATACAGGCATTGGCTTTCGTCTTTGGTGAATCCTCGGCGAGACCCTATTGCAGTGAGTTCTTCCAATCCGGGGATTTCTAATCTCCAAGCCTCGTCGTCGCTAAAATGGAAATGAAGCACGTTTATTTTATAAGCGGCGAGTTGGTTTATCAGTTTAAGCAAGTCGGCTTTTTTCGTGAAATTTCGTGCGATGTCGAGCATCATACCCCGATATAACAAGTCGGGATAATCATTGATCGCTATATTTTCGAGTTTAGCGGGAATAGTCTGTTTTTTGAGTAATGAGACGAGGGTTTGAGTCCCGTTGAAAATAGCGTGTGGGGTTCCGCCACTGATGGTTATGTAATTGTCTTTTACGTCGAGACGGTAGTGCTCGTCGTTTTTGGCTTGCATGTTTTGGGGGAAATGGCACAGGGCTATAACGGTCTGACCTTTGTCTGTAACATTGTATCCCATTTCTTTTAGATTTTGAATCAGTAGTTTCGCTTCGTCGGCAAAACCATCTTCGACACTCAAAGATATATCTTTGGATATTATACTTGTGCCTTCTCTCGGAGTTACTTCTTTCAGGGAAGGCAGCATGTCGTAGGTTTGTATCTTATATGTGGTTTCGAGGGCTTGATTGTCGGCATATACTTTTTCCCCGTCGGGATAAGATGGAGCTATTCTCCCCTGAACCGTCCATTGTTCTTTGCGATCGAACGGTGCGATAGAGAGCGGGATAGAGATTTGTGTACCATTGTTCGTGACAAAAAATGGCGATTTGGGAGTGAATAAAGTTTGAGTAAAAATACCTTGATTCAAATAGCTTATTTTAATCGAGTCGCCGGGAGCTAATGGAGTCCATGATTCTGATGGCGCTATTTTGTAATAACCGGCATTTATCATCTCTATGATTACGGGGGAATCTTCGTTTACTTTTACTTGTCTGGGAGAGAGTTGAGTGTAATATATTTCCCAATCTGATTCCAATGGTTTAGTTGAAGTGTTGGTGATCGTAAACGAGCTTTCGTAAAATCCGGGAGCTGCTCCGTTTTTTACCATTTCCCATTGCAGGGAGACCGGACTTTCCTTTGTATTGTTGCAAGCACAAAGTGCAGTGACAGTCGATGCGATAAGTAAATGTTTCAAATGTTTCATTTTCATGGTGAGTTATTTTGTGTGAATAATCATTGATCGTTTGTATTTACCAACCGGAAGTCGAACCTCCGCCGCCTGTGGCTCCGCCCCCGAAGCCTCCACCGAATCCGCCTCCGAAACCTCCGCCTCTACGACCACTTCCGACAACTGCGGCGGCTACGATAATGGGTATGATATACTGTTTACAGTCTGTTTTGTGACAGTGGGAACAATAGTATCTTTTTTCTCCTAATCCGGTGCTGACAGTCGTGGCTCTGCGTAGAATGTGGTCGCCTTCGAAACTGTAAGCCCGGCTGTGGCAGTACGGGCATTTCTGGTATTGAGTAAATTGGTTTTCATAAGGATATACCAATGTATTCCCGCAATGGTCGCAGAGCCATACGTCGTAATCTACCGAGTTCAGCCGTTCTTCCGTGTTTTCTTGCGGTGTGAGGTATCGGTTGTCTTCTTCTTCGTCGAGCTTTCTCATTTTGTTTCCGCAAGATTCACAGTTGCGAGGCTTGTTGCGAAGGCGCTTCAACCGTCGTCCGAGCCCTCCGTAAAGGAGA
>UMJL01033440.1_pt1 | contig 11293 bp, 10 predicted proteins | sample 1966071 | NCBI WGS metagenome assembly UMJL01 (sample SAMEA4836148, study PRJEB28245) | human gut metagenome | biome: gut microbiome; material: fecal sample | place: Denmark | collected 2008
CAATGCTTCAAATTCAGTTCTTATAGTTTCTCCAATCATTTCCATCTTTTTGGGGTTGCTAATGTTAAGCTATCAGCCGATTGCGCTGTTATTTTTTCCTAAGTATCGGCGATACAGTTTTTAACCATGTATAGCTGCTATTTCCAGTTAATAGACGCGCACGTACTGTACTTTTCCGTCAAGCAGTTCCACACATCGGTCGTTGGAAAAGCGCAATGTCTCCAGAGTCCGGTTTTCCTTCTTGACTTCCGATTTGTGGTATGGCTCGCCCCATGCGGCGATGACCATTTCCCTTGTCATGCCGGTATCGACCTTGCGGAAGGCAATCAGCTTTCCGTATTTCTCGCCATACCGTTTTTCCAACTGGGCGATACGTGCCGTGCTTACAAACTCGTACACCTCGTCACCGCCTATTGGAAATGCTTCCACTCGGACACCGTCAGTACCTTCCATCAGCAGAAACGCCCCGTCACTGTTCATCTTCAGGCCGACGTCCACACAACGGTACTCCGCACCTTCAGCCGGGGTGATGACCCGACCGTCCTCGGTCTCTACGGCCTTGGCAAGCGACAGGAATGTCTGCCCGACAAAGCGTTTCAGTTTTTCATAATACCCTAAACAGGTCATGCTCAGCGGATACTTGAATGGGTTATAATACATCTCGTCTCCGCTTTCTTTCTCACGAAGCAGCAGGCAGCATCCTGCCGACAGGTAGTCCGTCTTGGTCCAGACCTTCACTACCTCGTAATATTTTCCGACCACCTCTTTAGCGGGGGTCGAACTGATATTGACCGCCTTGTACACCGTCCGGTCATCCCCGGTAAGGAAGTTGGACGTGTAGAAGGCATCCCAGTAGCCGTCCCCGTCATTTCTCGCCCCGTGCATATACAAGATCTGCCCTGGAAGGGAAGCGAAGCTCCGCTTCTCCACGTTCGTCAGGCTGTCATAGGGCTGGGCATTAGTCACCGTGAACTCTTTCACTCCATCGCTCTTGGGGACGATGTTAAGTTGTGCTTGCCCATACATCGACGAACACAGGAAGAAGGTCAAAATTGGGATTGTTTTCATACTCAATCTCTTTTTAAGTTTACAGGTAGGATCCGGGAAATGTTTAGCAGCTAACCGACCTTTTCCGGTGATGTTGAGCCGCTTGTTATCAGCCATTATTTCTTTCGCATATATATTTTGTTTGCAGACTAATCAAAAGATTTGTCTTTTATAACGGGGAAGTTAAAGATGCCGTTTTGAAGGGTGAAGATACAAGTGTCACCCGATTCGATTTGGTTGAAGAGGGCTTTATCTACACTGATGATTTCGTTGTCAATTTTTTCGTTTTCAAAGCGCAGGTTTATATTATAGCGGTCATAACTACTTTTTCTGACGTAAGATGATTTATTGATTACCGTTGCAGTTTCTTCGTAACAGGGATGATTAGTCGGTATATAGAAGTTGAGTATCAATATTACGCAGAAGATAGCTGTCGCAATTAGCATCGCGATTACAGAGTGTATGAATGCATAGAAAGCACCGCCGAGATACTCTTTGCAATTCCATACGATTTCTTTGTCCCGGATCAGACGGACAATGCCTATTGCAAGACCGATTATTGCAAACGGTATATACCAAAGGTTGAAACTTCCCTCTGTAAGAGTATCGTTCCCTATTTCGAGCGCCCAAAGACAAAAGCCTATTACAGGTATGGCTAACAACCAATAAAGCTGTTTCGATTTGTTCTTTCTGGGCTGGGTATTTTTTTGTTGCTTCATCTTACTCCCGCTTTTTTAACGTTATGTGGATTTCCTCCGAATACCTCACGTGCAAGTGGGTCACTCTTATTTAGTGCACACAAAGAGATAAAGGACGAGTGCAAGCATCACAACAAGGAATGCTCCAAGTAGCAGACGATAGGTTTTCGGGCCCAATAGATCCAACAAGAAATTACCTCTGTAACTACCTGGTCGTGAATAGGTCCATTCCCAACCACTGATAACACCAATGAGCCAGAATAGCAGCACGGCAGCGGCTATCAGATAGCCATAGTGAGGATTCTCGGGCATAATACCCGAGAGCAACTCATTCGGGTAATTTGATGTCTGGCTCATAAAAGGTCGAATTTAGTCTATTCAAAAATAATAATTCTTCACTCAATTTTACACCATTCAAACTTTGAAAATGAAAATAATTTTAGCTTTTCATAAAATCGGCAAAGCCCACATAAGAAGAACGCTAAATTGTTGCAATAAAACAATTTAGCGTTCTTCTGACGAAAGTAAACAGATCTTGATGCTTCTCTATTTTCCCGATATTGGTCGTCGACCTCCAATTTTTCGTCCGGCAAGCTCAAGAGCAAGTTCAGCATCTACAATAATTTTACGCCCAATTTGGGTTACAGCCTTGTCAATTTTTCCGCTTTGTTTAATACGATTTGCTGTCGGCAAACTACATCCGAACAACTCTGCGATACCTTTAAGCCCATAAACATATCGCTTTGTTGCGACAGTCACGGTCTGAACCTGCGGTTCCTCTTGAACTCCATTCTGATGAAGAAATAAAAACTCTTCACCCGTCATTTGCCAAATAGGCTTCGACAATAATTCCTGAATCTCCATAATTAGTTATAGCTTTTGTTAAACAATGTAGCGTCTTTCGACATTTGTTAAACAAAAATAACCCATCACAGAACAAAGATCGAAGAATCGTAGATGATTAGACACATGACACTGATTTACAACAGCATATAATTTCGCTGCATTTACGTAAATCGTATTACGATCGTATTGGATAAATCAAAATGGAAGATCATGAAAAACTGTTTTATACATTCCACGAAGGATTTCACGTCTCTTTCTCTCAAAATTTTGACCAATGATAATTTGATAACGAGCCTCGAAGAATAGCCTGATAGCAACATCACGATTGGGAAGGAAATAATCATTGTCGAGCAATCCTACAATTAGGACTACAAGCCTACGAATATCTGGTTTGCCATTCTTATGTAACGCGTTCCAGCGAAGATCCTTATCCAAATCACCAGTTTGAATCAATCGATCTTCAAGCATCAGGAATCTATCGTACATTCGAGACCTAAATACTTCTTCAGGTGATATCGGTTTTTGTGTTGATCCTTCATTATTTACAGACGTCAACTCTTCATGTACGGGGATAACTTTATTGCTATAGTAGCTTGATATAATTCTTTTATTTAAAAGACATAATTTCTTGATCTTGGAATAAAAATTAACACCTATCCAATCGGCATTGTTTCTCCGAAACTCTGCTCGTTCGTTATCCAATCTATTTAGCTCGCATGTACACTCATTGAGTAACATGATTCTTTCTTGTTCCGTTGGATAAGGGTAGCTTGAAATAAATTCCACATCTTCTTTAATATGAGAATATTGCCTGTCAAATAAATACTTCTCATACAGATCTAACAAACTTCCAAATTCAACCGAATCATACATCTGCTTGCGTTCTTCGAGGATCTGCAAAGTCCGAGAAATCTGTGCTTCTACCCGAGCCAAAACATCTGGGTTCACGCCATCAGCGACAAGTCTTACAACTACCTCCTCCATGTTTATAGCCTGCAACTGTGAAACAATATCACGATAGTTTTTTTGACGTGATACCTGTCCAGGACTCATCCGCCCGGAATCCGCCATTAATTCGTTATTCAAAGCCTCATGCAGAGAAGATAGTGTCGCTATTTCATGATAAACATCCATTGGCTACAAACTATTAAATTTGTCCATTGCGTTGGCTTTAATATCATCAGCAATATCGATATATGGCTTCATTGCCTTATAATCACTGTGCCCAGTCCATTTCATAACGACCTGCGCCGGTATTCCCAAGGATAGTGCATTACAAATAAAGGTTCGACGTCCGGCGTGTGTTCCTAATAATTCATATTTCGGCGTAATTACATCAATACGTTCATTGCCCTTATAATATGTCTCACGCACTGGTTCATCTATACCTGCTAATTTAGCCAAAATTTTCAAATAATCATTCATCTTTTGATTACTGATGACGGGTAATACACGATCACCGTCAAAAGTAACATCGCGATATTTATCAAGAATTGACTTACTATATTTATTCAGTTCAATAATAAGGCTGTCAGCAGTTTTAACCGTCGTTATCTCTATACGATTATCTTTTACATCACTCCGCCGCAGATTTGCAACATCAGAATAGCGAAGTCCTGTGAAACATTGAAACAGGAAGACATCCCGAACACGCTCAAGAAATTGCTTGCTTGATGGAACCTTATACTCCCGCAACTTGTTAAGTTCATCCCATGTTAGAAAAATAACTTTTTTGGGCGTGCTCTTCAACTTCGGATTGAAATCATTATAGACATCATTGAGGCAATAACGATTTTTACTGCACCACCTTAAATACCATTTAAGGTATGCAATCTGCTTCAATATGGAACTATTTCTCAACCCTTCTTGTTCTTCAAGAAAACGAACGTACTTTGTAAGGACAGTCTCGTTTAATGCATCAAATGTCAACTGATCATCAAATTTCTCAAGATGAGCCTTTACTGCAGCAAATTTTTCATAGGTAGCAGCAGACCATCCATTCTGCGTTCCACATTCCTTGATAAAATCAGGGAAGACCTCGAGCAATCCATATACCTTTGGTACTTCCTCAATAACTTCTTCCGGAGCTTCAGCATGCAATTTATTAAAAGCGTCCTTTAACTGTTCCGGAGAAGGCATGATGTTTTGCACCTCAAATTCCTTGAATACACTTTGGATCTCAGTATATAACTGCAGCAACGCCGTATTTATTTCGGTCGCAGTTTGCTTGAGCTTATTGGTACAACTCATCTTTACCCGTTGCCTATCAATATCCCATTTTGAGGCATCTATTCTATACCCTGTAGAAAAGTCAACTCGAGTGCAATTATATATTACACGCATTCGAATGGGGACATTCTCTGTAACGACTACTCCTTTTCTCTTTCGGCTCTCAAGCGCAAAGATAATATTCCTCTTAATGTTCATAGTACGGGTGCTTAAAATTCTACACCCAAATTTACACCCAATTTTTGAATTTGCAAAGAATATTCCATGATTGTTTATTCTATTAAGATTTATAAAATCCTGCTAACTAACAGTATTTTACGAATACAATAGGTTTTAAAATATTATAAGTTCGAGTCCCCTACGCACCGCCAGCAAGGGTGTAAATCAAGCAACTGCGAGATTTACACCCTTTTTTTGCACCCAAAAGTGCAGAATGGAATGGAGCATCTCTTCTTCGAAATCCATGATCGCACAGTCTGAATGCGTGTCCGGCGTCCGATTCCGGATGGAAATCCAATAGCGCGGCTGAAGTTTGCCCGTATCTTCCCGCGTGTTGCCGGAGTATCCACGGAAGGATTGCGGTATGCATGCCGATCCGGGGAAATCGGATCACCTCAATGGCTTATTTTCGGTAGCGTGGGCGCGCGAAGTTGATTCGTTGGCGTCCGATCTGAGACCGGGACAGGTCTCGATTGGGAGGCGCGGGCTCGGGCCTAGTTCTTTTTTGTTGCACTTTCCGGGCCCGGCATGCGGAAAATAGCTGCCGATTTTGTAACTTTGATCAAACCGAAACTCCTCCGTTTGGATCCGGATGACCGGGGCCCGTGATCACGCGCTCCGGATTGCGGATCCGCTCGAGGATCCGCAGCCGCTCCGCCGCCGGCCGGATGGGGCCCCTGCAGCAAGACTTACCAAACAACTGACATGGAACAGATCATTACCCATTTTACGGATGACGACCTCTACAAGTTTACGATGTGCTGTGCCGTCATCGATAATTTCCCGCGGGCCCGCGTGCGTTACGCCTTCACCGACCGTGACGGAACGGTCTATCCCGCGGGGTTTGCCGACCGGTTGATGGAACAGATCGCCCTGCTCGAAAACGTCGTCATGACGGACGAGGAGATCGCCTTCATGAAACACAGCTGTCCCTACATTCCCCACTGGTTCTACAACTACCTGAAGGGCTATCGTTTCAGCCGCCGGTGGGTCACCGCCCGGCAGGATGACGAGGGACTCCTGCAGGTGGAGTTCGAAGGAAGCTGGGCCGATACGATCCTGCTCGAGGTGAAGGTGCTGGCCATCATCTCCGAACTCTACTACCGGATGACCGGACAGACCGACCGGCTGGACTACAGGGCCTACTACGACCGTTCGTACCGCAAGGCCGAGCGGCTGTTGCGGGCCGGATGCGTCTTCAGTGATTTCGGAACCCGCCGCCGGGCCTCGTTCGAGGCGGAGGAGACGGCGGTCCGTGCGCTGAAGGATTGCGATGCGGCAGGCCGCTGGGAGGGGCGCTTCGTCGGGACGAGCAACGTCTATCTGGCCATGAAGTACGGGCTGACACCCGTCGGAACGATGGCGCACGAGTTCGTCTCGGCCATCGGCGGCATGTACGGCCCCCAGATGGCCAACCACATTGCGATGAACTCCTGGCGGCAGACCTTCCGCGGGGCGCTGGGCACCTACCTCTACGATACGTTCGGATGGGAGATCTTCAGTCTCAACTTTTCGGAGGACTTTGCCAACCTCTTCAAGGGGTTGCGCGTCGACAGCGTCGACAACCGCGAACAGCTGATGAAGATCGTGGCCAAATACCGTTCGCTGGGGATCGACCCGCAGGCCAAGCAGGTGATCTTCAGTAATGCGCTCGATACGGACCGGGCCATCGAGATCCAGCGCTTTGCCCGGGAGTATTGCCAGCCCTCGTTCGGGATCGGGACCCACTTTACGAACGATTTCGACGGGGTGAAGCCGCTAAATATCGTGATCAAGCTCACGGCGGCGAAGATCACCGAGACGTGGCCCTTCTACAACGAGACCTGCAAACTGAGCGAGGATGACGGCAAGCATACCGGAAAACCGGAGGTGATTGCCCGTTTCCAGGCGGCTCTGAACTGGAAGGAGACCTCCTGCAGCCGTTGAGTGGCGGAGCCCCGGAGGCTTTGTCGGATCCTGCACAAAGCCCCGGACACCAATCGGTGTCCGGGGCTTTTGAATGAAGGGCCGCCTGGTGAATCCCGATGCTTCGGGCAGGCCGAATCTCCGGAATCCCGGTCTTTGCGGGGGCGGAGCGTCCGGGAAGCGGTGGTTACTGCTGCTTGCCGGCCAGGGCCCGCCATACGCCGGCACTGAGCGCTGCCCCCACGAACGGAGCGACGATGAAGAGCCACAGCTGCGACAGGGCGGCGCCTCCCTCGAAAAGGGCCGGACCGATCGAGCGGGCCGGATTGACCGACGTGCCCGTAATCGGGATGCAGACGATGTGGACCAGCACCAGCGTCAGACCGATGGCCAGTCCGGCCAGGTTGCCGGCGCCGTGCCGGGCATCGGTGGCGCCCAGGACAACCAGCACGAAGATAAAGGTGAAGACCGCCTCGGCGATGAAGGCCTGGAGCATCATGCCGTCGGCAAAGCTGTTGGCGCCCGTACCGGTGGGACCGCCGTGGTGGCCGCTTGCGACCAGTGCGTAGAGGATCGCCGAGCCGATGATGGCGCCGACAACCTGGGAAATCATGTATCCGGCAGCCTCCTTGCCGCTCATGCGTCCCGAGAGGAAGACGCCCAGCGTGATGGCCGGATTGATGTGGCAGCCCGAGATGTTGCCGATGGTGTAGGCCATGGCCACGACCGAGAGTCCGAAGGCCAGGGCCACTCCGATTGTTCCGACGCCGGCGCCTACGGTTCCGGCCACACTCCCGGCGAATACGGCGCTGCCGCATCCCATCAGGACGAGAACCATCGTCCCGATCATTTCCGCTAAGTACTTTTTCATCGTTAGGAAGGTTTTAAGTGGTGCAATCAAGCATTTAAAGTTACGGAAAAAAGGGGACTTTGCAAAATCGATGCCGCGATATTTCGCTCTTGCGGGGGGCGTTTTGCCGCTGCCTTCCGGGCCGGAATTCTGGCCGCATCTTCCTGTAGGTGCGGGATCAGCTGCCCGCGAACCAGTTCTTGAAGTCGTTGACGCGCTGTTTGCTGACCAGGATCTTCTCGCCGGTCGGAATCCGCAGGTTGATCGACAGCCGGTTGTTGAACCACAGGTCGATGTCCTGTACGGCGTTGCGCGAGAGGAGATACTGGCGGTTGACCCGGAAGAAGCGGTCGGGATCGAGGCTGTCGGTCAGTTCGTCGAGCGTATTGGGGAGCACGTAGCTCTCGTCGCGACTGACGACGGCCCGCGTCACCCCGTCCGAGATGCAGAAGTACTGCACCTGGCCGACGGCCAGCGGCAGGAGTTTGTCCCCCTTGCTGGGGATCAGGAAGTGGCTCTTGTAGCGGTCGCGCCGCTGGAGGTTGCGGATCAGTTCGGCGAGCGACTCTTCGCGGTCCGGCGTGCGGTGCAGCGAGGCCAGCTTGTTGAGGGCCCGCCGCAGATCGGCCGCACCGATCGGTTTGAGCAGGTAGTCGATGCTGTTGACCTTGAAGGCGCGCAGGGCGTATTCGTCGTAGGCCGTGGTGAAGATGACGGGGCAGTCGATGCGCACGTGGTCGAAGATCTCGAACGACGACCCGTCGGCCAGATGGATGTCCAGAAAGACGACGTCCGGTGCCGGATTCGTCTCGAACCAGGCGACGCTGTCCGTCACGCTGTCCAGCGAGTCGATCACCTCCGTCTGAGGGGCCACCTCCTTCAGCAGCGCCTTCAGGTTGCGCACGGCGGCCCGTTCGTCTTCAATGATGAGAGCTTTCATGGTTGTTGTCCGGTTCATGCAGCGGAAGCCTTACGCAGAACATGCCCGCTTCGGTCGAGATCCGGATCTCGGCCTGCCAGAGCAGGTGGTAGCGTTTGGCCAGGTTGTCGAGCCCGATGCCGGGGCCTCCGCCTGCCAGTCGTTTGGGTTGAATGGGGTTGCTGACGAACAGCGTCCGCCCCTCCGTACGGATCGAGATCGTCAGCGGACGGCGGTTGCTGATTTCGTTGTGCTTGATGGCGTTTTCGATGAGCAGCTGCACCGACATCGGCGGCAGGAGCAGCCCTTCGACTCCCGGGTCGATCGCGATCCGGAACTGCAGATTCTCCTCGTAGCGCATCTTCATCAGGTAGATGTAGGCCTCGGCGAACTGCATCTCCTCGGCCAGCGTCACGCTCGGACGGTCGTCGCTCTGGAGCGTGTAGCGCAGCACCTGCGAGAGCTCCTGCGTATAGTCGAGCGCCTTGGGCTGCGATTCGCGGATGAGCGACTGCAGCGTGTTGAGCGAGTTGAAGAGCATGTGGGGGTTCAGCTGGTTCTTGAGCGACTCGTACTGGTGTCGGAGGCTTTCGGTGCGGAGCTCCTCGTTTTCGAGGAGGATCCGCTGCTGGCGGAGGATCAGGTAGAAGATGTAGTTGCTGCCGGTGACGATGCTGGCGATGATCAGGTCGCGCAGCGGGTGGAGATAGTGGTGCACCATGGCGTCGATGGCAGGGATGTCGAACCGGTGGTGCAGCCAGACGAAGAACTGCCCGAGGAGGCTGCTGGCGGCCCACGTCAGCAGGAACGACAGCGCCATCCTGCGGCGGGTGATGCGGACGATCGGCGAGTTGAAGCGGAAGATGCGCGTCGAGAGCCGGAAGAGCAGCAGCAGCGAGAGGAAGGTGAAGAGGATCTCGTTGAAGACATCCATGGGCTCCATTCCCGTGAAGAGCTCCCGGCGTTCGAAGGCATCCGAAAGCGAGAGCACCTCGGGGAAGTGGATGAGGACGGCCACCACGGCCGAGACGATCAGCGTGGAGAGCCAGTATCTGTCCTTGAACGGCGGGATCTTCATGGCGGCTGGAGCGGTTTGTCCGGGCGTTGCGGCGGTTTATCGGCGATGGATCCGGGCCGTGGCGTACATGCCGGGGCGGAACTGCGGGTTCTGCTCCGCGATGCGGACGTAGATCTCGATCGAGCGGTTTTCGTTGTTGACCTGCTGGCCGATCATCGTCACCGTGCCGTGGAAGGTTTCGGTGCCCATGCCGTTGACGCGGAACTCGACCCGGTCGCCCGTTGCCACATGGGCGAGATCCTTCTCGTAGGCCGTCAGCCGGAGCATCATGTTGCTCTTGTCGACGATTTCGCAGAGGGGTTCGCCTACGTCGAAGTGGCGGCCGACGTTCATCTTCACATCGGCGGCATATCCGCTGATCGGGGCCTTGATTTCGAGGAAGGGGGCGATTCCTTCGCGCAGCAGACGCGTCGTGTCGATACCCAGCAGGGCGAGCTGGGCCGCTGCGGCATCCATGCGGCTGCGCATCGAGAGGTACTCGGCGCGGCTCTGCTGGAAGCGCTTCTGCGAGGAGGCCTCCTCGCGCGAGAGGGTCAGCTGGCGCTGGTACTCCGTGCGGAGGTATTCGTTCTGGGCGTGGCTGTCGAGGTAGGACTGCTGCAGGGCGATGAAGTCGGGATTCTCGAGCGTGGCCAGCACGTCACCCTGCTTCACGTAGGCGCCGGGCAGCAGCGACGTGGTGCGGATCGAGCCGCCCATCGTCAGCGTCACCGTGGCGTGGTTCTGAGGCGGGGTGACGAGCAGTCCGTTGAACGAGGTCTGGTTGGGGACCGACGTGGCGCCCGAGGCGGCATCGACCTCCGCCGAGGCGGTCGAGTCGGCGGTTGTGACGGCCGTAGCCTCGGCCGTCGTGTCGAGGGTTGCGGCGACGGGGGTTTCGTCGCTGGCTGCCGGTTTGTGCGAGCAGGCGCAGAGCAGCACGGCAAGTGAAATGAGTATCTTTTTCATAACGGTTCGGTATTATCGGTATAATTCGTATTCGAGGGCGGCGATGTTGTACTGGTTGAGCGTCTCGATGTAGCCGCGACGGATCTCGAGCGCCGTATTGAGGCTCATGATGTATTCGGCGATGCCCGTTTCGCTGTTGGCGAGCTGCAGTCGTGCGGCGCGGACCAGGGCCTCGGCCTCCGGAAGGGCCGAGCCGACGTAGTAGCGCAGGCTCTCGTCGTAGCGGCGCAGCGATGCTTCGAGTTCGGTGATGCGGTTGTTCACGCTGCGCAGGTTGATCTCGGCGTCGTTGCGGGCGATGACGGCACTGGCGCGGGCCTGGCGGATGCGGCTGCGGCGCGTGTTGAAGAAGATCGGGAACGACGCCCCGACGACATAGGCATTCAGCCCCTTGTCCGGCAGGATGTTCTGCCGCTGGTAGCCCAGCGACAGCTCGGGGAAGAAGCGGCTCTTCTCCACACGCACGCGGGCCTCGGCCTCACGCACCTGCGATTCGAAATAGCTGCGCTGTACGTCGGCCGAGATTTCTGTCGTGGCGGCGAAGCGGGTGAGCG
>UMJL01024934.1_pt1 | contig 11289 bp, 10 predicted proteins | sample 1966071 | NCBI WGS metagenome assembly UMJL01 (sample SAMEA4836148, study PRJEB28245) | human gut metagenome | biome: gut microbiome; material: fecal sample | place: Denmark | collected 2008
CACACCCAAGAAACGGGAACAGATCTTCCGCCAGATCAAGAACAACGACTGGGACGCCATCATTCTGACACACGAACAGTTCGGAATGATTCCCCAGTCTCCCGAAATTCAGCAGGAGATCCTCCAGGCCGAGCTCGACAGCGTTGAGCAGAATCTCATGCTTCTCAAACAGCAGGGGAAGAATGTATCCCGACGCATGATGACCGGATGTCTGAAACGCCAGGCCAACCTCGAAGCCAAACTCCAGAAGGTGCAATATGCTCTCGATAACCGAAAGGACGACGCTGTGGACTTCCGCCGGATGGGAATCGACCATCTCTATGTGGACGAGAGCCACAAGTTCAAGAATCTCACATTCACAACGCGACACGACCGTGTGGCAGGACTCGGGAACCCCGACGGCAGCCAACGGGCGCTCAACATGCTCTATGCGTTGCGGACCATCCAGCAGCGTACAGGTCGCGACCTGGGGGCCACGTTCCTTTCCGGAACGACCATCTCCAACTCGCTGACGGAACTCTATCTGCTGTTCAAATATCTGCGCCCCAAAGAACTCGAACGGCAAAACATCCGCACCTTCGATGCCTGGGCAGCCGTATTCGCCAAGAAAAGCGTCGACTACGAGTTCTCCGTTACCAACGAGATCGTGCAGAAAGAGCGCTTCCGCTACTTCATCAAGGTACCCGAACTGGCTGCTTTCTACTCCGAGATTACGGACTATCGCACGGCCGAGGACATCGGTATCGATCGTCCTCAGAAAAACGAGATCCTGCACAACATTCCTCCGACGCCCGACCAGCAGGACTTTATCGAGCGACTGATGCAATTCGCCAAAACAGGCGACGCCGAACTGCTCGGAAGGCCTCCGCTCTCCGAATCCGAAGAGAAGGCCAAGATGCTCATCGCGACGGACTATGCCCGCAAGATGGCGCTCGACATGCGTATGATCGCCCCCGAGCTATACGGAGATCATATCGACAACAAGGCGAGCCATTGTGCGGCACAGATTGCAGCGTACTATCGTCGCTACGACGAATACAAGGGAACACAGTTCGTGTTCTCGGATCTGGGAACCTACAAGTCCGCCTCGGAGTGGAATGTATACTCCGAGATCAAGCGCAAGCTGGTCGAAGAATACGGCATACCGTCTTCGGAGGTCCGGTTCATTCAGGAAGCAGGATCCGAGAAGGCACGTAAAGAGTTGATCGACGGGATGAACACGGGACGTATTAGGGTGCTGTTCGGTTCGACCGAGATGCTCGGAACAGGTGTCAATGCCCAGCGACGTTGCGTAGCCATTCATCACCTGGACAGTCCCTGGCGTCCCAGCGATCTCGAACAGCGCGAAGGTCGCGGCATTCGAAAAGGAAACGAAGTGGCGAAGCTCCATGCCGACAACAAGGTCGACGTAATCATCTATGCCGTGGAAAAGTCGCTCGATGCCTACAAGTTCGGGCTTCTGCACAACAAGCAACTCTTTATCCGACAACTCAAAAGCAACAAACTCGGCATGAGAACCATTGATGAAGGCAGTATGGACGAAGGCAGCGGCATGAATTTCTCGGAATACGTCGCCGTCCTGTCTGGCAATACCGACCTGTTGGAAAAGGCTCGGCTGGAGAAGAAAATCGCAGCGCTGGAGAGCGAGCGGCAGAGCTTCGCACGCAACAAGTCGTCGAGCCGGTACCGGCTTGAGGGACTACGCACGGAGATGGGACGCTACAAGGAGCTGTCCGAACGGATTGAAAAGGACCTTGCAGCCTTCAAAAGCCGCGTCGAATTTAATGAAGACGGCTCGTACAAGAACCGGATCTCGCTCGACAGCGTGCAGACAAGTGATCCCCAACTCATCGGCAAGACCCTGAACCAGATTGTCAAATCGGCCGTTACAGGAAAAGATCCGCAGAAGATCGGATCCATATACGGATTTGAGATTGTCGTCAAGAGCGAGCGCACCATGAAGGAGAATTTCGAGATGCTGCACAACCGCATCTACGTTCGCGGTGAAGGTGGGTACCTCTACCAATACAACTACGGCAATCTGGCAGGTGATCCTCGCACGGCTGCCATGAATCCAATCAATGCACTGGGTACAATCGAAAGTATTCTGGAGAAGATGAAAAAGGATTATGCCGAGTGCATAAAGGACATTCCGCAACTTGAAGCCATCATAAACAGCTCCTGGCGCAAGGAGGCGGAACTGAATGCCCTAAAAACAGAAATGGAGGGTCTGGACCGGCGGATACAACTCTCGCTGAAACCCATTTCAGAGGAGACTGAAACTGGAACAGACGACGAAATAGAGGTCGATCCCGAGCAACAGCAGATGCCTGCGACAGAGGAAAACCATACTTTGAACAACATTCCAAACCGGTTGCAACAGATTGCTGCGGCTTCTGAAGGACACATAGTCATTGCATCCATACCAAGATATGATACGAACAAAATCCCTGGGAAAAAGATGAAATTGTAAAGTAAGAGCCGCGAGTAATCTCGCGGCTCTTTTTGCAATCAAACAGTTCCTTTCCGAAAGTTTCGGAGTTTATCAAAATTTTCCTCGATAAATCGCAATACATCGGTCTCTCGATAAAAAGCCTTTTGATTCAACATCTTATAGGGCAAACCATACTGCGTTCGATAGCGCTGAAGCGTTCTTTTGCTGATGTGCAACATACGACACAGATCGTAATTGTCATACAGTTTTTCACCATTCTCAACCATGGGATATTCTGATGCCTTCGAAGGCTTCTGATTCCGCTCGATGCGTTCCAGCAAATCCATGATCCGGTGCATCCAAATATCGAAGTATTCTTTCTCCAGAAGCATGGAAATCACTTTTTAAGAGTATGACGAATCTTTTCATAATGGGCCCGAAGCTCCGAGAACTGCTCGGCTCGGCACTTGATCGTTCGCGATTCAAGGGCCCGCTTGATAGCGCCAAGCGTATAATAATTTTTACCGCCGAGGTTGGAATAAGGAATCTCGCCTCTGCTGCGAAGCCGTTGCAGAGTCCGTTCGCTGATTTGTAGATATCGGCAGACGGCATAACTGTCTACCCACATCTTGTCAAAATCTTCAGATGCCTGGTTTGTCTCCAAAACGTAACGCTCTATTCGCTTCAGGCGTTCTATTATCTCATTATAGACTTCTGACTCTAACATAACAACTTACATCTTTCCATATTCTCCATGGGCAAAGTAAGGGATTATATTTCAATGATATAAAGAGCAGGCATAGAGTAAAATATCAACTATTTTCTCATCGTTTTCACTAAAAAAATAGAGAAACCAGTTTTTTTGTACTGATTTCTCTAAGTTAAAACAAGATATAGAGTTCGCTGATTATCAAGCGCAATAAACTATCATACAAGACATTACAAAATTACCACACAAAAGAATACTCTATACTTACCCTAAAATAAAAATTTACCGTTTTGGTCGGGTACGATTCATCTTCTTTAACAATGAATCAATCAGAGAATCCAAATATGGGGTGGGATTATTGCGAAGACTCATATCATAGAATGTCCGTGAAAAATTGGTATTGAATTCGATATTGAAGACTTTCTGAAGAAATGTCGCGAGTCGAGTCAACGAAATTGGGCCAAAAGAGCCCTTCGCATGCAGCGCAAAGATTAATTCACAAAGATCTGTTTTACTATCCATCCAAATAAGACGTGTATCAGACTGCGCTACGAAGAAATTTGAATCGAGCTCCAATAATTCATTGAGTAAATATTGGCTTAACATGTCACCGGCAAGTATTTTGGCAACACGAAAATCTCCAAACGTCGAAAACTTGGGATCCCGCTCAAAATAAAAACTATCGGTATATTGCCCGACATCAACTGAGATATTTCGCAAAAAATATAATTTATCCAGGTGAGTTGCTCCACTCCGATAGTATCTATAGAAGTCAAGCCTTTTGTGATTGTAATCCTGGATATTATCCAACTCGCTGTTCAAATAGGCTTTAACCGAATCTGGGCCTGACACCGGACGGTTCATCTCAATATTATAGATTTTTCGATAATAGATCAGTTTACAAAAAATCCGAGGTTTAATCTCTTTGAAAAATTCTATCTCGTCAGCTTCTGATTGAAATTCATAAGTTGAAATAAACTGTTTCAACTTATCAAACACCTTTTCCAACAACTGCGACACAGCCTGTGCTCTTGAGATGATTTGGACATTGGAAGACTCAATTTTAAGAACATCCCGTTCTGTCTCCTTCTGTAAAGTTAGAATGTACGAGGTCAGCATAAGATTGGGTTTTCATGAACGTTATAAAAATATGAAAAACAACGATTCCCCGATTCTTCATAAAGACCTAATATTTTTCCAAAAAAAATATATTACTTAATATATTAAGAGAAATCAATGAGTTAAAAGATCTTTATGAGTAATACCTATGTCAATATCGATCACAATTTGGACAATCACACGGGCCACAATCTCCTCGGCACGAATAGTTCTCCGCAAAAAAAGAAATTTAACAAAATTTCAAGAACAATCCGTTGCAGGTTATGGCGGCCCACGATCTTGTTCAACTTTGAAGAAATTCAGGACCTCCAAGACACATTGAGTAGAGAGTCTTCCTCTCTCCAACAATATGGCCGTGAGACAGTTTTTCAGGCTGATATGTTCTGCAGACAAAACGAGCTTCATTGGCGAACTAAAAATAAGTTGAACCAATGGAGTACTTATTCTGAAAAGAGCGCGAAAAGTTCGGATTTAAGATTCTTTCACAGATTCACTCTTCTTTCGCATTTGCCCGGGTGTGCGACCAAAATTCCGCCGACAATAATCCGAAAAAGTGGACGGCATATTGAACCCGTTGCTTTCGGCCACCTGGTAAAGCGGAAGGTCCGTATCAAGCAACATTCGCTTGATACGCTCCTTACGGAGCTCACGCAACCATTCCGACACCGGAATGTCAAACTCCTCCTTGAAGCGCTTGCGAAAAACAGAGCCAGACATACAGCAAGCACGCGCCAACTCTTCGCTGGTAGTATTTCCCGTTACTTGATGTTGCAAGGCCTGCAGCCGTTCTCGGAATTCGAACGGATTGAAATCCGGGAGCAACCGTCCGAGAGAACGGAAATCCTTGTCTGTAAGAAATGTTGAATCCGGATTTTTCCCGGATGCAGGGCCACGATGCCGGTATTCGCGAAGCACGTTGCTCATGATCAAATTATATAGGAAATTCAAATGTGAATATCCTTCGCTGTTCACAGAAGCAACGATTCTGACACATGACAAAAATCCCTCTCTGTTACGGGTTCGATAATAGTGCTGATAAGTATCAATAAGGAATCCGAGGACTCTATTATCCGGGCAATAGGCCGCCAAAATATGAAATTTAATCTCCTCATGTGGCTGTTCTGGTGGCACTGCATGATAACATCGAATTTGATTAACAAGCCAACGTACGGCTGAAATATTATTTGCTGAGCATACCAGCACAGTCCAGGTAACAGGCCGCGTAATTTCAACTTGACGGAATAACGACAGAACCTCCTGAAACCAGGCATTCCACACAGTTCGAGACGCTATCTGCACAAGATTTTCGCTCAACAATCTCATTCTTCAACAATTATAATCAAAGATAAGATTTTCTAATTATTGGACCAAAGATAGACTATAAAATTGTTTTATTAAATTCAAGTCCAAAATCTGACATTTATTACCGAATTAATCATCCTTTTTTGCTTCTGACATTTGCGGATCAATAAAAAAAACTATATTTGTAGAGCGATTGGGCACGAATCTCAATCGAAGTATACGAGCGTTATGCTGATCTTGTAGTTTTGGGAACCTGAGAAATTTTCAAACTTGGCACAAGAGATGGCATAGCGGCTTTCACGATTGCGTGGGCTGCTATCACCATATTTTGTGCTAAAGGTAATCTCAGGACCTCCAAAACCCAATATGGCCGCAGTTCCACGCTTTGTGTATATTAAGGTCGGCACATATGACCCGACTTACAGAGGAAGCAGAATGGATGTCGTGGAGACCCGAAAATTTCGAAACAGATCGGAAAACCGAACCCGATAACAAATATATTTTATGTCAACCGGAATCATTCTTATTGTCATCGTGGCCGTGACCGTCATCCTATTGGTTACGTGGGGTATTATCACCTACAACAGCCTCATTTCCAAACGCAACCGCGTCAAACAATGTCAAAGCGGCATCTGTGTGGTATTGAAGCAGCGCAACGACCTGATTCCGAATCTCGTGGCATCGGTCCGGACCTATATGGGCTACGAAAACGAGCTCCTGACGCGCATCGCCGACCTGCGCTCTCGGACGGCCGCGGCTCCGGAAGGGGAGCAGATCCGCAACGGCGGTGAGATCTCCGCACTGCTGGGGCGTCTGAACATCGCCGTGGAGAACTACCCCGAATTGAAAGCCAACGCACAGTTCCTGCATCTGCAAGGTCAGATCGCGCAGATGGAGGACGAGTTGCAGGCCATACGACGCACCTGCAACGCCGCCGTCACGGACTACAACAACGCCATCGAAATGTTCCCCTCGTCGATCATCGCCGCATGGCGCCGCCACACGCAGGAGGAACTGATCGAAATCCCCGAAGAAGAAAAACAACCGGTTTCGGTCGCCGACCTCTTCCGCTCATGAACGCAACGATCGACTTCAAACGGCTTTCCGGCAAAATGAACCGGGAATTGACGCGCATCGCCCGACTGCGAAGGGTCGTACGCGCGCTCCTTGTGATCGTCTATTCGGTAACACTTCTGTGGTTCATTTTCTGTCTCTTCGGCGGCTACCTGCTCGCCTCGTCAGATTATGCAACGAACGTACAGACCAGTCAATACATCCTTTACGAGTTCATCTTCTTCTGTGTACTGCACTTTGCTTTCATGCGGGGACTCCAGTCACTCGGCGAACAGGAGACCGTGCTTATGGGACGCATCATCGGGGAGCTTTTTCCCGAAGCCCGGTTCAACCCTGTCGGCGCGGTCAATCGGGAGGCGCTGGCATCCAGTCGGCTCTTCAGTGAATCCACATCTCTGACAGGAATAGACACAACCTCGTATGGCAGCCTGGAAATTCCCGTCGGAGAACAGACCATGCAGGTATATGATGTGGGCATCACGCCGTTACAAGGAAAAGATCTTACCGCCAATCCGCTCACTATGCTGTACCGGTCCGTGGTCCGGCCCATCTTCGGAACGCGAGTCGAAAGCACCATGCATACGTTCCGCGGCATGTTCGGATACTGCCGTACGCAACGCGAGTTTCGCGGGTATGTTCTGTTGTTGCCTGACCACCTGGAAAACAAGGTCGGCTATTTGGCGCAGTCCATCCAGCGCATCCGCCAGAAGAATGGTGCCAAGTTCGTCCACCTGGAAGACCCCGAATTCGAGAATCTCTTTGCCGTTTATGCCGACGACGAGGTCGAAGCACGCATGGTGCTGACTCCTGCCATGATGCGCCGCATGACTGAATTGAGGCGATCGTTCAACAGGGATCTGATGATCTCTTTCAAGGGTGATACCCTTTATTTTGCCTCCGAGACTCCGGATGGATTCCTTCGACCAGGCCGCAAATCGCTCGGTGACGAACGACTGCTGGAGCAGTTCTGGCACGAAATCAACTTCTGCCGCACAATTAAAACTGAAATGAAATAGGAACTCAAACAATTCATTACATAAACCTTAAATCCTTCTTATTATGAAAAAGTTATCACGACTCGCCGCTATTGCCGGCATGACTGCACTGCTTGTCTCATGCAACAACGTCAGTTCGATGCTCGGCGGTGCCAAGTATCCGGCCGATCAGGCGGATTCCTACGCCAAAGCCGTGGAAATCCTCAAAGAAAAGGTCGACACGACGAAGTTCAAGATTTTCGCCATGCGTTTCCAGGAGGGAGAGGAACTATCGAACGATTTGAGCAGTATCTCGCTTGATATGGTCAATGCGGATAACTATGCCTTCCGCCAAGCATACTATATGGATGGCCGCGTAGGTAATATGAATGACTACTCGACGAGCGTCAATGAGATCGACTATGCAAAGATCAAGGGCATCAGCCTTTCGAAAATCGACCCTGCAGCGATCGGACGCCAGATCGAAGAGGCGAAACAGCTCTTGCCCGAGGGACACACTTTCAAATCGGTAAGTGTTTATCAAATCGACGAAGTGCTTCCCCGAAGCACCAGCATGATGAACCGAGGTAAAAATATCGGCGGTCAGGAGGCCAACTTCAAAATCTGCTTCACGGAGGACGGCAAAGAAACCGAGACCTCTGGCGGTCAGGTGACGCACCTCTACTACGAAGCCAATATCATCGTCAATTCCGACGGCTCGATTACGCCCGAAGAAGAATAACTGTTAAACCCGATAACGACCTATGAAACGTACACTTCCCTTTATTGCGCCGGTCAAGGACTCCACGCAGAGTGCCATGCAGCGCGACCTTTATGACAAGAGCATCGACCTGTACGGTGAAGAGAAATACGTCGAGGCATTCCATACGCTGCTCGACCACCTCAATCCCGAATTCCGCACCAAGTACGGCAATGCCGCGGGGACGGAATTCCACCTTCCGCACGGCTCCATCGTCGTCAACGTCCGTCTCAACAACGAGATGATGTACATCGACGCCGACTTCTTGAACCTTCCGGCCAAGGGCCGTGTAGCCATGTTGCGCCAGGTGGCCGACATGAACATCAACCGTCTGTTGCTTCCGCGCTTCACGAAGGAGAACGATCGGCTGAAGATGGAGTACCACTGCCCGCTTGCAGAAACACACCCGCATAAGATTGTCAACATCATGCAGAACATCTGCCGCGTGGGCGATCGCTACGACGACGAATTCTGCACGAAATTTGGAGCCACGCGCTGCTACGAACCCCGCGTAACTCCCTATCCTGCAGAAACCGTAGACCGCATCTACGAGGCGATCCAGTCGCTTGTCAAAGCGACGCTCGACGCTGTCAAGGAATACAACGACCAACGCCGCTACGGATATTCGTGGAATGTCATCGACACGACTTTCTACCAGATTTCCTATTTTGCACAGCCACAGGGTCAGTTGGCAAACGAGATCGACAAGGCCGTCGAGGATATGGATGAGGAGTTGCCCGTAGCCGAACTCGTCATGAAGGGCATGAGCTTCCTCGAAAAGCTGCTCGCTATGCCGAAGGAGAAGCTCGCCGAAGACCTCTACTTCGCAGACACTCTCGTTTCGATCAAAGGTCCCTCGTCGTTACAGAACGTGCAAGAGAACATGAAGGACGTTTACGAGGAGGCCACTGCCGCCATGCAGAACAAGGACTTCGAGCGGGCTGCCGTGCGTATCTGCTACAAGTTCTACGAAGCCTACTTCTACAACGACATGCAGGACGACCTGAACGTCATTTTCGTCAAGGCATTGCGTGAAGCGGCCGAGCAACCGATGGAAAAAGCCGCTGAAATCCTGTGGACGGCGCTGGACAAGGTCATGGATGGCGAAATCGACGAGGAGGACGATGGAGGATTCTTCTCGGGTGTCATGGAAGGCAACCCGATGGCTCAGCAGATGATGGAGCAGGCACAGGCGCAAGCTCAGGCCATGCAGCAGAAGATGGCCGAGGCGATGGGTGGCGACGAGATTCAGGAACTGCAGAAGAAGATGACCGAAGCAATGACACGCGGCGACATGGCCGAGTACATGCGTCTGGCCGGCGAGCTGCAGCAGAAAATGATGAGCGGATTCTTCAACAACTAAACACGAGTTACCATGGAACAGAATATTTATAGCGTAGTATTCAAGGTTACGCATGCCGGAGGGTCCGGAAGCTGCTTCTACCTGAAAGACAAGAATCTTTTCGTCACGAACTACCATGTGGTAGAAGGTTTCCACACCGTAGCCGTGCACGACAACGACCGCAATCCCTATCTGGCGAAGGTCGTGCTCGTAAACCCGACGTTGGACATCGCCCTGTTGGCCGTCGATCACGACTTCTCGGCTCTCCCGGAGTTGAACCTCGCAGCCAATGATACGCTCTCGATCAGCAACAAGATCCGCGTGGCGGGTTATCCCTACGGCATGCCCTTCACCGTAACCGAAGGTACCGTCTCCTCGCCCAAGCAGCTGATGAACGGGCAGTACTACATCCAGACCGATGCCGCGGTGAACCCCGGAAATTCCGGAGGTCCGATCATCAACGAGAAGAACGAAGTGGTCGGCATTACGGTGAGCAAGTTCACCAACTCAGATGCCGACAACATGGGATTCGGTATCCGCGTCGAAACGTTGCACAAGCTCTTCGATTCGCTCGGCGAACTGGACCGCGACTGCTTCCAGGTGCAGTGCGAAAGCTGCGACGAGTTGATAGCCGACGAAGAGGAGTTCTGCCCCTCGTGCGGCGAGAAACTCCCCGAAGGGGTCTTCGAGGAGCGCCAGCTCTCGCCCCTGAGCGAGTTCTGCGAGACAGCCATCGAGAAGATGGGGATCAATCCCGTGCTGGCCCGCGACGGCAACGAGGCATGGCTCTTCCACAAGGGCAGTTCCGAGATCCGCCTCTTCGTTTATGACCGCACCTACCTGTTCGCTGTCTCTCCGATCAACCTCCTGCCCAAGAAGGATGTGGAGAAGGTGTTGGATTACATGCTCGACACGGATTTCTATCCCTACAAGCTCGGCATCGAGGGACGACAGATCTATATCTGCTATCGCGTACATCTGGCCGATATCTCGGAGGAGTCCGAAGAGCGCATCAAGCAGAACCTTGTACGACTGGCTGAAAAAGCCGACGAGATGGATAACATGATGGTCGAGCAGTTCGGCTGCGAATTCTCGGCCTATTCGAAACAGGACAATGAAGCGTAAATCATGCTGGACCTCAAACAACTGACCGCAACGCTCGAAGGGGGAGAAATTCCCCCTTCGTTCGATGCGAAGACCATTGGAAAAATCTCGAAACGCTTCCTGCAGTGGAAGGGTGCACGAGTAGTAAACCTTTATCCGATTCGCGGCGTCTCGCATGAGGACTCCCGATACTGTCTCTACGCATGTCCGCTTAACGGCACGACGATAGACGAAGATACATTACAAGCCATTCACGCCGAAATTGATTCGCTCGAAATCGGACACATTCGTTACGACTCCGTACAGTCAGAAGGAGCAGACTACTATATCCTTGATGAACACGGGAATCACTGCGGAATGGATGCAGACGACGATGTTGTCGCTATGATCAGCGATCGATTTGACGGTTTGGTGCTTTTCACAAAAACGGTATTCTCGCCCAAAAAAGCGGCACAACTCGACTGCCACTAT
>UMJL01058577.1_pt1 | contig 11271 bp, 7 predicted proteins | sample 1966071 | NCBI WGS metagenome assembly UMJL01 (sample SAMEA4836148, study PRJEB28245) | human gut metagenome | biome: gut microbiome; material: fecal sample | place: Denmark | collected 2008
TGTTCGAACGTGGAAAGGACGGACGATGAGCAGCGAACAGCCCAGCCTGTTCGACCAGTTGACGCCGTCGGACTCGCTGCGTGACGACCTCGCATGGATCGACTCCCTGCAGGAAGACACGCAGGAGGACGACAAGCCCGTCAGGCAGGAACGCAAGCCACGCAAACGCCGCGGCCGGAAGAACATTCCAACCGAGCACGAGCCTGAACAGCCCACTCCCCCGCCACCGCCGGCCAAGCCCGAGCATGAGCCTGAACAGCCCATGCTCATCGTGCCCGACATGACCCAAACGGATGAGTCCATCCCACTGGCCGGATTGGAGGCTCCGACCACCGTGATCGAACCGGGACCCGAATCCGAAACGACCATCCTTCCGGAAGAGGTGTTGGAGGACGTGGCCGAGCCCGACTCGCCCTCCGGCGACTCGAAGGCCATGACCTGGGTCAAACGCGGTCTGATCATCGCGGGCGCCGCCATCGTGCTGCTCATCATCCTCGCCCTGGCGGGCTCCCACTCGACGGCCGTCAAGGAGAAAACCGCCTATGAGCGCGTGCAAGCGTCCATGAGCCAACTGGCCGCATGTAACGGCAAAGCGAAAAACACGGTCGGCAATGCAGACAAGGCCGGCGTGGACGATAAGGACGTGGACTCGCTGCGTGACCTCGTCGCATCGAACGGCAAACTCATCCGGTCCAAACGCGCCGGCCTGTCCATCAGCGAGTCCGAACGGCTCTCCACCAAGGCCGACAAGGCCACGAAACGAACCCGCACACTGGCCGGCAAGGTCGACCGGCTCGTCAAAGCCAAGCCGTTGACGGACGCGTTGGACAAGGCCGTGAAAGCGTCGACGGACGCGAAACCATCGGATGATGCGACCCGCGCCGCAAAGGCCACGTTGGACAAGCTGATCGGCCAGGCCCGCAAGCTCGATGCGAAAACCACCGTCGACACGTGGAACGACATGGCATCCAAGCTCGACAAGGCGCGCGGGAACCTCTCCCAGGCGTTGGACGCGAAAGCCAAAGCCGACGAGGAAGCCAAACGGCAGACCGAAGCGCAGGCCCAAGCCCAACAGCAAGCCCCGCAACAGCAACAGCAGACGATGCCCGCGCCGACACCGCAATACCGCCGCTCCTCCGGCTCTTCCGGCTCAGGCTCCACCAGCGTGCCGCAAGGCAACGGCGGAGGAACCACGAACAACAACAATGGCGGAACATCCAACGGCAACTCCGGCGGATGGTACGTGCCACCGGAAACCAACGACAACAGTCTGCCGAGCAACGACTCAAGCCTCTGACAAACGGGAAGGGAGCACAACAATGGGAAAGAACAAACATCGTCAGGCGTCCACGCCCGAATCGAAGAAGCAGGCGGCCGTCTGGTGCGCGATCGCCATCATCGCCATCACCGTCATGGTCCTGGTCGCCAACCCATGGAAACAGCAGACGTCCACGACGTCCACGCCGCAATCCAGCCAATCCACACAGACACGATCCCGCAAACAGAACAAGAAAAAGAAGACGACGAAACCGTCCGGCACCCTGCAACAGCAGGCACAATCCATGTTCACCGGCGACGCGGAACAGATCGCCGACGACGTACGCGACCTGTTGAACGCGCCGGAGAACTCGAACGTCGACACGCTCGGCAACCTGCTGTACCGGCATAACCGTCAGGATCTAGCCGAAGCGACGGACCTGTACGACGCGATCGGACAGCAGAAGGACATCGACACGATCCGCAGCCTCGCACGCGAATGGTATCCGCAAGCCATGCAGGCCGGCATCGAGGCGAGACGAGACGACCTCTCGTCCGGATTGGACAACACCGCGCGCGAGGTCGCCACCATCGAACGGGACGATCTTTCCGGCACGCAAGGCTGCGGCGATCTCAAAGCCGCGTACGAGACCGCGAAACGACTCGTGGACTCCAAGTCGGATGATTACGACGCTTTGACCAAAGCCCAGCAGAATCTGACCACGGCGATGAGCGGCTGCGCGACCAACCTCGATCCGACGAACCGGGAGAAAGTGTTCGGCCGACCGCAGGGAACCCTCAAGGAAGATAAGGAGTAGGAGAACATGGCCACCACGAACAACCGCTCTTGGAAAGCGCTACTGCCACGGAACGGCGGCATCGGAGTGTGCCCGCAGATCGGCAGGGTGAAGATCCCGCCCGTCTGCCCACGTTCCACGCTCAACCTCACCGGAGGCAGACGCATCAAAACCGTCCGCGCCTGCTGGTTCGAGGGCGACGAGGCGCGTTTCGTCTCCCTCATGCCGTCGACCGGCCGGATCCGCAAGGAACTGGACTCGTTGAAGGGCGGCGAGACGGTCGAATTCATCGGACGTCCCTGCGAATGGCATGACATGTCTGGGCAGAACTACTACATCGTCATCGTCACCGACATGGACATCATCGAATCGGAAAGCTTCGCGAACATGTCCAAAGATTAAATATGGTTGGGTTCGTCTCCGCGCGCAGTGTAAGACGAACCCAATCTTGGAATGTCATTTATTTTGGGCTTTTCGCGCTTCCAAAAACTCCGACCGTAATTGCGCAATTGAACGATAGTACTTGCGGTAGTGGCTTGAAACCAATTCTCCATGTTCTCTGGTGTCGGGAACCGGAATCCGAATTTCTCGATATCTGTTGCCAAGATCTTCGCGGTTGGTCTGCATGAACACGACTCTGCTCCATTGCTTGCGGACCGCATCAAGGTCCAATGCCCATCCGAGATAGAAATTATCGAACAGTGTTTCGCTCATCACATTCATAATAAGCGTTTCCTTAGTGAACACTGCCCGTTCTTGGCCAGGTAGGAGCATGGAGGGCTCTCCTATGTTCTTCGATGCGCGTGAGGGAGTGACGATGCTCCATGGAGAGAGTCCACTGGCATCTCCGTGCCAGAACCGTTTTGCTAGTGATAGAGAAACCATGTTCGTGGGATTGAAGTTGACCATGCCCGCGCGCAGATCTGATACCTTCACATAAGGTACATCGCCGTTTCTCAAGTCAGCGGAAGGACTGCCGTGACCGTTCCTGATAGAAATGATTCCCGTATCTTCAAGATCACCGAGAGTTCTTGTCAAAAAGCCTTTTAGATGGGTTTGAACATACCGCTCGAACTCTTTGATGCTGGCCCAGTCGTAGTATTGGGGCACACCAATATAGGAATCGACGAGAGACTTCGGAGTGGGGATGAAACGCGCTGTGGGAGAATCTAATCCCTCAAGAAGCGTTGTCACGTCCGAGAGCACCGTATCGTCGATTTCTTTTGTCCGCGTGCCTTCCTTGGTGACATGGTAAAGAGGCTTACCATCCTTGTTGATTCCGATGGTAGGGGCATAGGTGATCCATGTCTCACCGGTACGGGCCCAGGATGGTTGCTTCAGTGGCGCGCCTTCTTTCGCTGGCTTCTTGCGCATGACATAAAAATTCGTTTTGGCTCGGCAGAAACCCTGAAACGCTTCCATGGGAATGTTCATCACCGCCAACACGTCAAAGTGTTGACCGACCCATTTGCGGAACCATCGGTACGTTTTGGAGAAGAAATACGTTTCTGGCAGGACTATGCCCAAGCGTCCTCCGGATGTGAGCAATCTGTAGGCACGTTCCATGAATACGAGGCCAAGCTCGGTATCGGAGTAGTTGTCGCTAGGGTATCCGCCGCTGGTATGTTGACAGATACTGTATTTCGCCTGTTTCGCGTCAGTCGCGCGAATCTTCAGTTTCTCGCCAAACGGTGGATTCGTGAGAACGACATCGTATGAACCATCGGCTTCGCTCCCCAGGACGGGAGACAGCATGGGAAAATCCTGCCACTTCTGTTCCCGAAGCGAATCGCCAAGAACAATATTGGTAGATCCGTCCTTCGCACCAATCATTAGCGCGCGAGCTAGCTTGACATTGATGGAATCCAAATCAACACCGTAAAGATTACGATGAGCCCATGTTCTGATTTCGTCGCGCTGCTCGTCGGATGCGCGTTTCAGCAGAGTGTTATAAGTCTCAAACAGGAATCCGCCGGTACCACAAGCTGGGTCTATGACTTTATCATGGTAGTCGATCTCCATCAATTTGACGGCAGATTCAATGATGCGCTGGGGCGTGAAATATTGCCCTTCGCCTTGTTTGACATTCGCCGAACGGAACACTTGGAACGCCGAGGACAGGGTCTCCGGTGCTGCGGACTTCAAATTGATGCCTTGAAGCCAGTAAACGACGGCATGAATCGTCTCATCATCGAATTTGATGGTTTTCGTTGATGTGTCTTCGAAGAGGAAAGGGTATTTCGCCATGTACCTTTCAAAGCTCATATTGATTCTTTTCGCGGTTTCCGCCGGTGTCGGGCAAACTTGGAAATCAAGAGGCTCTTGGGGATCTTGGGCCATTTTGCCGTTGGTGTCCGAATCCATTTTCAGCAGCAGCATGTTGCACATGTTGTCCAACCGGTCGTCGGCGCGAGTGGATTTCGAGTCATTGGCGACGATATGGTTTAAAAGGTCGGAGAACAAACGATTGAGACCCGCTCCGCTGATGTCGTCATGTTCCCTTAAGTCCACGTAGGTGAGCGCCTTGTCTCCGGGGATCAGGACGTTATCCCCCGGTGCCGGCAACGTTGCTTGTCTTACCGATTTGTAATGCATGTCGGCTTGCTTGTACACAAGGGATATGCTGTTTCCATCGGACCAGATGCCGAGCACTGCATTGGGTTCAAGGCCTAGATACGTCGATAGCTCCGATATGCCTTCCTTGTGGTTCGGCGCTTTCGTTTCAACCAGTGCGAGAACATGATCCCACTCGCCGCGATGCTGAGGAGAATCAAAAATTGCCATATCGACGGGATAACCATTGAAGCTCCGGCCCGCTTCGCGCAAAGCGTTTTCCGATGGGCTTTTGGGCACACGCCACTCACGATCATCACTGTCTGGTGAGGGGCAGATAATCTGATCACGACTCCACCCCTTTCGAAGGAGTTCCCGCAACAGGGGCAACCTCACTTCATGATGTTCTTTGAATCTTCCGCTTTCGTATGCCATGCGTTCAGTCCTTAATTCTCGCCGACCACTATCTCAAGAAAAACGGTGATCGCTTCATTTATTCAGATTAAGCGGTCCAAATGCGTTCAACGCCTCGTTTCTCAATTGGACAACGAGCTACATGATGGTGTTGGTCGTGTCTGCCATATTCGCTTCCGCTTTCATGATGGTTACAGTGTACCTGCATTTATATCGTCTTCATCCGCACGTTCACCGAAATTACAATAGAGGATGTGCCATGTCAACCGGTTTAGCCGGTCTTACAGCTCCTGACTTCGACAAGACCGTCGTGCAAGAACATCTTCGGGAGAAATTTCCTAGAAAACTACCGGCCTAATGACGACCATGGTAATTATGTCTTCTATATTGGCTCTCAGATACTTAGAACCAATAATATCGACCATTTCGTGTCTATTCATTCCAATCTCTCTGTCCCCGATTCATGTTGATTCCTATGGTAAGTTTGATTTGCGCTCTTCGGTGCCGTGCGCCGATAAGCGCGCAAAAGTATTTTGCCGGTATATTCCCATATACTTCTTCGCTTTAGTTTTCGATACCGTTTCTCAATAAAAGTTATTCTCAGAAAATCGAAAGTTATTCCTGAAATTACGCGGAATAGTAATTCCCCCCATTATTATCGTTTCTAACAAAAGATTTCAAAAGAAAGGCCATGGGATGGACCCGACGATCGATGACGCCGATGCTGATCGGAATCAAACGTTTTTCTTGAATCTCGGTGCTTGGCCCCGCAGCTACAGCAATCCACTCGAAGAGGCGAAGAAGCATCTATTAAAGCGTAAATGGAAATTGAGTTCCGAAGTTAAGAACTCATCATGCTGTTTTGAGAAACAGTCGACGCACCTCTATGTCCATTTCCTTGGATTTGCTGTGGCAACAGGTCCAGATGTATCAACGGATGAGGTCATTGCCGATTGTGGTGCGAAGTGGCTTGGCAACACTTCTCTTCCTGGAAGAGAGGTCAGGAAACAGAAAATTGATGGAAGCAATTGGAGAGAAGAAGTTTCCCAAGCAGCGGCATTTTTGACATTAGAACAGCTAAAAGATTGGGCTACCTCTCCCACTTTTGGGGGTCAGATTAATAGCGCGGATCGCTTATTCCTTCAACTTCAAAGAATCCATGAGCTTTTCCCTCCGAATAACGAAAAGACAGAAGGATTATATGAGAAAGAGCTTGATGAAGCTGCGAGATTAGTAGGGATAATTAGGCGAAATGCTTCGGTGGAGTACCGCAGCAACAGATTCATTCCCATATTAAAGGCGATTGAACCGTTCGCGATTCCAGCGGGCACTTTTTTTGTTGGCTTAGGAGCTAATAATAGCAACCAATGGGCATGGGCGTGCGCAGGTGTGGCATTCGGTGCTGAGTTGATTATATGTTTGTCTTTAAAAGCGTGTGATGTAGATGAAACACCCATTCTGCAATTGCCTCCGCAGAACAGTTAAATCCGACGACTAGTTTCTAACTGTTCTGGCATCGATAATGCCATTACTCATTGGCACGGTTGGTCTGCATGAACACGACTCTGCAATGTTTTTGGGTTATGGCCTCTATCGTATTAGACGAAAAGACAGGGCCGATTTGGATTTCTCGGCCCTGTCTTCTTTTCGGTTTTTGGACGATGTCACTCGCCCGGCTGGTTTTGCTCGGACTGTGCCGGAGCCTGAGTCTGCTGCTCGGCTTGCGTCTGCTGGTTGGCGAGCATCTGCTGTTGGATGAGCACGCTGTTGGTCTGCGCGGTGTACTGCTTCTCGGCCATGTGCATGCTTTCCTCATGGCGCAGCTGGTCGGCGTCCGTGAACACGCGGGTCTGGATCTCCTGGGCGAGGCCCATGAGCCTGTCCTTTTCGAGGATGCTCACGGTGATGGCGTTCGCCCCGCCGGATGGATCATGGAAGGTCAGGGTGGCGCTCATCACGTTCGCGAAGTTCGCGACGGCGACGAGCAGACATACGATGGCGACCAGTACGTTGGAGTCAAACATGCCGAAGCCGACGAACAGGAACAACAATCCCCAGACGAGGCTGCCGAGGTTGAATCTCGTGTTCGTGTCGACGCTGGCGATGTTGCGCAGCGGGATGGTCTTGGTTGAAGCGCCCAGCGGGATCAGGCCGAACAGGGTGTTCGGCGCCTTGTACTGCACGCGCGTGCTGGATGCGGCGATGGAGGTTTTGAGCCAGAAGATGATCACGCTCGGACTGAAACGGTCTCCGACGATGTTCTTCTCGCCGGGCGCGTAAGTGAATTCGGTCATGGTCTGTGCGGTTTCGGCCATGTTCTTCTCCTTTTTGCTTTCTATTGTGTTTTTCTTGCCCTCTCTTTCTCCCGTATGGGCGTCGGAGAGAGGGAACGGTCTGGTTGGTTCCGCCGTGCGAACCTATTGGCGGATGATGGCGGCGGATCTGAGTTTCTCGAAGTCCCGCCGGCTCATGTGTCGTTTCGCCCGGGTCCAGAATTCTCTGAGTTCCCTGCCATCGGATGCCTTACGTCGGTTTCCGCTTGTTTCGTTTGTTCTCATGATTCGAGTCCTGGATTGTCCGGTCCGTTCGCCGCCGCGTCCTGGTCGATGGCCGGGTCCGGCAGCGGAACATTCGATTGGATGCTTGGGAATTCCAGAAGTTCCCGCTTCGGAACGGGAGTCTCTTCCGAATCGACGCCGAGCCGGTAGATTCGTTCGAACCTCTTGCCCAGATAGGTGCCGTCCGTCGTCTCTTCCAAAACGGTGCAGTGCATTAGGTCCGGGAGGAACACCTCGCTTTCGTTGGGCACGTCTCCCCTGCTGCCGACCATCGGCACTCCGTGGGAGGCGCCCTCGATGACGAGGAGGATTCCCCCGCCCCCGAGCCAATGCGGGGTGGTGACCGTCGTGGACAAGCCCGGTCCCATGGTCACCTGGTCTCCCACGTTGAAATCCATCAGGGCGAGATAGTCGTTCGTTTCCGGGGTGTCATGGCCCTTGCAGCTTCCCGTGGCGAGCGTGCGCAATAGTCTCAACCGTTGGTCGAGCTGTCGGACCTGATGCTGCCGGTATGCCTCCTCGGCGGCTTTCCTGCCCCATGGGGTGGATGGCAGCATGCCTTTGGGATTGTCTTGCGGAACGAGACGCATGTATGACATCCCATCGGTCACTCCGGCTTGTTTCCTGACGTTTTCCCTGTACTCCGGATCGGTGTCCAGGGATTGTTCGACCAGGCCGAGGATCAGTTCCAGGGAGTTGATGGAGGTTGCCTTGTCGGCGACGATGTTGACGTCCTCGAACAGCCGTTCCGTGAGACGGTTCAGATCGTATCTGTCACGCGACATCGACGTTCGTTCGTCTTCGATCTCCGCATGCAGCCGGTTATGCCTGCGCATCTTCATGAAGGACCATGGATGTTCCGGCGTCTCCGACCGCATTTCCTCTTCCAGGTCCTTGACCGTCCGGTCTTGTTCGGCCAGACGGTCGGATAAGTCTTTGATGGTTTCTATCCGTGATCGGATTTCCTCGGCTTCGGCCATTTTGGATGGAAATACCTTTCTGTTCGTTCCATCCGGTTCACGTGCGGGCATGCCGATATCGGAAAAGGACCGGAAAAGATTGGCTCCCTTTCCGGTCCTTCTTCCCTGGATGCCGCCCGGGCGGACGTCACATGCACAGTCCCGACATGCCTGTGCCACCGTCGCACGGATCGACGCATGGATCGGGCATCGGAACATCGGTCGTCTCCACTGTCGCGGGGAAAGAGTCCGACCCGGATGGGCCGGATTCCACGGCCGCGCGCGCGACCTGGGGTTCCTGCGACTCGTCGAAGTGGAACGAGGCTTCGGCGAGATCGGCCTGTCCATCCTCTTCGGCCGGCGTCGGGCCCTTTCCGTGTTTGATTTCCAGGTTCATTTTTGCGATCTGGTCGGTGAGGTCGTCGTACTCCTTCTGGCCTTCCCATGGCTGGTTCAACGCGTTCCACGCGCTTTCCAGGCTGGCTTTCGCATTGCCGAGTTTGACGCCGAGGCTTTGCGCGGTGTTGGTGTTGTTGGAGATGATTCGGTCGAGCTGTCTGATGACGCTGTCGGCGCTGTTGTTGATGTCCGGCACGCTGGTGCCGGCCCAATGCTCATGCTCGCCTTTTAATCCCACGAACGGGCGGAACACGTTGAGGCCGTTGACGGCCATGTTCCGTGAAGCGACCATGACGGTCAGCCCGCAGTATTCGCCCACTTCCCGCGTTTCGCCGCGGTCGAGCCCGCGCGCGATGCCGACGAGGTCGTGGATGGCCTGTTTGCGGTCCGCGATCGGGCCGTTGCCAAGATCGAGGCCGCATATTCCCCGGGTGAGATGCTGGCCGCGGATCTCGACGGCTTCGCGGAATTTCGGCTCGTCGTCCAACGCCTCGTCGTGGAGTCTTTCGAGATTGTCCACGGTCGGCTGCAGTTGCATGTCGATCTTGAACCGGATCGATCTCTGCTGGTCGGCGTGGGCGCGTTTGAGCAGTTTCATCTGGGTGAGCTGGTTCTCGAGTTCCATACGTTTGGCGATGTTCGGGTCTCCTGTGGCGATGGCTTTCATGTCGGCGAGGCTGAGCACCGTGGCGTCCACGTCGGACGCTTCGCGTGATGGCGAGCCGGAGCTCATGATCTGGCTGATGAACCGCGCCTTGCGCTCGACCGTCTGGAACATGTAGCTGTCGAACGTGCCGACGGTGACGTACCGGTAGTCCTGCACGTTGTCGAACATGTTGCCCTGCCTGCGGACACGGCCCTGGCGTTGTTCGAGTTCGGCGGGCTTCCAAGGGCAGTCGAGGTCGTGGATGGCGAAGAGCCTGTCCTGCACGTTCGTACCGGTGCCCAGGGTGCCGGTCGAACCGATGAGCACGCGCACCTCGCCTTTGCGGACTTTTTCGAACAGGGCCTGTTTCTTCTGTGGGTCCTTTTCCTGCGCGGCGAACATGATCTCGTCTTCCGGAATTCCCAGGTCGACGAGCCGTCGTTTCAGATCGGATTGGATGTTCCACTTTCCGGACGCCGTGGTCGACGAGTCGCAGAACACGAGCTGTGTGGCCTTCTCCTCGGCATGCTCCCGCCAGATCTCGTGGATCTTCTCGGCGCAGACCTGCACCTTGCCGCCTTCCATGGGCTGGATGTCCGGATCGGACACGTCGAGCAGTTTCGGATCGAGACTGACTTTCCTGCCGTCGTTCGTGATGTTGAGCATGTTATCGTCCGACGGGTCAACGGCTCCGTCGCGCACCAGTTCGGCCCGTTCCACCAGCGCGTCGACGGCCTGTTTCTGCGCTTCGGTGGCTTCGACCGCGACGGACACCACCTCGCAGTCCGGCACGTCGAGGTCGAGCTGGTCGGCGGTCAGCAGGTCCGCGTAGTCGTGGAACGTGCTCATCAGCTCGGGAAGGTTATGGAATTTCGCGAACCGTTGCTTGATCTGGTATCCGCTGCCTTCCGGCTTGACTTCGACGCTTTCGACGATGCTGCCGTACGTGTTGGCCCAGCTGGTGAACGCCTCCACGCCCTGCGCCTTGAGCAGGTCGGGAGCGAGGTAGCGTTGCATGTTGTACAACTCGGCCATGGAGTTGGATACCGGCGTGCCGGTCGCGAACACGATGTTGCTTCCATGTCCTGCCTCGCGCAGGTACTCGCACTTGTCGAACAGGTCCTCGCATTTCTGCGCGGCCGCGACGTCCACGCCGGGCACGCTGATCGTGGTGGCGATGGCGAGGTTCTTGTATTGGTGGGCTTCGTCGACGAACAGCATGTCCACGCCGAGGTCCTCGAAGTCGATCCACTCCTTGCTTTCCCCGCTGTCGCGCAGCGCCTGGAGTTTGCCGTCGACGCGCATGCGGTCCTTCTCGGCCTGTTTGACGGTTTTGCCGAGGTTCTTCTCCATTTTGCCGATCTCGTCCTTCAGCTTCTTCGCGGAGAAGTCGTTGCCGTCCGACTTCGCGGTCTCGATGCTGTCGAGCATCTCCGCCTTACGCCGTTCGAAATACTTCTCGCGGCGTTCGGGACTGACGTGCATGCGTTGGAACGTGTCCTGCCGGACGATGACCGCGTCCCAGTTGCCGGCGGCGACTTTGGCCCAGAAGCGTGCCGCGCCCTTGCCGGTGCCGTCGGCCTCCGTCATGGACAGGATGTTCGCGTCCGGGTAGAGCGTCAGATAGTCCTTCGCCCATTGTTCGGTCAGATGGTTCGGTACGACGATCATCGGCTTGGTGGCCCGGC
>UMJL01057999.1_pt1 | contig 11266 bp, 8 predicted proteins | sample 1966071 | NCBI WGS metagenome assembly UMJL01 (sample SAMEA4836148, study PRJEB28245) | human gut metagenome | biome: gut microbiome; material: fecal sample | place: Denmark | collected 2008
GCGCTGGCCAACGGTTATGTAGCCATTACGCCTACTACGGTTGATGTCACGGCCTATGGCATGATTGACGAGCTGAAGACTTGGTTCTAACATTTTAGCGTAAGAATGAAGGGGAAGCTGTGCTTCGTTCTTCATTCTTCATTCTTCATTCTTCATTTTATGAAATACTACCTGATTGTCGGCGAAGCCTCGGGCGACCTCCATGCGTCGCACCTGATGGCGGCCTTGCGTCGCGAAGACCCGCAGGCGGAGTTCCGCTTCTTTGGGGGCGACCTCATGGCTGCCGCGGGCGGTTGCGCGCCTGTGAAGCACTACCGCGACCTGGCTTACATGGGCTTTATCCCCGTCCTGCTCCACCTGCGCACCATCTTTGCCAACATGGCCTTCTGCAAGCGCGACATCGTGGAGTGGCAGCCCGACGCCTTGATACTGGTGGACTATCCCGGCTTCAACCTCAGCATTGCCAAGTACATCCATGCCCGCACGCGCATCCCTGTCTACTACTACATCGCCCCCAAGATATGGGCGTGGAAGGAGTACCGCATCAAGAACATCAAGCGCGACGTGGACGAACTTTTCTCCATCCTGCCTTTCGAGGTCGATTTCTTTGAAGGCAAGCACCGATACCCCATTCATTACGTCGGCAACCCGACGCTGGACGAGGTGGCCGCTTTCCGTGCTTCCTACAAGGAGACGCGTCAGAGCTTCTTCGAACGCAATGGTCTGCAAGCCAAGCCCGTCATTGCCCTGCTGGCAGGCAGCCGCAAGCAAGAGATAAAGGACAACCTGCCCGACATGATTCGGGCGGCTTCCTCTTTTGGCGGCTATCAGCTCGTGCTGGCAGGCGCGCCAGGCATCGATGCCGACTACTATCGGGCCTACATCGGCGATGCGGAGGTGAAGATTGTCTTTGGCCAGACTTACGAACTGCTGAGTCATGCCGATGCGGCGCTGGTCACTTCGGGCACGGCCACACTCGAGACGGCCCTCTTCCGCGTGCCGCAGGTGGTGTGCTACCATACGCCCATCGGCTGCGTCATCGCTTTCCTGAAGCGGCATGTGCTGAAGGTGAAATACATCTCACTCGTCAACCTGATAGCAGGGCGCGAGGTGGTGCGCGAACTGGTGGCCGACACGATGACGGTAGCGCAGATAAAGGCCGAGTTGGGGCGCATCCTTACCGACGAAAGTTGGCGCAGGGAGATGCTGGCAGGCTACGACGACGTGGGCAGAAGGCTGGGCGAGCCGGGTGCTCCTGCCAGGGCGGCACAGCTGATCGCCTCGTTCCTGGCAGAAAAGTAACTTGCCAATCCGTCTGTGGATATCCAATAATATGTTAAAAGCGGGCAGGCCGATGCAGTAAATGAGCGGCTTGCCCGTTTTCTTTTCAGAAATTAAAAGTAAATGAATAGAATGATTATGAAAAGAGTACATTGGTTTGTCCTGATGTTGTGCCTTGCCTTGTCGCCCGTCTTCCAGTCGTGCGACGACGATGAAGGCTATTCGATAGGACAGTTCACAGTTCCTTTGTGGGCCACTGTCCGTGTGGAAAACGGAAGTTTTTATTTTGACAGCGATTTGTGGGGCACCTTGCTTCCCTTCAATACGGGCAGTTATGTGCCGGTGGACGGGCAGCGTGTGCTGGCCAGCTTCAGTCCTCTGTATGACGATTATCAGGGCTACGACCATGCGGTCCAGATTTATCAGTTGTGGAATGTACTGACCAAGCAGGTGGATACCCTGACGGCTGAAACCGATGAAGAGTTTGGCAACGATCCCGTTACCATCTATCAGGGCGACATTACCATCAGTGGCGGATATATGAACATCATCTTCCTGCAGAACTTACCCGCCAAGGAAAAGCACCGCATCAGCCTGGTGCGTCCCGAAGACGATGCTGAGCTCTATGGTGAAGACGGTTATGTGCATTTGGAACTGCGTTACAACGACTACGACGATGTGACGGGCTATGGTGCCTGGGGACTTGTTTCCTATAACCTCAGCAGCCTGAACATTACGGATGAAACGAAGGGTATCAAGCTGAAACTCAATTCGTCGGTCAACGGCGAGGTGGAAGTGGCGTTCGATTTTGCTTCTTCCAACGAAGAATATTCGGAGAGCCAGTTGAAGGAAAAGGATATGGATTTCTCAAAAATGCAGTTGAAATAATGTCTTTTTAAATTGGTATGTAAAGGTGGAGGCCCCGAAGGCGGATGTGAATCCTGCTTTCGGGGCCTCGTTTTATCGAAAGGTTTTCTGATGTTTTCAGGGAATATCTCAGACAAGCGTCAGCACATGCAGGTAGCAGACGGCAGCTGGAATGGCCATCAGGGCGCTGTCGAAGCGGTCGAGCATGCCTCCGTGGCCGGGCAGGATGTTGCCCGAGTCCTTGATACCCAGCTGGCGCTTCATGAGCGATTCGGTCAGGTCGCCCCATGTACCGAAGATGACAACCACTATAGCCAGTCCGGCCCATTGGCCTACAGACATGAAGTCGTAGTAGTGGGCGAAGACGAACGAGGAGGCGATGGAGAAGACGGCTCCTCCGATGCTGCCTTCCCAAGACTTTTTGGGCGAGATACGCTCGAAAAGACGGTGCTTTCCTATCAGCGAACCGACGCAATAGGCACCTGTATCGCTCAGCCAGATGAAGACAAAGATGGAGAGCGGCAGGATGGGGTTGTAGCTCACGCTGCTCGCCGTCGGGTCGTTGTGGAAGGCCAATACATTGAGCAGGGCGAAGGGCAGGGCTACGTAGAGCTGGCTCATCATGGAGAAAGCCCAGTTGCCCAGCGGATTTTTGTGCTTCAGATATAACTCTGAAATAAGCAGGTAGAGCAGCAGGCCCAGATAAGGCAGGAAGATGCGTGCGTCGGCTGCCTGTGTGCAGAAGCCCATCAGAGACAGGCAGAGGTAGGCGCCGCCCAGCGAGGTGATGGTGCGGTTGATGCTCACTTCGCCGCTGGCATTGACCAGATGGCCGAACTCATGTACGCTCAAGGCGGCGATGAGTGTGAACAGAAGTCCGAACGACAGGGGGCTGTAGAGTATGCAACCCACCAGTACGATGACAAACAGGGCGCCTGTGACGGCACGTTTCATGAGATTGCTTTTCATGTCTTTCTTCTCCTTTATGCTTGGGTCGGTTCCTTGTCTTCTTTTTCTCCTTCGCCACCTGTAGCTTGAGGCTTTTCGTCAGCGGTATTTTCTTTCTCTTCTTCCTTTACCTCTCTGACGGCTTCTTCAGCCCGTTTGCTCTCCTCCTCAGCTGCTTCTTTCAACTCTCTGGAGGTCTGGTTGGCAGTGATGATTTCCTCCGAGCGTGAAGCCCAGGGGCGTTTGCCGAAGATTTGTTCCACGTCTTCAGCAAAGATGACTTCCTTCTCGATGAGCAGCTGGGCCAGCTTGTTGTGTCCTTCCTTGTGTTCGGACAGAATCTGCTTGGCACGTTCGTACTGCTCGTTCACCATACGCTTCACTTCCTCGTCGATGAGTTCGGCGGTCTTCTCGCTATAGGGACGGTTGAAGGAGTATTCGTCGTTGTTGTAGTAGCACAGGTTGGGCAGCTTTTCGCTCATGCCCAGGTAGGCTGTCATGCCATAGGCCTGCTTCGTCACACGTTCCAGGTCGTTCATGGCGCCTGTCGAGATACGTCCCAGGAAGAGGTCTTCGGCAGCACGTCCACCCAGCGTGGCGCACATTTCGTCGAGCATCTGCTCCTTGGTCGTGATCTGTCGCTCTTCGGGCAAGTACCAGGCGGCGCCCAAAGCCCGTCCGCGTGGCACGATGGTCACCTTGATGAGCGGGTTGGCGTATTGCAGCAGCCACGAAATGCTGGCATGGCCTGCTTCGTGGATGGCGATGGAGCGGCGTTCCTCTTCGGTGGTAATCTTGGTTTTCTTTTCCAAGCCTCCCACGATGCGGTCCACGGCATCGAGGAAGTCCTGCTTGCCCACGAACTTCTTGCCGTGGCGGGCAGCTATCAGAGCGGCTTCGTTGCACACGTTGGCGATGTCCGCGCCCGAGAAACCAGGTGTCTGACGTGCCAGCAGGTCAACGTCCACCGTTTCGTCTATCTTGATGGGGCGCAGGTGCACGCCGAATACTTCTTTGCGTTCGTTCAAGTCGGGCAGGTCCACATGGATCTGTCGGTCGAAGCGACCTGCACGCAAGAGGGCCTTGTCGAGCACATCCACGCGGTTGGTGGCGGCCAGGATGATGATTCCGCTGTTCGAACCGAAGCCGTCCATCTCGGTCAGCAACTGGTTCAATGTGTTTTCGCGCTCGTCGTTGCCACCCATGGCTGCTGCTTTCGAGCGGGCGCGTCCCACGGCATCAATCTCGTCGATGAATACGATGCAGGGAGCCTTTTCCTTGGCTTGACGGAAGAGGTCGCGTACACGCGAGGCACCTACGCCGACGAACATCTCTACAAAGTCGGAACCCGCCAACGAGAAGAAAGGTACGTTTGCCTCACCGGCCACAGCCTTGGCCAGCAGGGTCTTACCTGTGCCCGGAGGGCCTACCAACAGAGCACCCTTGGGTATCTTACCGCCCAGGTCGGTATATTTCTGCGGTTCCTTGAGGAACTCTACGATTTCTTCCACTTCCTGTTTGGCTTCGGCCAGGCCTGCCACGTCCTTGAACGTCACTCTCGTACCCGAGCCTTTTTCGAAAAGTTGTGCCTTCGACTTGCCGACGTTGAAGATGCCTCCTCCGCCGCCCATGCCACCGCCACCGCTCAGACGGCGCGACATGAATATCCAGAAGCCGATGAGGAAGAGGATGGGCACCACGTTCCACAGGATGAGGCTCATGTAGTTGGTACGTTTCTCGTAGGTGATGGAGCCGTCGAAGTGGGCTTCATCTCTTTCCTTCTGAAGGAAGTCGCCCAAGCTTTCGCGTGAAGGGGCTTCGGTGGTGATCATCGGGTTTCGTCCTACGCGGGTCGAGTCGGCCCCGAATACATTTCCTGCATGCTGCACCTTGATGTAGGCTTCAACCGAATTGTCATCGTAGCCCACTACACGGCTGATGTATCCCTGCTGTACGTAGCGTTGGAACTCGTCGTAGGACACATTTTTGCTGGAGCTGCCATTTTCGTTGGTCAGCCACAAACCGACCAGCATCATAAAGATGAGCGTATAGAGCCAGTTCAGGTTGAACTTGGGTATATTCACCCGATTGTTGCCGGCATTCTTTTTATTGTTGTTGTTATTGTCCATAAGTTTGTTTTAATCGATGTCGGGTATTTGGGTTAATTGTGCATCTGCCCAGAGATGTTCCAGATTGTAGTACTCGCGCACTTCGGGCAGGAATACGTGTACCAGCACGTCGGCATAGTCCATGGCTACCCATTGGGCATTGCGCAGGCCGTCTACGGCAAAAGGCTTGGCGTTGGCACCCTTGCGTGCGAATTCCTTGACCGATTCAACGATGGCGGTTACCTGGCTGGGCGAGTTACCCTGGCAGATGATGAAATAGTTGCAGATGGTGTCGTCTATTTGGGTAAGGTCGGCGACTACGATTTTTTTTCCTTTTTTATCTTGGATACCTTCAGTAATTTGTTCTATCAGTTTCTTTGTTTGGTCCATTTATACATTATTATATTTAACAGTCGGCAAATATACGCCGTTTTCTTGTATGTAACACGCAAAATGTGAAAAGTATTTTGATTTTAGTTTTTTTTTAGTGATGTAATTGCTTGTAGAAAGCCGATTTATCATTTTTCTGCAAAAAAAATCTTCGAAAATGTTTGTGTTTCCCAAAAAGTTCGTATCTTTGCAACCGCAAAACGGAAATAAAGCCAAACATTGGGCTATGGTGTAATGGTAACACTACAGATTCTGGTCCTGTCATTCCTGGTTCGAATCCAGGTAGCCCAACAGAAAAAAGGACGCTTCGATGAATGAGGCGTCCTTTTTTTATTGTCTCTCCCGTGAAGGGGTGCGTGCAAAAAAAAGAAGCTGTATCAGAGTGAAAAGATATAATTGAAACACCCTGTCATCTTTCACTATATTCAGAATGACAGAGGTGCCGCTCTTTTCTCTTTGATACAGCTTCCTTGCTATATACAAGTTGTCTTGTTGCTGTTTCAGTCTTCCTTGCGGATGCTTTCGTCTACTGCCTTGATTTTTTCCTTCACCAGGTCGATGTCGGCTTTCAGCTTCTCTACTTTGCGGTTGAGTTCCGTCAGCAGGCTGTTACCCTTCTTCGAGGCAGCGTTCAGGAAGCCCAGGTTATTCTCATACGTCTGCAGTTCGCTCTTCATGTTTTCGTAGGCGCGCATCAGTTTTTCGCGTTCGCGGTAGAGTGTCTGCGTACCACCTTCCTGAATGTTGTTCAGCGTGTTGCGGAAGTTGCTCAGCTTCTTGCTGGACTGGCTGAGGTTGTAGCGTTCGAAGAGTTTGTCTACCAGTGCATGGTATTGCTTGTACACCTTGTCCTTCTCCTTGAAGGGAACGAAGCCCACAACATTCCATTCCTTCATCAGGTTGCGCACTTCGTCGATGGCGGTATCGGCATCTGTCTCCTCGCCGATGGCTTCCAGGCGGGCAATGATGTCGCGCTTCTTTTCAAGGTTGGCCTGTTCTTCGGTGCGTTGTGAGGCGCCTGCCTGGTTCTTCTGCTCGAAGAAGTAGTCGCAGGCGGCGATGAAGCGTTTCCAGATGGCGTCGGAGTGCTTCTTGGCCACGGGGCCGATGGTCTTCCACTCCTTTTGCAACTTCACCAGTACGTCGGCTGTGTTCTTCCAGTCGGTGCTGTCCTTCAGAGCTTCGGCCTTTTCACAGAGGGCGCGTTTCTTCTCGAGGTTTTCGTTCATGCTCTCCTTGACGGTCTTGAAGAATTCGGCCTTTTTGTTGAAGAAGGCGTCGCAGGCGGCGCGGAAGCGCTCGAATATCTTCACGTTCATCTTCTGAGGCGCGTAGCCGATGGTTTTCCACTTGTTCTGCAGGGCGATGATTTCCTGAGTCTTGTTGTCCCAGGCGGCGAAGTTGGTCAGTTCGTTGTAGTCGATGCCCTCGATGATTTCGCAGATCACCGTCTTCTGGTCAAGGTTCTGCTGTTCGGTTTCCTTCAGGGCGTCGAAGTGCTGCTGGTGGCGGCGGTTGACGGCGGTCGATGCGGCCTTGAAGCGTGCCCAGATTTCTTCGCGCAGTTCCTTGGCCACGGGGCCTGTCTCGCGGTATTCCTGGTGCAGCTTCTGCAACTGGTGGAAAGCCGATACCACGTCGGGTTCTTCGGCCAGCTTCTCGGCGGCTTCGCAGAGGTGGGTCTTTATCTCGAGGTTCTTCTTGAAGTCGTATTCGCGGAATTCATTGTTCAGCTTCAGCAGGTCGTAGAACTTCTCCACGTAGAGCTGGTAGTTCTTCCACAGCTCGTTCACGTTGGCCTGGGGCACGAGTTTCACCTCGTTCCATTGCTGCTGCAGGCGCTTGAATTCGTTGTAGTTCTTGTTGGCGTCTTCGGGCGACTCGAGCAGGTCTTTCAGTTCCTCGATGATGGAGAGTTTTACCTGCAGGTTCATTTCTTTCTGCTTCTCCACTTCGGCGGCCAGCTCGTTTCGTTTGGTTTTGATGACGGACATGACGTTTTTCATTTCCTCTTCCAGCGGGTCGGGTACAGGCACGTAGTCTTCGGCTGCTCCGCCTTCTTCCGCAAACTTTTTCCGTGCGGCTTCCTGTTCAGCATTGTGCAGCTTGTAGAAGGTCTGCTTCAGGCTGTCTATTTCGGCTTTTGTCACGCTTTCTACGTCGTGGGCTATTTCCTTCAGCCGTCCGATGACTTCTTCCTTCGAGAGCTTCTGCACAGGTGCAGCTTCTACTGTATTTTCATCTTCCGATGTCATTGTTTCTTCAGCGGGAGTTTCTGCCGTTGCCGTTTCAGGAACCTCTGCTGTTTTCTTTTCTTCTTCTAATTCCACCTGCTTTTCGGGGAGATTAGTGTCATGAGTGTCCGTCATTGTATATCTTTATTTTTAGAAACGGGTTTCCCCGTTTGGGTTACATGGGTTGCAAATTAATGAAATAAAATGTTTACTTCATACTTTTTCCCGATTTTTTTTACAAAAAAGTTTGCATGCGTTCACGACAGCAGTACCGTGATGCCCATGTAGAGCATCATGCCGATGATGTCGTTCGTGATGGAGATAAAGGGGCCGGTGGCGATGGCGGGGTCTACCTTGAGCTTTTCGAGCGTCATGGGCACCAGGGTACCGAAGATGGAGGCGAACATCACGACGGCAAACAGGCTGATGGACACCGAGTAGGTGACGGTGGCGGCACTGCCGAAGCGCACGAAGTTGTAGATGTAGACCAGCAGCGAGATGATGGTGGCGTTGATGCTGGCCACGACGGCTTCCTTGCCCACCTGTTTCAACGTGTCCTTGGCGTCGAGCGAGCTGTTGGCCAGGCCCTGCACGATGATGGCCGACGACTGCGTACCCACGTTTCCGCCCGTTCCGCCGATGAGGGGGATGTAGAGTGCCATTTCGGGGTGGGCGGCGAAGGTGGCGTCGAAGTTGCCCAGTATCATGGAGTTGCCGATACCACCCAGCATGCCGATGAGCAGCCAGGGCAGGCGGGCGCTGGTCTGGCGCACCAGGTTGTCGTCCGTCTCGACGTCCTGCGAAAGACCCGAGGCCAGCTGGTAGTCGCGTTCCGACTGCTCGCGAACCTCGTCCATGACGTCGTCGACGGTAATCTGTCCCACGAGCCGCCCGATGCTGTCGATGACCGGCACGGCCACAAGGTCGTATTTCTCGATAATCTGCACCACCTCATCGATGGGTGTGTCCACATGTACCGAGATGGGGTCCTTCTTCATCACGTGCTTCACCTTCGATACCGAGGGCGAGGTGATCATCTTCTTCAGCGGGAAGACGCCCTGCAGGCGTTCGTCGTCGTCGATGACGTAGACGTAGTAGATTTCGTCCAGCTGTTCGGCCTGCATGCGCATTTCCTTGAGGCACTCGGGCATACTCCAGTTCTCGTTCACGGTTACCATTTCCGTGCCCATGAGTCCGCCGGCGGTGTCTTCGTCATACTTCAGCAGGTCCACGATGTCGCCTGCCTGTTCGATGTCCTCGATGTGCGAGAGGACCTCTTCCTGCTTGTCCTCGTCGAGGTCGCGCATCAGGTCTACGGCGTCGTCCGTGTCCATGTAGTCCACGAACTTTTTGGCGATGGTTTCCGAGGGGAGCAGTTCGAGGAACTCCTTGCGGACGTCCTCGTCCATCTCCACCAGTACGTCGGCTGCCGTCTCGTTGTCCAGGAGGCGGTAGACGAAGCGTGCGTCCTCGGGTTCGAGGTCGTTGCACAGTTCGGCGATGTCGGCCGGGTGCAGGTCGGCCAGCAGGGCTTTCACGTTGTCTGTGTCTTTCTGCTCAATGTAGCCTTTGACCTTGTCTATGTATTCTTCGTCTATTTCCATGTTGATAGCGGTTAGGGGTTAGTGATTAGTGGTTAGTGACATAGTTAGCGATGGGTGGGGTAGCGGCAGTCTGAACAGTCTGCTCACCGTTAACCGCTGACCGCTAAAAAGTCTTTCACTCGGTTCGTCAGCTCCACGAACTCCTGCACGGACAGTTGTTCGGGCCGCCGGTCGAAGAGGGAGTCCTGCGTCAGGGGGCAGTCCTTGCCCACGAGGGGCTTGATGGAGTTGCGCAGCGTCTTGCGCCGCTGATTGAAGGTGGTCTTCACCACTTGCTTGAACAGGCGCTCGTCGCATCCCAGTTCCTGCGTGTCGTTGCGCGTCATGCGGATGACGGCGCTCTTCACCTTGGGCGGCGGGTTGAACACGTTTTCGTGGACGGTGAAGAGGTATTCCACGCGGTACCACGCCTGGACGAGCACGCTCAGGATGCCGTAGGTCTTGCTGCCCGGCCCTGCGGCCATGCGTTCGGCCACTTCTTTCTGTATCATGCCCGTGCAGCAGGGTATCAGGTCTTTGTTGTCCAGCATCTTGAAGAAAATCTGGCTCGATATGTTGTAGGGATAGTTGCCCGTCAGCACGAAGGGGCGGCCGCCGAAGAGGCGCGTGAGGTTCATCTTCAGGAAGTCGTCCTCGATGATGTGCTCCTCCAGCTGGGGATAGGCTTCGCGCAGGTAGGCCACCGACTCGTAGTCCACCTCCACCACCTTCAGCTCGCGCTCCTTGGGCAGGAGGAACTGGGTGAGCACACCCATGCCGGGCCCCACTTCGAGGATGGGCAGGCCGGGGCAGGCGTCGACCGTGTCGGCGATGTCGCGGGCTACCTTCAGGTCTTTCAGAAAATGTTGGCCCAGAAACTTTTTAGGCTTTACCAGTCTCATATATCAAGTTTATTGTTACTTTTGTGCCCCACAAAGGTACGAATTTTAATGAAGAATGAACAATGAAGGATGAAGAATTAAGTGAAGAACGGAAAATGAGCGATGACGGGCGGCTTCCCGATGACGGCGGCTCCTCCCTTGTCCGCTCCGCGGGGCTTCCGCGTTCTTCGTTTAATGGGGTTTCCCGCCTGCTGAAGGTGGCACTTCCCCTGCTGCTGGGTGCCTTCATCCTCTATTGGGTCTATCGCGATTTCGACTTCACGCAGGCCGTCCGCGTGTTGCGCCACGGCATCCGCTGGGACTGGATGGCGCTGTCGCTCTTCTTCGGCGTGTGGAGCCATGTGGAGCGGGCGCTGCGCTGGCGCCAGACGCTGGAACCGCTTGGCTATCGTCCGCGTGCGTCGCATCTGGTGGACGCCTTCTACCTGTCCTATGCCACGAGCCTCGTCATTCCCCGTGTGGGCGAGGTGTCGCGTTGCGGCGTGCTCTCGCGCTACGACGAGGTCCCCTTTTCCAAGTCGCTGGGCACAGTGGTTACCGAGCGCCTGGTCGACACCCTCTGCATGCTGCTCATTACGGGCGCCACGCTGCTCCTCCAGCTGCCCGTGTTTCTCACCTTCTTCCGCCAGACGGGTACCAAGATACCTTCGCTGGTCCATCTGCTCACGTCGCCCTGGTTCTACGTGGCCTTGTTCTGCGTGGTGGGCGTGCTGGTGCTGGCCGTGTGGCTGGTGCGCATGCTGTCGTTCTTCGAGCGGGTGCGGGGTGTGGTGCTCGACGTGTGGCAGGGCATCGTGTCGTTGCGCCGGGTGCGGAGCGTCCCCCTCTTCCTGCTCCACACAGTGCTGATGTGGCTCTGCTACTTCCTCCATTTCTACCTCACGTTCTACTGCTTCTCCTTCACCGAAGGCTTGGGCGTACAGGCTGGGCTGGTGATGTTCGTGGCGGGCACG
>UMJL01047356.1_pt1 | contig 11198 bp, 11 predicted proteins | sample 1966071 | NCBI WGS metagenome assembly UMJL01 (sample SAMEA4836148, study PRJEB28245) | human gut metagenome | biome: gut microbiome; material: fecal sample | place: Denmark | collected 2008
CCTGAATGACTCCGACGGGAATCGAACCCGTGTTACCGCCGTGAAAGGGCGATGTCTTAACCTCTTGACCACGGAGCCAGATGAATGGATCGCTCTCGCATGTAAAAGGAAATCGTTAAGCGACCGACTACTATCATAGCATACAGTTCCCGGTTTTACAAGACTTTTTTTCGAAAAAGCTGTCGTTTTCAAAAGAGGGAGACAGAGAAGAAAAGTTCTTTTTTTAAAAGATTTAAATATTTCTTTATAAGAAAAAAATATGGAAAAAATTGAATATAACAACAATTATATAAATTGACAGACAAATAGATTTACCTGGGTCATACGCTGTGTTATGATGAAAAAAATAGTATGACAGGCAGAAAGGAGGAGTTGAGATGCTTGTTTTGAAGAACTGTAAACTGATCCCGGAACTTGTGGAGGGATATCAGGGGGATACGGCAGATATTCTGATCGAGGACGGAAGAATTAAAAAGATATCTGCGTGCGGAGAACCGGTTCCGGAGGAAGCCTGTGTGTACGATATGGGAGGGAAATATACCCTGCCTGGATTTATTGATATGCATGTGCATCTGACGCTTTCTGGCGGAGACACGCTGATCGACAATATGAAGACTCCGGTACAGCAGGCCCTTGACGCGGTCAAGTTTGCGAAGGATACGCTGATGGCCGGATTTACCACTATCCGGGATGTGGGAAGCTGTGACAACGTGGCTATTGATCTGCGGAACGCCATCGACGAAGGCAAGCTTGTAGGTCCGAATATCATTGCTTCCGGCAAGATCATTACGCCTACAGAAGCAGGGAATGATTTCTTCGAAGGGCTGTATACCGAGGCGGACGGGGAGGAAGAGATCTGGAAAGCAGTCCGTCAGGAGATGAAAAAAGGCGCTGATTTTATTAAGATCATGGGGACTGGAGCGGTTATGAATCCGGGAGGAGCGCCGGGGCAGCCGATCTATACGCTGGAAGAGCTGAAGGCGGTGGTGAATGCGGCGAAGTTTAAAGATACCTATGTTGCCACCCACTGTCATGGAACGCAGGCGATCAAGCATTCTGTCATCGCCGGAGTGAGGACGATCGAGCATGCCTCTATTCTGGACGACGAAGCGATCGAGATGCTGAAGGGGAATGAAAATACATTTATCGTGCCCACGTTGAATGTGGTCCACGGCCTGGTTGACAGTGTGCCGGAGTCTTCTACCTTTATGAAGGCGAAAGCGAAGATGGTTATGGAAGCGATTAAGGTTGGGATCCAGAAGGCTTATGATGAAGGATTGCTTTTGGGATTTGGAACAGATCAGGGAGCTACGCCTCTGCTCCACGGCGGGAACGGAGATGAGTTTGTTCTGCGGAAAGAATTCTGGGATATGGAGACCATTGATATTATTAAGCAGGCGACTGTAAACAGTGCGATCATCCTGGGCAGAGAGCAGGATTACGGAACCATCAAAGAAGGCAAGGTTGCGGATCTTGTGGGGATCGGCGGAGATCCTCTGGCGGACATCTCCAGGCTGCGTCACAATGTAGACGTTGTGGTCAAGGACGGAGAGATTGTAAAAGGAAAATAAGCTAAGAAGCATGTACACCAAAAGGGCCGGTGGATTATAGTTCCACCGGCCCTTTTGCCAGGATCTTCTGATAGTTTTCCCGGTCTGTGGCGCCCTCTGTGGAGACGCACAGGACGCGGGAGTGCTCATTGATCCCCATGGCGTTTTTCAGATTTTCTAATTTCTTATCCGTCAGAAGGGCGGTGACAAATCCCATGGAGGCGGCGCCGCTCTCACCGGAGACGATCTTTGGATCGCTGCCAAGAGGATTTCCCAGTATACGCATACCCAGGGCGGCTATGTCGTCGGACATGGAGATAAAGTAATCTGCCTTGCGCCGCAGTACCTCCCAGCCGATGGTGCAGGGTTCCCCGCAGCACAGGCCCGCCATCATGGAGTCCATGTCGCCGGTGACCGGATGAAGTTTCCCGTCATTTGCCCGGGCGGTGCGGTAGAGGCAGTCGGCTTTGTCAGGCTCTACAATGGTGATCATCGGCTTGGATTCTGGGACACAGGAGAAGAATCCGGCGGCGCTTCCGGCGAAGGCCCCTACCCCTGCCTGCAGGAAGAGGTGGGTGGGAGTGATTCCATTAAGCTGCTCCCAGGCTTCCAGGGACAGGGTCAGGTACCCTTCCATGATCCAACGGGGGATGTCTTCATATCCTTCCCAGGCGGTGTCCTGGACCATGATCCAGCCGTTTTCCTCAGCCTTCTGGTTGGCCAGGCGCACAGCGTCATCGTAATTGAGATCTGTGATCTGGGCCTTTGCTCCCGCCCGGCGGATATTTTCCAGACGCTCCTGGGCGCTTCCCTTGGGCATGTAGACTACGCTCTGGTGTCCCAGCCGGCTGGCGGTCCAGGCTACGCCCCGGCCGTGGTTGCCGTCGGTGGCGGTGACAAAGGTCAGCGTGCCGGTCTTGTTGTGGATCTCCCTGGAGGTGAGGAGCTCATAGGAGAGGTCTTCTACCGGGATATCCAGCAGTTCGCCAAGCTTGCGGGCGATGGAGTAGCTGCCGCCCAGGACTTTGAAGGCGTCAAGGCCAAAGCGGTAACTTTCATCCTTCACATGGATGGAGGCCACGCCGGTTTTAGCCGCCAGAGAAGGGAGGCTTACAAGGGGCGTGGGGGCGTACTCCGGGATACTGCTGTGGAACCGGCGGGCAGCCTGGGCGCAGGCCAGATCGAAAGGATGCGGGGTTGCAGATTCCTGGGGTGAGTGCGGCAGATGTACATAATTTACAGACATAATGGTTCTCCTTTACTTTTGCGATAAACGATTGCTTCATAGGGGCGAAGGTCGGCGGAAGGGGCGGGATAATTGCCGATCACAGGTTCCATTTCTCCCGGGCGCCAGCCTTCCGGAAGGGAAAAGGCGCGGGGCTTTGAGGAGAAATTGCAGATGACCAGCAGCGCTTCTTCATCCAGGGTCCGGGTGTAGACATAGAGGTCCGGATCTTCCGGGAGGAGCAGGTCATAGCTTCCGTAGACCATGACGGGAAGGCTTTTGCGCAGACGGATCAGCTTCTGATAATAGTGGAAGACAGAGTTCTCCCGGGCCAGCTGCTCCCTGGCGTTGATCTCCCGGTAATTGGGATTTACCATGATCCAGGGCTTCCCGGTGGTGAAGCCGGCGTTAGGGTCGTCGCTCCACTGGAATGGCGTGCGGGCATTGTCTCGGCTTTTCTTTCGCAGGCGGCAGAGCATTTCCTCTTTGGTGAAGACGCCCTGGCCGGTGAGTTCGTAGTAGGCATTGATACTGTCCAGGTCCCGGAAGTCGGAGATGTTCTGGAAAGGCGCGTTGGTCATGCCAAGTTCTTCCCCCTGGTAGATATAGGGCGTGCCCTGCATGAAGTGGAGGCAGGTGGCCAGCATTTTCGCGGAAGCCTCCCGGTAAGGGCCGTCGTCGCCAAACCGGGAGACAGACCGGGGCTGGTCGTGGTTTTCCCAGAACAGACTGTTCCATGCCACCGTATCCAGTCCTTTCTGCCATTTGGTGAGGATGGCTTTCAGATCCCGCAGATTGAAGCGGCGGTCCGTCCATTTGTTGGAGCCGTCGGCGTCCACGTCCATGTGCTCGAACTGGAAGACCATATTCAGCTCCCGCCCGTCGCTGCGGGCATATTTTCTGGCTTCCTCCAGGGTGACCCCGGAACATTCCCCCACCGTCAGGGTGTCGTGGCCGTCCAGGACTTCTCGGCGCATTTCCTGAAGATATTCGTGGACCCGGGGACCGTTGGCAGCTTCGTTGAAGCTGGCGTATCCGTTGATCCCTGGAGTTCCGTCGGGGAAGGCAGGATCCTTGGAGATCAGGCTTATCACATCCATGCGGAATCCGTCCACGCCCTTGTCCAGCCACCAGTTCATCATGGCGAAGACATCCCGGCGGACGGCTGGATTTTCCCAGTTCAGGTCCGGCTGCTTCCGGGAGAAGAGGTGGAGATAATACATATCCGTGGTCAGGTCATATTCCCAGGCAGAGCCGGAGAAGCAGGAACCCCAGTTGTTGGGGGCTTTCCCGTCTCTGGCGGGCCGCCAGATATAGTAGTCCCGGTATGGGTTGTCCCGGGAACTGCGGCTTGCCAGGAACCAGGGGTGCTCGTCGGAAGTGTGGTTCACCACCAGATCCATGACCAGGCGCAGGCCCCGTCGATGCATTTCGTCAAGGAGGCGGTCAAAGTCCTCCATGGTCCCGAACTCCTTCATGATCGCCTGATAGTCGCTGATGTCGTACCCATTGTCATCGTTGGGCGACTGATAGACCGGCGAGAGCCAGATCACGTCCACGCCCAGTTCCTTCAGATAATCCAGTTTTTCCGTGATCCCGTTCAGATCCCCGATCCCGTCTCCGTTGCTGTCTCTGAAGCTGCGGGGATAGATCTGATAGACCACACATTCCTTCCACCATACCCGTTCCATGACAGATCCTTCCTTCCCTATTGATTTCATTGGCATATTGACGAAAATTATTTTACAGGATTTCCGGGCGTAATTCAATTTGGGACGTGGTATTTTTAAAAATACCACGTCCCAAATTGAAAATACCCTGTCCCTTTTACACACATTTAACAAAAGAAGGGAAGACAATTCCCCGGCCTCTCGGATAGAATATAGGATGAGGACAGAAAGGAAAAGATTCGGGAATTCTGTAGAAAATCTACACGGGAGGAGCAAGAGATTATGGCGGATACGATTGTTCACCGGATCCGGGCGGGATACGGGGATATGCGAAAGTCAGAGCAAAAGGCGGCGGATTATATCCTGGATCATCTGGAGGGGGCCAGGGAATTGCCGCTGGACCAGCTGGCGAAGCGGGCCAGAGTGAGTCAGCCTACGGTGCTGCGGATGGTGCGTGCGCTGGGGTTTGGAGGATACCGGGACTTCCGGTACCAGCTGGTGTCGGAATTGGCGAGGAACTTATCGGAGGGGGATCTTACGACCAGGCCCCTGTACGGGTATACCCTGCGCCCGGGGGAACGGCTGGAGGATATCCCTGGAAATATGGTGGCCATGGCGGAGCGGATGCTGGGGGAGACGCTGAAGAATTTCTCCATCCGCACGTATAAGAAGATCGTGGAAGTCCTCCGGGGCGCCCGGCTGATCGATATCTACAGTGTGGAGAACTCGGAGGTGACGGCCCAGGATTTCCTGGCGAAGCTTCTGTATCTGGGATTTTCCTGCCGCCATTTCAGCGATCACTATTACCAGCGGATCAGTGCCGGGAGCCTGACAGATCAGGATGTGGCGGTGGGGATCTCTTATTCCGGCTCCTCCCGGGACACGGTGGACGTGATGCGCACGGCGAAGAAGGCGGGAGCCACCACCATTGTGCTGACGAATTTTAAGGATTCTCCCATCAGCCGGTATGCGGATTATCTGATCTGTACCAGCCAGGAGCAGTTGTTCTACGGGGATTCTATTTTCTCCCGGACCAGCCAGCTCCTGATCGTGGACATGATCTATATGGGGATCATCGCCTCAGATTACGACCGCTATGCGAAGCGTCTGGATTCCTGCGAGAAGGTGGTCCGGGAGAAGGCATACCCGGAGCGAAAACGGTAGATTTTCTACATGAGAAAATGTGTTAAGCCTGTGTAAAGTTTGCATTCCCTTTACACAGGCTTGATTTTTTGTTGATAGAAAAATGGAAAAACAGGTTGCTATAATGCAGGTGTCCGGAGCGGAAAGAGCTCCGGTGAAAGATGGAAAATGAAAAACGCTGACAGACGACTGAAAAGGAGTTAATGAGGAATGTTAGAGTTGAAAAATGTGAAGAAAAGTTTTGACGGGACGCCGGTGCTAAAAGATATCAGCCTTGCTATCGCAGACGGCGAAATCGTCTCGATCCTTGGTCCTTCCGGCTGCGGGAAGACCACCCTTCTGAATCTGATCCTGGGGATCCTGGATGCGGACGAGGGGCAGATCCTTTTTATATGTAGACAGTGCCCAGGAGCAGAACAACATGTTCAAGGACCTGGACTTTGAGGTAAATACCATGGACGAGTATCCGTCCTACTGCGCGCCTATCACGGCCCAGGAGGGAACGATCATCGTCAACACTGAGATGATGGAGGAAAACAACCTGCCTATGCCTACATCCCTGAAGGATCTGGCTGATCCGGAGTATGAAGGATTCATCTCTGTGACGGACATTGCTTCTTCCTCCACTGCATGGCTCCTGATCCAGGGACTGATCTCCGAGTATGGGGAGGAGGGAGCCAAAGAAGTGCTCACCGGTATCTATGCCAATGCGGGAGACCATATTGAAGACTCCGGTTCCGCGCCGCTTAAGAAGGTGCGGGCAGGCGAGGTGGCCATTGGATTCGGCCTTCGCCAGCAGGCGGTAGCCGACAAGGCGGACGGGCTTCCCATCGACTATGTGGATCCGGCGGAAGGCAATTTCAGCCTGACAGAGTCTGTGGCTGTGATCGACAAAGGAGATGAGAGCAAGGACCTGGCTATGGAGATGGCACAGTGCATTATTGAAAATGGACGGGAAGAACTGCAGTCCTACTATCCGCTGGCCCTCTATGAGGGAGAATCCACAGATTCCGAAAATATGTCTGCCAATCCGAAGGTGTTCTCCGAGCCGCTGACCGTAGACCTTCTGGAGAAGCATCAGGAGCTGTCTGAATCCTGTAAATAGGATCATAGGGATAAGATATCAGAAGAAAAGAGAAAAGGGGAAAGAACCATGAAAAACTATAAACTGCTGACGCCGGGGCCGCTGACCACCACGGACACAGTAAAAAAAGAAATGTTGTTTGACCACTGTACCTGGGATGATGATTACAAACAGATCACCCAGGAGATCCGCCGGGGGCTCCTTACGCTAGCCCAGGTGTCGGAAGAAGAATATACGGTGGTCCTGATGCAGGGAAGCGGGACCTTTGGAGTGGAGTCTGTGCTCACCAGCATCCCGGGAGAGACGGATAAGGTGTTGATCTGCGCCAACGGAGCCTACGGGGACCGGATGGAGGATATGGTAAAGCACGCCGGGATCTCCTACGCCATTTACCGGGAGCCCAGCAACCAGATCCCGGATCCGGCGAAAGTGAAAACCATCCTTGCGGAAGATCCGGCCATCACCCATGTGGCCATGGTGCACAGCGAGACCACGTCCGGAATCCTCAATGATATCCAGGCTGTGGGCCGGGTAGTGAAAGAGGCGGGAAAAGTCTTTATTGTGGACGCCATGAGCAGCTTTGCCGGGGTGGAGATCCCGGTGGGCGACTGGGGTATTGATTTCCTGGTGAGCAGCGCCAACAAGTGTATCCAGGGAGTTCCCGGGTTCAGCTTTGTCATCGCCAGGAAGGAGCTTCTCATCGCCAGCGCGGGAAATGCGAGAAGCCTGTCCCTGGATCTCTACGATCAGTGGAAGACCATGGACGTAGACGGGAAATGGCGCTTTACATCTCCTACCCATGTGGTCCTGGCCTTTGCTCAGGCCATGAAGGAGCTGGAAGAAGAGGGTGGCATTGCGGCAAGAAGCAGGCGTTACTATGAGAACAACCATCTGCTGATCCGGCGGCTGGAAGAACTGGGGATCCATTCTTACGTGGACAAGGCATATCAGGGTCCCATCATCACCACCTTCTTCTATCCGGAGAACTGCCATTTTACATTTGCCCAGATGTACCAGTATATCAAGGAGAGAGGCTACGCCATCTATCCGGGCAAGCTGACAGAAGGGGAGACCTTCCGTATTGGAAATATCGGAGAGATCTATCGGGAGGACATTGAGAAGGTGTGCGATATTATCAAAGAATTTCTGGAGGAATACAATCATGAATAAACTGGAACATCCTATTGAGGCGGTGATCTTTGACTGGGCCGGGACAACGGTGGATTTTGGCTGCTTCGCGCCGGTCCAGGCATTTGTGGAAGTATTTAAGGAATATGGGATCCAGCCTACCATGGAAGAGGTGCGGGAACCCATGGGAATGCTGAAGATCGACCACATCCGCACCATGCTTGGCATGCCCCGTATCCGCCAGTGCTGGGTGGAAAAGTACGGACAGGAGCCGGGAGAAGCGGAGGCTCAGAAGCTGTTTGCCATCTTCGAAGAGAAACTGCTTGGTATCCTGCACCTGTACGCAGATCCCAAGCCAGGCGCGGTGGAAGCGGTAAATGTATTGAAAGAAAAAGGGCTGCGGATCGGTTCCACCACCGGATACACTGACAAGATGATGGCAATCGTCGCGCCCATTGCCAGAGAGAAAGGCTACGAGCCGGAATGCTGGTTCAGTCCGGATTCCACCGGGCAGAAAGGGCGTCCCTATCCCTACATGATCTTCCGTAACATGGAGACCCTGGGGATCGATGATGTGCGCAAAGTGCTGAAAGTAGGGGATACCGCTTCTGATATCCGGGAGGGAAAGAACGCCGGCGTCTGGTCTGCAGGCGTGGCTGTAGGAAGTTCTGAGATGGGGCTGACCCTGGAAGAATATCAGGCGCTTTCCCCGGAAGAGAAAGAAGAAAAATGCAGGGAGACGGCTGAGAAATTCAAGGCCGCCGGGGCAGACTATGTGTTTGACACCCTGGAGGACCTGGTGGAAGCCCTGGGTTAGAAAATTCCCGAGGTATTGCGATTCACATAGAAAAAGATCCTGCGCCGCAGTATGGGCGGCAGCAGGATCTTTTTGGCATTCGGTCAGGATCTGGGAAGGGCCGCGAAGGCCTTCATTACCCCGGGGATATCGATCCGCTGGGGACATCGTCTGACACAGGCGCCGCATTGGAGACAGCTTTCCGGACCCTTTGTCTGGGACAGGTCAGAGAGTTTCCACAGTTCCCCGCCTACGGTATGCTCATTGTAGGCCTGGATCAACAGGGGAATGTCAAGTCCGGCAGGGCAGGCGGGACAGCAGTAGCGGCAGGAGGAGCAGGGGACGCCGAATGAATCCCGAAATGCCAGGATAGCCTCCTGCAGAGCAGCATGTTCTGCTTCCGTCAGCTGGTTGCCTGGTTCAAAGACGGCGGCGTTTTGCCGGATCTCTTCCGGGGAGGTCATGCCGCTTAAGACGCACTGAACATTGGGAAGCCCCAGCAGATACCGGAAGGACCAGGAAGGAATAGTCTGGCCCGGCGCCGCGCGCTGCAGGATTTCTTCTGCCTGGTTATTTAGATGTACCAGCCGTCCGCCTTTCAGGGGTTCCATCACCCAGATGGGGATTCCCCGCTCCGTCAGGAGATCATATTGGCCTTTTCCGTCTAACAGGGCCCAGTCCAGGTAGTTGAGCTGGATCAGAGCCATGTCAAAATCCGGATACCAGTCCAGGAAGCGTCTCAGACCTTCCGGCTTCATGTGGGAGGAAAATCCCAGATACCGGATACGTCCTGCCGCTTTCTGCTTCAGAAGATATCTAAGATAATCCTTCTTAGGATCCATATACTGTTCCATGAAATGTTCCTGCACACTGTGGATCAGATAGAAATCAAAATAGTCTGTCCGGCAGCGGCGCAGCTGTTCTTCGAATACTTCCTCAATATTGGGGTTGGCGATCACATAGAACTTACTGGCAAGATAGTAGCTGTCTCTGGGATAGCGGGACAGGGCTTCCCCCAGAAAACGCTCAGAATCGCCTTTGTGATAGGTGTAGGCAGCGTCAAAATAATTGATGCCGCTTGCAAAGGCCTGGTGGATGACCTTATTGGCCGCCTCCCGGTCAATCTTATTGGGATCCCCTGAAACGGCGGGCAGCCGCAGGCTGCCAAGGCCAAGTGAAGAGATCTTGTTTCCCTTAAAATCTTTGTAATACACAGAATCCCCTCCTTTCGCAGTTTCTTATATGTTCACTTTATCACATCTTACCAGGGGGAGCAATCAACCTGTTGCAGGAAAAATAAAACCAGGGTCCTGATCCATGTGACATCAGAACCCCGGTTCTTACAGAGCGGAGACGGTGGGATTCGAACCCACGTGCCCAAAGAGGACAACCGCATTTCGAGTGCGGCTCGTTATGACCACTTCGATACGTCTCCAGAAATACCGTAATGTATTATAGCATAAGTACCAGAAGAGAGGAATACCCAAATTAAAATAAAGTCCCGCCGAAAATAAGAGCGGGCCGGCATTTCGCAGCCGGCCCGAAGGGGTGAAAATCTATGTAAATGGAAATTGTTGTTAGGCGAAGACTGACAGCCATACAGATAAGAAAACATAAGCACGGCCGCCGCCTTCATTTGTTGTTAAAGCTATTATATAAAAAAGATGTGGCTCAAATGTGTCGGAATCTGAAAATGTTTATAAAGATTCTTAAGAAAATCCAAAGTTGGTAAGCAGCCCATCTTTGCCCCTTGTTTTTCCGGACTTTTTCCATTATAATAAACAAACAATCATCTGGAGAATTCTTTTCTCCATCTCAGCCGGAGTTCCCGGCTGTCCTTTATTTCCGGCGGTTTCCGCCATTTGTTTCCAGACCTTTTTTGAGCTCACTTAAAGGTTGCAACGGTTTGTTTTGTTTTCTATAATGAAAGGAGAAAATCAATGATGCAACAATTTCATACTCAGGAATATCCCACTGCGAACCGCAACTACAAGGATCGCCTGTTTCGCTTTGTCTTTAGCCCAAGGAATATCCCTTTCCCCAGCACATCGTGTTCTACAATGGAACCCAGGAGGAACCGGACCGGAAGATTTTAAAACTGTCAGATCTCTTCCAGCGGCCGAACGGGGAGAAAGAACCTTGTCTGGAATGTAAGACTCTGATGTTGAACATCAACTACGGGCATAACCGGGAATTGATGAAGAAGTGCAGGCATCTGGAGGAATACGCCATCTTCGTGGACACCATCCGGAAGAATCAGGCGAAGGGGCAAGATCTGCAGGAAGCAGTGGAAGCGGCGGTGGAGAGTTGTATTGCCGGCGGGGTCCTGGCGGATATCCTGAGAGCACAGAAAGCAGAGGTGGTACAGATATGGTACTGGAAGGGTTTGATCAGGAAGCTTATGAAAAGGCTGTGAGACAGGAAGGATATGATTATGGGATCTGTCAATTGATTACTTCGTTACAGGAGTTCTCGATTTCCAGAGGGGATGTTTTGAAAAAGCTTCAGGAAAAGTATGAGTTATCTGAAGAAGAGACGGAGAAATATATGAAGAAATATTGGTAAATTCAGGTTTATCGTGCGGTTTGTCGAGAGGCGGGGT
>UMJL01023500.1_pt1 | contig 11172 bp, 15 predicted proteins | sample 1966071 | NCBI WGS metagenome assembly UMJL01 (sample SAMEA4836148, study PRJEB28245) | human gut metagenome | biome: gut microbiome; material: fecal sample | place: Denmark | collected 2008
GAAAAGCGTATAACACGCGGTAATTACAAGCCCTTTAATGAAGAAGGGGGTAATGTAAAATGTGTTTATTTATAGTATTACTTATCATATTGATAATTTTGACGGTGGTTACCGTAGCAATCATAGGAACGATTGGTGCGGCAGGCATCGTCGTATTTGGTGATGTGATAGTATGTGCATTGATAATCGCGTGGATCATGAAACGCTTGATTACAAAAAGAAAGAAATAAGGGCCTTCGGGCTCTTACTCTTTTTCTTTTCGTGTGTTTTACATCTCCTTTAATGAGAACCACATATTAGGAGGAGAAAGGGTATGGACGAATTGAAAATCAAAACCAAACTGATGAGAGGTATGCTCTCGAAAGTGATCGAGATGTTAATACGAACTAAGACGGGATACAAAGTAAAGATCCAGCTTAATGATGTTGACGTAACGATTAACGAAAGCGTAGCGCATATACATCTCGACGTGGATGGTGATATGAGCGTCAACGAGTTCACAAAGGTCCAACGGATACTTGGTACAGAAGATTGAGGCTTCGGCCTCTTTCTTTTTGATTTCGCGAAATTTACACATCCTATTATGAGAGAAACAGTTAGTTCAAGTGGTAAGAACCCTAGAGTAAAATCTGGAGAAGCAATTTCGATTATTGCACTGTTTCTTTTACATTTCCCAGAAAGGCGTGAACAGAATGAACGCTAAATTATTTTTCAAACGTAATGCATCAACCATTCTTACTTGTGTAGGAGGCATTGGTGTAGTAGCTACAGCTGTAGTAGCAGTCAAGGATACACCAAAGGCAATGCAAATTATTGAAAAGAAAACAGAGGAAAAAGGAGAGGACCTAACTACGATCGAGAAGATTAAAGTGGCAGGTCCTGTTTATATTCCGGCGATTGCGATTGGCGTATCTACGATCGCTTGTATATTTGGGGCAAACGCTCTGAGCAAGCGCAGTCAAGCGTCTTTAGTTAGCGCCTATGCACTACTTGATAATTCCTACAAGGAATATAAGAAGAAAGTTGAGGAATTATACGGCGAAGGTGCAGACGCAAGGGTTAAAGGCGAGATAGTAAGAGATAAGTACGACGAAACAGACGTTTCAAGAGAGGATGAGAAACAACTATTCTACGATTACTTCTCAGAAAGATATTTCGAGTCAACCATGGAAGAAGTATTGAAGGCCGAATACGAGCTTAACAGAGAGCTACATACGAAAGACTATGCATATTTGAACGAGTTCTACGATTTGCTCGGTTTAGACGGCATTCAATCTGGATGGGACCTCGGATGGTCGATGGGAGCATCATTATCTCACTACTGGAAGACTTGGATTGATTTCAGACATGAAAAGGTTGAAATGGAAGATGGTATGGAGTGTTATATTCTGACAATGACGGAACCGATACCGAATTTCGATGAATATTGCTGAAATCCGCGGTAAATACATTGCCTATTATGAAAGGGGACGATAATTATGAAAAACATATTCAAAGACATCAAAATTGATCCGACTAAGGTATTAGGAATTGCGGTAACCGCTTTGGGGGTAGCAGGAACACTGTTGTCCAACAAGTTGGAAGACCGTAAGATGAATGACCTTAAGAGCGAATTGAAAGATGATATCTTGAAGCAGATCAATAAGGAATCGTAACTACAAAACTGGGAGGGCAAAATGCTCTCTTAGTTTTTATTTTTGAAAGGAGATTTTTCATGAAGAAAATCGACATTACCAAGATCACAGCAGGAGCTCAGGCGTTCATGTCTAAGCATAGTCCCGAGATTCTCGTAGGAATCGGAGTAGCTGGTGCAATTACCTCAGCAATACTCTCAGCGAAAGCCACAGTCAAGGCAGTACGTCTTGTAGATGCTGCCGAGGCAGAGAAGGGTGAGCCGCTTACCAAGAAGGAAGTAATCAAGACTTGTTGGAAGTGTTATATTCCTACGGTGGCTACAGTAGCAGCATCCACGGCATGCGTAATAGGAGCAAGCAAAGTACACACAAAGCGCAATGCTGCTTTGGCAACCGCTTATCAGCTCTCAGAGTCGGCACTCACAAAGTATAGTGAGAAAGTTGTAGAAACTATCGGCGAGAAGAAAGAAGAAGCAATCAAAGCCAAGGTCAACAAGGAAAAACTCGACAACAATCCGGTGGAGAACACAAAGGTTATCATAACCGGCAAGGGTGAAACACTTTGCTGTGATGTTCTGTTCGGGAGATATTTCGAGTCAGACATTGACAAGATCAAGAGAGCGGTAGCGGAGCTCAACTACACGCTCGTGTGTGACGGATATGTATCTCTGAACGATTTCTACGATGAGCTCGGTCTTGACCACATTGACGTAGGTGACGATCTTGGATGGAAGGTAGACCAAGGCAAGCTCGATGTAGACTTCGGTTCGCAGATTGCAAGCGACGGAAGACCTTGTATCACAATCGAATATAGCGTAGCGCCTAAGTACGGCTACGATTCGTTCTCGTAATTCGCGAAAAAAACATCACCTGTTATGAAGAGTAATCTTCGAACTATATATTTTAAGGAGAAAAGATCATGGACGAAAATAAGAACTTTGATAATGAGGAACTCGTAGAGGTTAAACCGGAAGAGGTTATCGTAGAGGAAACCGAGACTTCAGAAGGAACCAATTCCGCCGCAGGTCTTGCGATTGGAGCACTGATAATCGGTGGAGCAGTTACGGCTGCAACACTGTTCATCAGGAAACATCGTGAGTCATGGGCGAAGAAGTACCTCGAGAAGAAAGGTTACAACGTAACCCTCGATGGAGACGCTGAAAATGAGGACTCAGACGAAGGCGATGAATCCGAGGTCGACTCTGACGAAGAGTAAGACGATTACACAAGAAGGGAGATACCTGTAACAGGGTATTTCCCTTTTCTGTTTGCTAAATAATTGAAAGGATTGGTAACCACAATGGATTACACACCGAACTCCCATAAGTTCAAAGAGGAGCAAAAAGCTAACCAGGTCACTGCACAGACAGAGAAAAAAGTCAACAAAGTTGTCAAGGGGAACGTCAAGATTAAGAAGAAAAGCGAAGCACGTAAGTTCGCTGATGTTTTCCTTCCTGAGGATATTAGTAACGTAAAGTCATTCATATTCCAGGATGTACTTATCCCCGCGCTCAAGAAGGTTATCTCCGATACGGTGGATACATTCCTCTATGGCGGAAGCAGACGAGGCGGAAGCACATCAAATGCAGGCAAGGTGTCTTACTCGAGTTATTACGGAGGGGATCGATTTGATCGTAGAGACGATAGACCTCCGTTTGACACAAGACGGGGTTTCGATCTCGGCGATATCGTACTTGACACCCGCCAGGAGGCGAATGATGTCCTGAATCGTATGGAGGAACTCATTGACTCCTACAAACAGGTTACTGTTGGAGATCTGTACGATCTTCTTGGTAAGTCTTGTGATTACACGGCTAATAACTACGGTTGGACATCCGTACGGGCTGCTGAGGTAATTCGAGCACGAGATGGATATTTGATCAAGTTCCCGAGGCCAATGCCTATAAATTGAGAGGAGATAAAAAGATGGACGACAAGAAAACGTTCGGGTATAGACTCGGACAAGCACTCGCAATCGTAACTGTGATATGTGCCATGACGATAATCATCGGAGGCACGATCGCATTCTTAAGATTCATATTTTGAAAAGGAGAGAAATTATGAAGAGGATTAAGCGTGGAGCATCGTTATTCGGAGCATCGATGCTGTGTACGGTAGCAACTTTTGCAGCCATATTCGGGGTCTTGGGGGTTCTGAGATGTCTGTAAAGAATGCGACCATAGGAAAGAGTATCTTCGACAGTCTCGTTGAGGATTACGGTTTGAACAAAGTACTCTCGGTATTCGCTAGTACAGCCGGGTTAGCGCTAGTCGGCTTTGTGCTGAGCGCAAATTTAATCCCGAACAAGCCTACCGTTATAATTGTTGAAAAGGAGAATGAAAGATGAACAAGAACGAAATCATGAACAACATTACTAGGAAGTTCCACAAGATTGGCTTCCAGTTTAAGAAGCATAGCCCTGAGATCCTTGTGGTCGCAGGTGTAGTAGGCGGCGTAGCATCCGCAGTCATGGCGTGCAAGGCTACCACCAAGGCCGGTGATATTCTCGACGACACCAAGAAGCAGCTCGACGTAATCCATAAAGGTATGGAAGACGGTAAGATTCACGAGGTTGAGTATACTCAGGAAGATGGTAAGAAGGACCTTGCTATCGTCTATACTCAGACCGCAGTTAAATTCATCAAGCTTTATGGTCCGTCCGTAATCCTTGGAACAGCATCAATCGTAGCTATCCTCGCTGGTCACAACATCACGAAGAAGAGAAACGCTGCACTGACTGCTGCATATGCAACTATCGACCGTTCCTTCAAGGACTATCGTAACCGTGTTATCGAGAGATTCGGAGAAGAGCTTGACAGGGAACTTAAGTACAACATCAAGTCCGAAGAGGTCGAGGAAACCGTTACGAACGAAGATGGAACTGAGTCTACTGTTAAGAAAACCGTAAGTGTTGTGGATCCGAACACCATCAGCAACTATGCTCGCATCTACGACGACGGAAACACTTGCTGGAGTAAGTCTCCGGAGCTCAACCTTGCGTTCCTTAAGACTCAGCAGAACTACTTCAACGATATGCTTAAATCCAGAGGCCATGTATTCCTTAATGAGGTGTACGATGCACTTGGATTCGAGCGTACTCAGGCTGGTCAGATCGTAGGGTGGGTTTACGACGAAGAGTATCCGATTGGGGACAACTTTATCGACTTCGGTATTTATGATATTCACGATCCTGCGAAGGTAAGATTCGTAAACGGTCAGGAAAGGAGCATTCTTCTGGACTTCAACGTAGACGGTAACGTCTGGGAACTGTTGAAATGAAGGGATGGACTCGGAGCAATAGGGTCCGAAAACTGGTTGCAAGACATGATTGACTTCCCATGGCTATATGATTTGAAATAAGGAAGTCAAATGAAAGGAGAGGTCTCTTATGACAGGTAGAGATTTGATCATCTATATTTTGTCGAACGGCTTGGAGGACAAGCCTATCTTCGAAGATGGAAAGGTGCTCGGCTTCATGAATGAAGTGGAGGCGGCATCAAAGTTCGGCGTAGGGCTCGCAACCATCAAGGTATGGTGCGATTGCGATGTCATTGACCACGTAACAATCGGAAATCGTACTTATATTCCGGTTAATGCCACATTCCACAAGACGAAGACGATATAATCAAAGGAGAGAATAAAATGGATGATAAAACGCCACTTGTTCCCTATGCGCTAGCTGCAATGTCTGGGCTATGCTTTGTGAGCGGTCTTATGATATTGTCCGGTGAGAGGAGCAAGACGACATGTACCGATTCGAGGAGATCTTGTTGATATTAGATCAATCTCTGAATTCTAAGAAAAGACGTCACATCACAGGAGGTGTTCTGTTAAGCATCTCTCTGTTGTTTGGTGGTATGGCGTTTACAATCATCACAATTAAAACGGAGGATAACGACAATGATGTCTACCTTGAATAAGGTCATTATATTTGCTGCGGGAGCCGCAATTGGCTCCTTAGTGGCTTGGAAGCTTACCAAGACTAAGTACGAGAAGATAATGATAGAGGAAGAGCAGTCTCTCAGAGAGTACTATAACAAGAAAGTTAAAGTCATCGAGGATACTGCTACAGATCTTCATGATTCGTACCAGCGCAGAGAAGACGCGTTACGTAAGAAGCTCGAAGAGAAAACAGAGAAGGAACCCGAGATTGTACAGGACATGGATGAACTCTACGATAAAGAGTTCGACAGATATGTAGAGGTTCTCAAGGACCACAAGTATTCCCATGAAGAGCCATGCTTCGACGAGGGCACAAATGACAAACCGTATGTTGTCTCTCCAGATGAGTTCGGAGAAGCAGATGGTTATGAGATTATCACCCTTAACTATTACGCAGATGGTGTCGTAGCAGACGATTGGAATGATCCTATAGAAGATATCGGAGCAACAATCGGTGAAGACTTTGCGTCTCATTACGGCGAGTATGAGGAAGACGTGGTATATGTCCGAAATGACAGATTGAAAGTAGAGTATGAGATACTCCGAAGCAATCTGCGATATGAGGACATGGCGAAAGATGACGGTGATGAGTGATGCGAAAGAAGCCGGTAGTCTCTGATTACTTTTATTGGTTGTCAGAGATCGCTATACCGAACGAGGTGACACGAGAATGGTATAGCAAGTTACTCGATAAGCTCCACTCGACTATATTCAGGTATTCTATACCTCGAGATCGCAATCGAGTGGAGGACGGGATAGACTTGAGATGGCGGTATGCCTGCGAGGTAACTCGAAATGATGCGGAGCGCACAAGAATTGTGAACCAGTTATATATTCCAGATGGGATGTGTACAGTCCTCGAGCTTATGGTTGCATTAGCTATGCGAATTGACGAGACAATCATGGACGACCCAACATATGGAGACAGAACATCTCAATGGTTCTGGAACATGGTAACCAGTCTCGGTCTTAACCAGATGGTTGATGAGCAGTATGATGACGAATACGCAGCCATGGTTCTCGATCGTTTTATGGATCATAAATATGACCAAGACGGAAGAGGCGGACTCTTTACAATAGAGAACTGTGACCGCAATATTCGTACTGCTGAAATCTGGTATCAGTTATGCTGGTACATAGATAGTATTGCTTGGAAGGGGAATTGAGATGTGATTGACTTTCTTATGGTTTCAACTCGCCCAGGCAAGAAAGGATCTGGTAAGGTTGAGGTCTATCCTAAGTTCCTCATAAAGAAATCGTCAGACTTGATGATACGAGGCGGCGACTTCTATGCTGTGTGGGTCGAAGAGCGTGGTCTGTGGTCTACGGATGAACAGGACGCACTTCAGTTAATCGATCAAGCCCTTGACGAGTTTGTACAAACGAATCAGGGTAAGTACGACGGTGAACTTCGGGCGCTTCATATGTGGGACGCAGAGTCCGGTATGATCGACTCGTGGCACAAGTATTGTCAGCGACAGCTTCGAGACAACTTCAGTCCTCTTGATGAATCATTGATATTTTCCAACATGGAGACTACCAAGAAGGATTACGCAAGCAAGCGACTGAGTTATCCCCTTGAGCAAGGCAGCATTGGGGCATATGACAAACTGATCTCAACTTTATATTCTGAGGAAGAGCGAGCAAAGATTGAATGGGCTATTGGATCTATCGTAGCTGGTGATTCGAAGCGCATTCAGAAATTCATGGTATTGTATGGTGCCGCAGGAACAGGTAAATCAACAATCTTGAATATTATCCAGCAACTATTTGAGGGTTATTATTCGGTCTTTGATGCGAAAGCATTAGGATCGTCTAGTAACTCTTTTGCTTTGGAGGCATTCAACACAAACCCACTCGTAGCAATTCAGCACGATGGAGACTTGTCTAAGATTGAAGATAACACAAGACTTAACAGCTTGGTGTCCCATGAATTAATGACTGTTAACGAGAAGTTTAAGTCGACATATTCTAATCGTTTCAACGCATTCTTATTCATGGGTACGAATAAACCTGTAAAGATAACAGACGCTAAGTCAGGTCTTATTCGAAGGTTAATAGACGTCACACCTTCGGGTAACAAATTGAGCGTCGCAGAGTACAAGAGAGTGATTAAGCAAGTTGGATTTGAGCTCGGGGCCATTGCTTATCATTGTCAGGAAGTATATTTAAGTAATCCGGGTAGGTATGACGATTATATCCCTACCGCAATGCTCGGTGCATCGAATGACTTCTACAACTTTGTTATCGACTCATATTCTGTCTTCAAGAAAGAAGACGGCACCACACTAAAAGCAGCTTGGGAAATGTACAAGACTTATTGCGAGGATGCGAAGGTTCCGTTCCCGCTTTCTCAAAGAAGTTTTAAGGAAGAGCTTAAGAACTACTTCAGAGATTATTCTGATAGGTTTAATCTTGAGGACGGCTCACGAGTTCGAAGCAGATACAGCGGATTCAGAACGGATAAGTTCGAAGAAGAGAAGGAAGAGAGCGAGTCTGATGTACAACTTGCTACTATCGACTTTAATTCAACGGACTCTATATTTGACAAAGAATGCGCTGACTGTCCTGCACAGTATACCTCAGCAAAAGAGACCCCAAGCAAGAAATGGGAGAACGTTACTACAAAACTCTCTCAGCTTGACACTACGAAACTCCACTATGTGAAAGTTCCGGATAATCACATAGTGATTGACTTTGATATTAAGGACGACTCTGGCGAAAAGAGTTTTGAGAAGAATCTCGAGGCTGCAAGCAAGTGGCCAGCGACATATGCTGAACTCAGCAAGAGCGGTAAGGGCATTCATCTACATTATATTTATGTGGGCGATGTCACAAAACTTAGTAGCGTGTACGACGACAACATTGAAGTTAAAGTCTTCACCGGAAATAGTTCTCTCAGGAGAAAGCTTACCAAATGCAACAACAAACCTATTGCAACAATTAGCTCAGGGTTACCACTGAAAGGGGAGAAAAAGATGGTTAATTTTGACTCGGTCCAGAGTGAAAAAGGACTGAGAACATTAATCAAGAAGAATCTTGCTAAAGAGATACATCCAGGCACGAAGCCCAGTGTCGACTTTATATATAAGATTCTTGAAGACGCATATAACAGCGGGTTGAACTATGACGTAACGGACATGCGCAATGAGATATTTGCGTTCGCTGCTAATAGCACAAACCAAGCTGATTATTGTATCAAGCTTGTCAATAAGATGAAGTTCAAGTCTGAAACACCATCGGCTAACGTGGAGACAGCAAGTGATGCACCTATCGTATTTTACGATGTTGAGGTGTTCCCGAATCTGTTCTTAGTTAATTGGAAGGAGCAGGGCGAAGGCAAACCTGTTGCGAGGATGATTAACCCGACTCAGACAGATATTGAAGGGCTGCTCAAGTTCAGACTTGTCGGCTTTAACTGTCGTAGGTACGATAATCATATTTTGTACGGACGACTGATTGGATACGACAATCTCAAGCTCTATGAGTTGTCCCAGAAGATTGTCACGGGAGATAAGGACGCGTTCTTCGGCGAGGCGTATAACATATCCTACACGGATGTGTATGACTTTGCATCGGCAGGCAATAAGAAGAGCCTCAAGAAATTCGAGATAGAACTTGGCATTCATCATCAGGAGCTTGGTTTGCCTTGGGATAAGCCTGTTCCGGAAGATATGTGGATTAAGGTTGCTGAGTACTGTGATAATGATGTCATTGCAACGGAGGCGGTGTTCAATCATCTCTCAGCAGACTGGACAGCTCGACAAATTCTGGCAGACTTAGCGGGATCGTCTGTAAATGACACGACCAATACACTTACCGCCAAGATTATATTTGACGGAGACAAGAGCGCAAAAAGTCAGCTCAATTACAGAAACCTCGCAGAGCCTGTACACGAACTTGATGATGACACATTCAACTTCCTGTCTAAGGTAGCTCCCGAGATGATGGACGAACCCCACGGAGAAGCTCGAAGCCTTCTTCCATATTTCCCGGGGTATAAGTACGAGAATGGTATCTCTACTTACCAAGGAGAAGAAGTCGGTGAGGGTGGATACGTCTATGCCGAGCCTGGTATATATTTCGATATTGCCTTGCTGGATATTGCATCGATGCATCCGCACAGCACGATAATGGAAGTACTCTTTGGAGTCAAGTATACCAAGAGGTTCTACGACATAGTGTACGGACGAGTAAACATTAAGCACGAGGACTGGGAAGCGGTCAACAATATGCTTGATGGAAAACTTACTAAGTACGTCCAGAAGGTTATTGACGGAGAGATGACCTCGAAGGAACTGGCGAATGCACTCAAGACTGCTATCAACTCGGTATACGGCTTGACGGCAGCAAGCTTCGACAATCCCTTCCATGACAGACGCAATGTCGACAACATTGTTGCTAAGCGTGGAGCACTCTTCATGGTTGACCTTAAGAAGGCAGTACAGGCAAAGGGTTTCACGGTTGCTCATATTAAGACGGACTCGATCAAGATTCCTAACGCAACTCCGGAGATCATCCAGTTTGTCATGGACTTTGGTAAGCGATATGGATATACCTTCGAACATGAAGCTACGTATGACCGTATGTGTCTTGTGAATGACGCAGTTTATATTGCGAAGTATAAGGATGGTAAGCACGCTGGCGAGTGGACAGCCACAGGCAAGCAGTTCCAGGTACCTTATGTCTTCAAGAAGCTGTTCAGCAAGGAGAACATAGAGTTCGAGGATATGTGTGAGACCATGTCGGTAAGCACCTCTTTATATTTGGATATGAATGAGTCGCTTCCTGAGGGTGAGCACGACTATCACTTCGTAGGTAAGGTCGGAGCATTCTGTCCTATCAAAGCTGGATGCGGAGGCGGAGAACTCCTTCGTGAAGGCACAGATAAGGACGGTAACCAGAAGTTCTCAGCAGCTACTGGCTCGAAAGGGTTCAGATGGCTTGAATCAGAGACGGTCAAGACCCTTGGTAAAGAAGGAGACATTGACCGAACATATTACAACGCCATGGTAGATACGGCGATCGATACGATATCCAAGTATGGCGACTTCAGACAATTTCAGTCTGATGACAGCGACATGCCACCGTGGGAAGCACCAGAAGATCCCTGGCACGATAATGTAGCATTTAATGTGCGATAAAAATTTATTTATATTTTAAGGAGATTAATATTATGAACATCACATTTGCACCTAAGGGCATCCTTCAGATTAACGACGCTAAGATCATCTTCCGCAACTTCAGAGGCGAAGGCAGTAAGTTCAACCGTGACGGTGATAGAAACTTCGCTGTCGTCATCGACGATCAGGACGTTGCAGACGCTCTCGTCAAGGAAGGTTGGAACGTTAAGATCAAACCGCCGCGTGAAGAGGGCGACACGCCTTTCATGTATCTTCCGGTAAAGGTCAAGTTCAGTGGGTATGGACCTCGAGTCTACCTGAACACGGGCAACAGACAGAACAAGCTCGATGAGGAGAGCATCGCTTGTTTGGACGACATTGATATTCTCAACGTTGATCTTGATGTTCGTCCGTACGACTGGGATGTCAACGGCAAGCATGGACGCACTGCATATCTTCAGGCGATCTGTGTA
>UMJL01042116.1_pt1 | contig 11115 bp, 16 predicted proteins | sample 1966071 | NCBI WGS metagenome assembly UMJL01 (sample SAMEA4836148, study PRJEB28245) | human gut metagenome | biome: gut microbiome; material: fecal sample | place: Denmark | collected 2008
ATCGATGGACATACTTGGGTATACATTGAAGATGAAACTCACTACTCTCATACGTCTGTTATGCGAAAAAGAAGAAGGATATTAACCATCGCTTATGGGTTGATGCCTGAAGAAGAAAGAAGAAAATTACCTAAAGCAATATAAGACGGTACTAAATGGTACATTAAAGTGTGTTATTTTGTATTTGGTTAAGTTGTAAGGAAGTTGCGAGAGCGGCTTCCTTTTTTATTGGTAGGTTTAATTATGAGAAGAGACATGGACTTAGTCCGCTATATATTATTGAAAGTCGGAGAGAGTAAGGGTTGTGTCGATGCTCGTGATCTTCTCTGTGACGAATATGACGATTTGGAGCAGATTTACTACCATGTAAAAATAATGACTGAAACAGGTCTTATTAGTTCTCGCACTGTAGCCAAAAGAACAAGAGGGCATCAAAAAGTTAGATGCACTATTGAGTCTATTACCCTATACGGCAACGACCTATTAAACGTATTCGATAATGATATTGTTTGGAATAAGACAAAGAACAAGATACAAACCATACTCGGAGATGCGCCTTTAGAAGTGTACGAACATGTAGCGAAAGAGATTATTAAGGATATGGTTTATTAGTCTTACTTGCATAAGTTTATTTATTCAGCTCCCTTTATGGGAGCTTTTCTTTTATAGGGAGTTATATGTCTTACTGCTTTGGATGTGGGAGGTTGCGTGAAACCCATGACGGTTGGTGCAAAGAATGTATTCGCGATGAGTATGTTCGTAAGCATCATAAAGTTCCGTATGACAATCCGCCGCGCAGACCGCTGATCCAGAAGGATTTAAACGGAAAGATTATTAGAGTCAGAAGTGATGGTGAGATCGATGAGCTTATATGAGTTAGGCAAGCTTGCATCGCGATATGACACACAAGTAGCTCATGCAATGTTGCACGCTGTCGCAGTTGCTATTGATAAGGGAAAGACAGAGCTATATCTAGCTCGTGATGGTGATGCATGTACCTAGGGCTCCTCATGCATTAGCTGCTTGCATTAGGGAGTTATCAAAGCAGCATAAGCTTTATTTGTTTTATAAGTCTCCTGAGTGGTTGTCGCTGCGTGATGAGGTATTGACTTCAGCACACTATGAATGCGAGGAGTGCAAAGAGATGTCACCGTCTGTTTATTCTCAAGCGGTTACTGTGCATCATGAGATGGAGGTGAAAGACCATCCAGAGCTAGCACTGTCGAAGACTTATAGAGATAGTGATGGCAATGTTAAGCGCAATCTTGTTGCGCTATGTGCTCGTTGTCACAACAAAAAGCATCATAGATTTTATGGAAGCACATCGATCAAAGACCCTTTGACGATTGAAAGATTTGATTGATACCCCCGATACCCCAAACCCCTTTTATAAGAGGGGGAAAACAACGGGGGGCAATCCAAGACTCTTGAAAAATTTTTCCCTTTTGCATTTAAGGAGGTGAGCGACATTTCGAGAAGAAAAGAGCCAATTGCGGTTGTTAAGGCAAAAGGCAAGAAACACCTAACGAAAGCGGAAATCGAGGAGCGAGAATCTCGCGAACCGAAGCTTGAATGTGTGAATGTTCGCGCACCTGATTATTTGCTAAAAAAACAACGCGATAAGTTTTATGACATTTCAAATAAGCTTATGAGTTTGGGAATGACTGAGCTTGACGTTGATTGTTTGGCGAACTTTATTACGGCTCAAGATCTTTATCAATCCTGTAGTAAAAAAATCAGGCTACTGCTAAGAGATGGAAAGGTAGATAAAGATCTTCAGATGCAGCAGGATCGCGCATTTAAGCAGGCTTATCAGTGGGCGCGCGAGCTTGGTTTGACTATTTCAAGCCGCTGCGCAATCGAAATACCAAAGGTCGTCGAAGATGACGACGGATTGTAAGGCTAAAACCCATAAGCGGATTGTGTGCCCCTGGATTACCGAGTGGATGCGGGTTGTAGAGCAGGAAAAACAGCTGGTATGTCAAGAGCAGGTAATGCTGGTTGAATATGTGCGGAAGGTTTTTGCTGAAGAAAAGCTCTATATCGATACTTATCGACTAGAGAAATATGAAAGTTATCAAAAATACTTTCCTTTTGATTTATTTCACTGGGAAAAGTTTTTGTTTGCTATATCGATGGTGGTGTTTAAAGAAGATGGTCGCCCTCGCTGGTCGCAGATCTTTGCGCTACTTGGTCGAGGAAGCGGTAAGAACGGTCTAATATCCTTCATTTCATTTTGCCTGCTTACTGAAACAAATGGAATCGATCGATATAACGTTGATATTTGTGCAACGAGCGAAGAGCAGGCTAAAACTTCATTTTTTGAAGTACATGATGATGTACTCGAGGATCCTAAACAAGCCCGAAAAATGCGTAATAACTTCTATTGGACACGCGAGGTTATCAAAAACAAAAAGACAAAATCCGAACTTAAGTATCGAACGGACAACCCTAAATCAAAAGACGGCTTGCGTTCGGGAGCGGTTATTTTCGATGAGGTGCATGCTTATGAAAACTGGAAAAACTTAAATGTATTTACTACCGGACTTGGTAAAAAGCCGCATCCGCGAAGATTTTATTTCACTTCTGAAGGTAATGTCTGCGATGGTCCTCTTGATTCTTTAAAAGAGCGAGCGATGCGAATCTTAAGAGGAGAGATAGCTGATAACGGTTTCTTTCCTTTTATCTGTAGGCTTGATTCTAAAGATGAAGTTCACGATCGGAAATGCTGGACAAAATCAGTGCCATCTTTGCCGTATTTTCCTGATGTAGAAGAGGAAATGATTACCGAATATGGCGAATACTTAGAAGATCCTATTAATAATTCGGAATTCATGACCAAGCGTATGGGTTTGCGTGAAAATCAAACCGAAATTGCAGTTACCTCATGGGAAAACATTAAAGCTACCAGTAAAGAAGTACCTGATTTATCAGGGTGGGAGTGCGTGTTAGGACTTGATCTTGCTCGCACAACTGACTTTATTAGCGCGTCTTTGGTGTTTAGGCGAGATGATCAATATTATGCAATTAATCATTCTTGGTTTTGTCTTAATTCTCCGCATCGAAGAGCGATTAAAGCACCGCTAGATGAGTGGCATACAGCAGGTTTTATAACTTTAGTTGATGATGTAGAAGTTCCACCCGAAATAGTTATTGATTGGGTAAGAGAAAATATGACGCGGTATACCGTTTTAGGTGTTGCGCTTGACTCTTACAGGTTTTCTATCTTTAGTAGACTGCTTGATGATCTTGGGTTTTCAGTCAAAGATAAAACGATAAAGCTGCTACGTCCTAGCGACATTATGCTTGCACAACCAAAAATTACGAGCGCTTTTGCAAAACAAAGAATTTCTTGGGGAAATGACCCTGCAATGCGCTGGTTTGCAAACAACGCGAAGCTCGAACCAGCTAAAAACAACAATTACACCTACGGAAAGATTGAGCCTAAGTCAAGAAAGACTGACGGCTTTATGGCCTTTGTTGCTGGTATGTGCATCGAGGATATGATTCCCGAATTTGTTCCCTATGAGTTTTTCGCTCCGGTATTTTTCTAAGGAGGGTATTTGGGTTCTATAAAAATGAAGTTACTTGACTGGTTAGGTAACTCGGCAGAGTCAAGTGAAGAAGTTTCATCTGAGCTTATTGCTCAAAACACTGCGTTTCAAGTGTTGGCGATCTATATTGCGGTATCTTACGTATCCAATGCGATATCAAACTGCGAATTTAAGGTATATCGAGCAGGGAAAGAAACAAAAGATTATCTTTACTATCTTTTAAATGTTTCCCCAAACCCGAATCAGAATGCAACGCAGCTCAAGCGCGAGATGATTGAAAAATATTATCTTGATGGTAGGTCATTATTGCTTGCGAAAAATGACCAGCTTTATTTAGCTGATAGCTTTAATCGTCAGAAGATGGGATTGTCAGACGATATCTTTGACGGAATCGTGGTGAACGAGCGTTATCAAGAGCTTGGATATCTGAAAGCTAACGAGGTTTTTTGCTTAGAACAGAGCAATATTAGGGTATCGGCTCTTATAAATAAGGCGCTTAGTGCATATTCAAGGTTAGCTGGTGTTTCGATCGAATCGTATGCTGCTGCAAATGTGCCTAAATACCAATACGAAATTTCCGCTCCGCAAGCAGGAGATCAGACGCAAGCCGAAAAGTTCCAAGAAATGATAACGGACAACTTTAAGGCGTTTATTAAATCAGATAGGTCAGCGGTATTACCCCAACATAAGGGAAGAGAGCTAAAAAAGTTTGACACGGGGCAAGGTTCGAGCGTCGCTGATGTTAACCAGATCAAAGATGAAATGTTTACTACCGCCGCTCAAGCATTTCGCATTCCTCAATCAATGATGCTTGGCAATATCAACAATATGGCGGCAATCGTTAAAGCATTTCTTACTTTTTGCGTCGATCCAATAGCTCAGGAAATAAGCGATGAAGCTACCAGAAAGCTTATTGATTATTACGCATGGAAAAAAGGTGACTACATCGTGGTAGACACTTCACTGATTGAGCATGTTGATCTGTTCAGTATTGCGGGAAGTGTTGAAAAGCTTATCTATACAGGATTATTCACCCCTGATGGTATACGCCAAAAGATCGGGGAGGCTCCTATTAATGATGAATTTTCGCAGGCATATTACCTAACGAAAAACATTGCGCCTGCCAATGACCTATTGAATTCGGTAAACATTGAGGGAGGTGAACAATGAAGCGATACTATGCTCTTGAAGTAGAAAATCGAGTTGCTGATATCGACATCTACGGTGATATCACCTCATGGCCATGGGTTGAATCTGATGTTTCTGCTTATAACTTATCAGCGCAGTTGGCACAGCTTGATGTTGATGAGATCAACGTAAATATCAACTCATATGGTGGCGAAGTTGCTGAAGGCCTTGCAATTTTTAATGCGCTCAAGCGTCACAAGGCAAAGATTAATACTCGTTGTGATGGCTTTGCTTGTTCTATTGCGTCGGTCATTTTTATGGCAGGTGATAAGCGCGTAATGAATGATGCATCTCTGTTGATGATCCATAATGCTTGGACTTATGCATCAGGGGATGCGAACGAATTGCGCAAACAAGCAGATGATCTAGATCTTATTACTGATCAATCAAAAAAGATTTATCTATCTAAGGTGAGTATTTCAGAAGATGAGCTTGCTCAACTGATGGATGAAGAGACGTTTATCGATTCAGATGCTGCTATTGAAATGGGATTTGCAACCGATGTTGCAAATAATGAATCAGATAAACCTGCTCAATGCGCACGGAATCTTATCTATCAGGCACTTACCGATGAGGAAAAGCCAACTTCTCCAACTGATGAGCCAGGTATTGAAATCGAAAATCCAGAAGACGATGAGTCTAAAGAATCTGAAGATGATGCCGACAAAAATACTGATGATACTTCGTCCACTGGTGAAGAATCCGAAAATGAAACCGACAGCGAAACTGATCAGGATGACGGATCTAACGGCGATGATGGTGCTGGTTCCGATAGTTTCGATGATCAGAAAACTGGCAAAGAGGATGAGTCAGATTCAAACAATTCTGACGATAAGCAAGATGGTGGCGAAAGCCAAGATTCAGACGACGAAGAAAGCGATGAAGTATCGAAACAGTACGCAAACTTTTTCGCGATGATTAATTAGAAAGGATACGCGTATGGCAATTAAATTAGGTATTACCAAAGATGCCGCTGCGAATATGGCTGCTGCGATTAAGAGCGGCGATCAGGCTCAAATTGAACAAGCCTGGGATGTGTTTCATGGTTCTGTAGTTGAACAAGTGAAATCCGATGCACGCGAGCTAAAAAACGAGCGTGATTCTCGTGTACTTGAACAGCGTGGATATCGTCAGCTTACACAGGCAGAAACGAAATTCTATGTTCAACTTGCTGATATCTTGCGTTCTGAAAGCCCCAAGCAGGCGTTTGTTGACCTGATTGGAGAAGATGGAGATCAGGATATTATGCCTCAAACCATTATTGAGGATATCTATCGAGATCTCACTGAAAATCATCCGCTCTTACAGAAGATTTCGGTGCAGTATGTAGGCTATGTTACTAAGTGGATTATTAACAAGAATCCCCGCAATGCTGCGGTATGGGGCAAGGTTAACTCAGCTATTACTGAAGAAATCGAAAGCGCACTTGAAGTAATCGATGTAGTTCAGGCAAAGCTTTCTTGTTTTGCGTTCATTGAGCTTGATATGCTCGAGCTTGGTCCAAAGTTTTTGGATGCCTACATTCGTCGTGTTCTAACCGAAGCTATGGCAATCGGTTTTGAGCAGGGCATTGTTGGTGGAACTGGCTTGAATCAGCTTACCGGTATGGATCGAGATATTCATGACGGTGTTTCTTTCTCGACCTCGACTGGTTATCCGCGCAAAACTGCTGTTGATGTAACTTCATTCATGCCAGCCGAATACGGCGCTTTGGTTGCAAAAATGGCAAAAACCGAGACGGGTGTTGGTCGCGTATTTGATAAGGTCTTACTCATCTGTAATATGACCGACTATCTTACTAAGATCATGCCAGCGACGACTGCTCTTGCAACGTCAGGAGTTGGCTACGTGCATGATCTGTTCCCATTCCCTACCGAAACAGCGGTATCAAACGAGCTTGCCGATGGCGAAGCTATTCTGTGCTTGCCCGAGAATTACATGCTTTTAGCGGGTGGAGAAAAGAATAAAGTCATTGAATTTAGTGATGATTATAAGTTCCTTGAAGATCAGCGCTATTTCAAGATCAAGCAGTTTGCTTCTGGTCGTTGCGTTGATAATACCTGCTCGGTGCTGCTTGATATTAGTGATCTTGATCCTGCCTATATTACGGTTAACGTTGCAAATACGGTTAACACTACCGTTTCTGGAACGGTTACCACAAAAGCAGAAGAAACCGATCCTGTAGCGTAAGCTATGGACGAAAATAAACTGCTAAAAATCGTCAAGCGTAAACTGAACATTACCTGGAGCGATGATGACACCGATGCTCGTATTAATCAGATTATTGAAGATGCTAAATCGGAAATAAAAGATAAGATCGGTATCACAGACCAAAAGTTCGATTTCGTCGAGCCAAGCCAGGAGCGCAAACTGCTCCTGGCTTATTGCTTTTATGAGTGGAATCATGCACTTGACGAATTTCAAATTAACTACGCAGAAGATATTTTGCAGGCTCGTGAGCGTTGGGAGGTAGCCTCTCTTGCTGAAGAGCAAACAGACAACGTATAACGATGGCGTGTGTGATGTATTTAGGCCAAAAGAAGTCAGAACTGATTTCTCTGCGCGTTTGAACCCTAAGACGCTAGATGATCTTGAGTATATTGTGCGGCTGAGCTTTGCCGAGAAAAGCTGTCGAATTGAAGATGTTGAAATGGCTGAACGAATGAACTTTTCTTTGTCGAGGAAAATTCAAGTTCGCAATAGCAAAATGGGCATCGACCAGCGTTGTATGGTAGTGATTGGCGATTACCTCTATTCGATTTCGTATCTTGATAGCACTATAACCGACCTGTATTTATATCTTCAGGAGGTGAGAAAGCTTGAGCCTCTTAAATGAAGTACAAGAAGCACTTATTTCGATTTTTCCAGATGAACCAGTCGATTATGGTATGGCAACAACTGTGAAATCTGAGGATTCGTGGAACTATGTGGTGTTCGGTCGGCGAACTATTCGGTCAAACAATGGAAATGCGTTTGTTGATCGTATTGATGTTGCAATTGTTCGAGAAGGGTATGTACCTGATACGGATATCGATAGGTGTATTGAGAAAATTAGTTCAATTCCCGGTATAAAGTTCGACTTTAAATCAGAAGTTTCTTTTGAGTACACCGTAAAAGCTAATACCAACGCTCTTATTGAAATGGCTGTTATTCCATTTACTCACACAAGAAAGAAGTGAGTGCGGTGGCTGAACTGAACATTGCAGATGATGCGAATAGTTGGCCTGCTATTGAAGCGTCAATTATCAGCCTAGCGAGTGGATATGGCAGGATCATAGATGAGGTCTTGCACGGTCGCGGCGCAGAAGAGATTCAGAAAAGAATCGATCAGTTGCTACCAACTTCAGGAAGAAGATGGAAGGGAAAACCTCCTCAGGCTAAAGGTGCAAAGTGGCAGCATTACACTAACGAATCGCTTGCAGTAACGGTTGGAACTACTGCTCGCTACCACTACCTATATTTTCCTGATGACGGATCTAATACCAGAACTCATGTCGGTAATAAACAAATGTTTTTACGTGGTGCAGAAGCTGCGTCACCTGATGTTATTGAAATGCTTGAAACGGCACTCGTAGAGAAATTTGAGAAAGGATGATTGATGAGCGGTACAACAAGTACGGTTTTTTCAGAGTATGAAGTTCGCCAAATATCTTTAAAGATTGGCGAAGGTCAAGCCCTCTTAATTCCTTGTGTTGGAAATTTTGAAGAGGAGATGGAAGTAAAAACAGTAACAAAGAGCTGTCGCGGAAAGGTTGCTAAAACACGGTCTCGCGGAACGGGTAATGGCACGATTACTATTTCTGCTCATATACCTAAAGATGCATATTATGCGATGCATGCAATGGCGCGTGAAGATCTCAAAACGGGTATCTATGCATTTGGTGAGAGTTCGCTTTTGCCCGAAGCTGTTTTGTGCGCTGATGTATTCGACGAGGATGATAACGAGAAGCTAAAAGCTTACCCAAGGGCAACGGTTACTACAGGTCCTGCACGATCGGTTGAAAATGGCGCTGATGAGGTTGCCGAAGTCGAGCTGGAAGTTGCGGTAAGCCCTGATGATTCTGGTGAAGGTCTTTATGAGTGCATCGTTGATGAGCTTGAAGAAGACGAAGCTGAAACAGTTAAGTCTCAATGGATGAATAGCTTTAGTCGAGAATTAGTAGAGGTGGCGACTGCGTAATGAGAGTAAAAACAATTAAACGATTCAAGGATAAACACACTGGTAAGGTGCATAAGGTTGGCGATGTTTTTACGGTAAATAAAGAGCGATTTGCCGAGATCATCAAAGAGGGAAAGTTCGTTGAAGAGTTTGTCGAAGATGCAAGCAATGAAACCGAAGCGAAGGGTGACTAACAAATGCAGTTAAATACTTTCGTTGATGTTGAAATGGCTGATGGTTCCTCCGTGAAATGCACTTTGACTTTTGGTTATCTTCTGGCGCTCAAATCAAAGGATAGGATTGATTATGAAGCGTATAACAAGGTTGTAACTAAAGGTGTAAAAGAGGAATTTGACCAACTAAGGATTATCTATACGGGGTATCTCTGTGGTTTGATCGCTGATGATAAGCCATTGAAGGGAGCTATGGCGTTTGAGGAGTTTATTGACTCTGTGCTGCAAGATCATGTAATCCTTACCGAATTGGCAAATATGCTCTATGCACCAAAAAAAGCGATGGCTTCCGTTGCACCTTCAATAAGCGAGTAAGAAAAACTAGCAGCGGAAGAAGTATTCGAGTCCCAGATTTCCCACTTGAGGATGTTGAGGACTGTTATACGTTTTACGTACTGATTATCGGCATTTCAGAAGATGTTTTCTGGAATGCCGATATTTCTTTTATCAAGTCTGTTGTTGCAGATAAAACAGCGTATGAATCGTGGATTACGAGTGAACAAAATAGACTTTTAAAAAATAATAGGAGGTGATCGATGCCTAAAAATGAAGCGAAGGTAAAGTTCACCGCCGAGACTGGCGATTTCAACAAAAACATTGAAGCCGCGAGGGCTAGGATGGCAAATCTTAGCTCAGAGATGAAGTTAGCTTCTGCTCAGTTTAAAAACACTGGAAACAGTGTGGAGTTTTTGCAGACAAAGCAGCGTATTTTGTCTGATCAGCTTGAAACTGCTCAGGCCAAAACAGCGAATTTAAGCGCAAAGTTAGAAGTCGCAAACCGTGTATATGGCGAGGGGTCAATTGAAGCTGAAAAACTTGCTACTCAAGTAAATAATGCGAGAGCGGCTGAAGCTCGCATTGCGAACCAGATAACTCAAGTCGAAAAATCGCTTAATAGCCAAAGCGATGCAACTGAACAATCTCAAGTCTCGTTTGACGAGCTAACTACAATAATATCTCAGCAAAATAGCCAGGTAAAAAGGTTAGAAGCTGAATATAAGAGTCTTGTTGTTAGGTTTGGTCAGACATCTAGTGAGGCTGAGTCGGTAGGGGCAGAGCTAAAACAGGTAAGCACTGAGCTTAGCAAGTCAAGAGCGAGATTAGTTCAAGCAGGCGATGCTGCCGATGGTCTTAGTCGTGAATTAAAAGATGTTGATTCTAGTGCAGAAGCTGCAGGTGCTAGTGTTGGTGATATTGCTGCTGGTAATGTTATATCTGATTTTGCGACGAGCGGAATACAAGCGCTTGCTGGATTAGAGGAATCTACCAGACAATACAGAAATGAGCAGGCAAAGCTTGCAACTGCAGCGCAGGCAACCGGTCAACCATTAGATCGGTTAAAGGGCAGCTACAATGAACTTTACGCAATAGCAGCAGATGAAACTATGTCATCTACTGCTGTTGCAAATATGTCGGCTATGGGAATGAGCGCCGAGAACCAGCAAAAGGCAATTAACGCAGCAACAGGAGCTTGGGCGCAATTTGGTGATTCAATTCCGCTCGATGGATTAATGGAGTCAATTAATGAGTCGAGTAAGCTTGGGGCTACGTTAACAGGTCCCGTTGTCGACGCCATCAATTGGGCAAATGTTTCACAGGAACAGTGGAGCGCATCTCTGTCTGGCAATGCAGCAGCTCAGTCTGCGTTCAATTCAGCTGTTGCTCAAGGAGCAACAACAGAAGATGCCATGAATACTGCGCTTGCTGCTTGTTCAACTGAGCAAGAACGCCAAAGCCTCTTAGTAAATGCTCTTGATGCTGGTTATGGTGGGTTAGCAGCTTCGTATAGGGAGAATAATGCAGCGGTTATTGAAGCAAACAATGCTCAAGCTGCGCTTACTGATGCTCAAGCTCAACTTGCAACCCAAATTACTCCCTTGCAGGCTCAAATAACCAATCTTGCGGCAAATGGTATTGGTTTTCTTGCGCAAAACTTCTCTTGGTTGGCTCCTATCATGGTTGGGGCGGCGGTTGCGTTCGG
>UMJL01064426.1_pt1 | contig 11109 bp, 11 predicted proteins | sample 1966071 | NCBI WGS metagenome assembly UMJL01 (sample SAMEA4836148, study PRJEB28245) | human gut metagenome | biome: gut microbiome; material: fecal sample | place: Denmark | collected 2008
TTGAAATCAACGTCAAATGTCAAAAGTTTTCTGTCACCCTTGGTAATCTGTTTTACTACCAGTGGCAACGGGGTATCCCATGACGGCGCGCCGAAAACCTGAATGATTTTCTTGATGGCACTGTACACACCAAGTGAAACTGCCTGATAACCAACACCCTTATCATCAATAATTACGATACGCGGGCAAACCTGAACCTCACCTGTCTGTTGATTGACACAATTAACAACCTCACAGAAAAGGTCTTTTGCATTGATAGTCATGTTGATACAGTCACCCACGCGCTTTTCCGGGTTGTTCATGGCTTTAAACATCATAGCCTTTTCAGCAGGGGTATTTGCAACCAGTGAACAGAATGTGGTCTGACGGCCGGTAAGGTCGGCAATGAAATGATTGTTATCGTCCATAACCACAGGGGCAAGGGCGGTGCTTTCATTACCGTTGTAGTTCTCATTGGTGAATGGGGTGTTGTTCTCCTGAACCGGGGTAAAGTCGTTATTCTTTTTCATGTCTTATTCTCTCTTTCTCCCCGTCATGCCGATAGGACAGCAAGTTTAATCTTATTTGCTCTTTTTCTGCTGGCTGGCGGGTCTTTCAACCGGAACACTGTACTTTAAGAACGTTTCAAAATCCATGCCGCGAACCTCTTCCTTAACTTCTACTCCCAGAACAACCAGCGTTCCAACTTTCTTGTAAGCGGCCTTTGCTGCCTTGGTTGCCTTATCCATATCCAGCTTTGCGGTTCCCACCTTAACAACCGAGTCTAACTCAACCGTTTCCAGCTTACCAGCAACAACTTTTACTTCTGCACACTTAATCGTGTTCGTGATGATACTTCTTGAAAAATCAGGTCTTGCCATTTTCTTTTCTCCTTTTCTTAATCAAATGTTTATGTGTTATCCTTAACCCGGTCAACCTCCTTCCTTGACCTACATTTAGTATACCACAGGTAATGAGAAAATGCAAGCGTTTTATTCGATTTTCTGTAAAAATATTTCTTTCTTTTCCTTTGTGTGGTATAATATAGTAAAGCAAAGAAGGGAGGTACAAAACATGGCAGACGCTAACGCGGTTAACGTTATCATTCAGCTTGTGGGAAGTTTGGGTTTTCCTATTGTGTGTTGTGGCGCGCTTTTCTGGCGTATGGTTAAGAGTGATGAAAAGCACGCGGAGGAAATGAAACAAATGTCTGACGCTTTAAACAACAATACCGTTGCTTTAACGCGCTTGACCGAAAAGCTGGAAAAGGAGGGCTAGTTATGGGTGTTACAATTTTCAACTTACCAGATACGGTTAGTGTGGCGATTCTGGTAATAGGCGGGCATTTTGGAAACGGTGAGGAAAGAAAAAAGAGATTAAAGAATGCGGGTTACGATTATGACAAGGTGCAGGCTTGTGTTAATGACCTTGTTCCTATTCTTAACAAGTACGGAGGTTAACGTTATGCCAGATATACAAAAAGCGTATAATTGGGCTATCGGAACGTGTAATGCTCCAAACGTGGGTTACTCACAGGCTTACAGAAACCAGCGCACAGTTAACGGCATTACATATTATGATTGTAGTTCATTTATATGGTATGCGTTAATGGCGGGTGACTTCCAAGTGGTTAATGCTAATGGCGGGTCTACATGGCCGTTTACCACAGGCAATATGGCAACGGCTTTAAAGCTGTTAGGTTTTACTAAGCATACCACTGCACAGCCTTGGTTACCCGGTGACATACTTATAAGAACGGGTCACACTGAAATGGCGTTTGACAGTAATCATACCATGGGCGCACATTCAAGTAAAGTACCATTGGAAAATCAAGTTTCCATTAACTCTAACCCTTCTGCCCCCGGCGATTGGTTAGAGATATGGCGTTTTAGTTCAAGTGCTACCCCGGAATGGATTAAGGGAAACCGCTATTTAAGCGTGGGAGAAATGCAAAACAATGCCTTGATAATCTTTCGGAAACTAACCGCTGATGGTTGGACTTCTAACGCCGTTGCGGGTATGCTTGGTAATATGCAAGTCGAAAGTACCATTAACCCAGGAATCTGGCAGAACCTTACACCAAACCAAGAATTAGGGTGGGGCTTGGTTCAATGGACACCCTCAACTAACTTTACTGACTGGGCGAAAGCAAATGGTTTTGATAATGATGACGGTGACGCACAGTTAAAGTGGTTACAAGAACAAACCGTTCCAACGGGTCAATGGATACCCACTACACAATACCCGGAAACATGGGGTGAATTTATCATATCTGAACAAACCCCAGAATACCTTGCCGATTGCTTTTTAAAGAACTTTGAACGTCCCGCAGAAATCGACCAGCCTATAAGGCAGACATATGCTAGATACTGGTTCGATTGGTGGGAGGGCATTCCCGTTCCACCGCCTAACCCTAACCCCGAGCAGGATTGGAAAAAATCTATGCCTATCTGGTTTGCACTGAAAAAATATTAAAGGAGGAATTAACATGGCTGTAAGGACACGTGATGAAATCATGGAAGCTATACGCGCTCGACTTGGTGATGATACAAGTGATGACGCGTTAGCTATCATTGAGGACATTAACGATACGTTCGGTGATTATGAAACCCGGACGGGTGATGATTGGAAAAGCAAGTATGATGAACTGGACGCAAGCTGGCGCAAGCGTTATCGTGACAGATTTTTTCAGTCGCCCGGTGACAAGGAAACTGACCGCAATAAGGTGGTTGATGATAACGAGGAAGATTTGAAAGACGAGAGTAAGGAAAAATCTTTCGAGGAACTGTTTACAGAAAAGGAGGATAACAGTGGCTATTAAACCGAAACAGACAGCATTAACAGCAAACAGCGTTGAAATCCTTAACGCTATCAGAAGTGACGCAACACCGTATTATCAGCAGATGATTCCGAAAGCCGCCGCAAATACTGAAAGCATTAGGCAGATTGGTGGAATCATGATGAATTACCAGCCCTTACAGAATGAGTTATTAAAGGCTCTGTATAACCGTATTGGGCGCGTTATCATTACAAGCAAAATGTACTATAACCCTTGGGCGCCGTTCAAAAAGGGGCTTATGGAACTCGGTGAAACGGTTGAGGAAGTGTTTGTTAACATTGCGAAAGCGCACACTTTCAATCCCGAAAAAGCGGAAACTAATTTCATGAAACGTGAAATTCCTGACGTACGTTCCGCGTTCCATACCATGAACTATCAGAAGTTTTACAAGGCTACTATCAGCAACGACCAGTTAAGACAGGCGTTCTTATCGTGGCAAGGTATTACAGACCTGATTGCAAAGATTGTGGACGCAATGTATACCGCCCACAACCTTGATGAATTTCAGGTAACAAAGTATATGCTTGCTAGAAACATTCTGAACGGTTTACTGTATGGGCATACCGTTCCGGCTATCAGCAAGGAGAACGCGAGTGACATTGTGACAGAAGTTAAGGCTATCAGCAATGAACTTGTGTATGACACACCTACGTATAATGCGGCTGGCGTATATTCGTTCACTGAAAAGAACGACCAGTTTATTATCACGACTGCACGTTTTGACGCAATCATGGACGTTAATGTGCTGGCGGCGGCGTTCAACATGGATAAGGTCGAGTTTATGGGCCACCGGATTCAGATTGATGGGTTTGACAGACTGGACGAAAACAGGTTAAATGAATTATTCGCAGATGATCCTGGCGCGGGTTATGTACCTTTAACCCCTGGTGAAAAAGCCGCACTTGCAGCGGTTCCCGCTATTATCGTTGACCGCGATTATTTCATGATTTTCGACAATCTTTATAAGTTCACCGAGGATTACAACGGTGAGGGCTTATACTGGCAGTATTGGTATCATGCTTGGAAAACCTTTTCAACTTCTCCCTTTGCGAACGCAGTTGTTTTCGTTCCGGGTGAACAGACAGTTACTAGCGTAACCGTTTCCCCGGAAACCGCTACTGTTAACAAGGGTAACATGCTTCAGCTTAACGCCGTTGTTGAAACCACCAACTTTGCGCCGACTTCCGTTGTTTGGACAGTTGACGGCGTGAATAGTACCGTAGACGCAAATGGACTGTTAAGTGTGGGAGCGGGTGAAACTACCGAAACCCTGACAGTAACGGCAACTAGCACATTTGACGTTACCAAAAAGGGAACTGCTACTATCACAGTACCGCAGGCATAGTAAAATTGTTTCACGTGAAACATTGTTAAGATGTTTCACGTGAAACATTAAGGAGGTTATATGTATATTGCACCAAACACAACAATACGAATGTTAAAAAGTGTTCCGTTAGATAACACATATCGGAATACGATTTACTTTGCGTATGTTGAAAATCAGACCTCATATTTCAGCGGGAAAACAAAATACGTCTTTGCTAATCAAAGTTACCAGCGCGTGAACAATGGGAAGTTAAGGATAGCGCAGAAAGCTGACAACCTTTATGATTGCAATTATCTCATGTTTCAAAATACCTCTTTTGGTAACAAGTGGTTCTATGCGTTCGTTACCGCCGTTGAATATGTTAACAATGAAACATCTGAAATCACATTTGAAATTGATGTTATGCAAACGTGGCATTTTGACTATGATGTTAATATGTCTTTCGTGGAACGTGAAATGGCGGTATCTGATAAAATCGGCGACAACCTCGTTCCTGAAAATCTGGAATTGGGCGATTACGTTTATCAGGATTTAGGGTTAACTTCTTTGTTCACGCTTTATCAGATTGTGGTTGCGGCTACCTTTGACACAAACTTTGATGACGCACAAGGCGGTATTTATGGCGGGGTATTTTCCGGTCTTAAATACAATGTTTTCGCAACATGGCAGAGCGCGGCTGAATTTATTGAACAGGCTACAACCAACAATAAATCTGATGGTATTGTATCTATCTTTATGTTGCCTATAGCGTTCTGTTATGACTATCAGAAACAGATACCAGAAGTTTTTGACATTGAGCGCGACAAACATCTTAGTGACATTGACGGTTACAAGCCTAAAAACAATAAGCTTTTCACGTTTCCGTATAACATGCTTTATGTGACAAACAACGAGGGCGGCGCGGCAAACTATCCCTTTGAATATTTCAGCACAGAGAAATGCAACTTTAACGTTAGCGGTGCAATGTGTTGCACTCCTGAATGTATGTTGGTTCCGCTTAACTACAAAGGTGTTGACAAGAACTACAATGAAAAGCTTTTAGTAGGTAACTTTCCGCAGTGCGCCTATACCGTTGACACGTTTAAGGCATGGGTTGCACAGAATCAAAACCAGCTTGCCATAGGTGCAATTAACGCAGTAGGTCAAACAGCGGTTGGAGCCGCTACCATGTACGCCACAGGCGGTTTATTGGGCGCGGGGCAAACGTTAGGCGGCATACAGCAGATAGGGAGCATGTTAGCAACGATTGGTGATAAAAGCACATTGCCGCCACAGGCACGCGGGGGTGGCGGTTCTATCATTAACATGGCTAATGAAATTAAAGGTTTTCAATTCTACTATGCTTTTATCAGACGTGAATTTGCTGAAATCATTGATAATTATTTTAATGTTTACGGCTATGCTACGCACAGGGTCAAAGTGCCGAACCGGGTAATACGCCCCCATTGGAACTATGTAAAGACGGTTAACGTTAGCTTAACAGGTAGTGTACCCGCTGATGATATGGCAAGGTTAAGAAGTATTTATGATAACGGTGTGACGTTCTGGCGAAATGGTAACGAGGTTGGTGACTATTCACTAGATAACAGCCCTAGCACAACATAGGAAGGAGGTTAACATGGGAAAAGCAAAACGCGCAAAGTGGGAAAGTGCATTGTTAAACAATCGTACTTACCTACAGTATTATTACCGCCTGTTAGAATTAGCTATCAACATGTATGAATGGAAAAACCTCCCCCCAAGTGTTGATGAAAGATTCCTAGAGCTAACACTATTTTCTGATGGCATGGCTGTTTTCTTTCGTGACGAGGTTTTAGGGGAACTTTGCTTACAGTGCATGATTGGAGGACAACTTGACGTTTATAGGATTCCTATTGAACGTACAGCTTATGCTACTAACGGCTACCAGGCAAGACTTGACGAAACTAACAGCGTTATCATATTCAACAACTACACGCACACAAACAGTATGTTAGACGTTGAAATGTACGCGCGGCGGTTGTATGAGATTGAACGAACGATTGACGTTAATGTAAAGGCACAGAAAACCCCACTTATTATTCGCGCAACAGAAAACCAACGGTTAACTATCAAAAACTTGTATATGCAATATGATGGAAACGAACCGTTTATTTTTGGGGATAAAAACCTTGACATGGACGGTATCAAAGTTCTTAAAACTGACGCGCCATATGTGGCAGATAAGCTTAACATACTTAAAAGGCAGATATGGAATGAAGCGTTAACCTATTTAGGGATTGAAAACAGTAATACAGAAAAGAAAGAACGGCTTGTAAGTGACGAGGTTACAACAAATTTAGGCGGCGTAGAAGCACAAAGATTTTGCCGCTTAAACGCTAGGAGACAGGCGGCAAAGAAAATCAATGAAATGTTTGGTCTTAACATTAGCGTTGATTTCAGACAGGAAACGCAAACAGTTACGCGTGATGAAAAAGACGGAGAAACCACAGAAACGGAGGTAAACGATTATGAGTAAATACACTACAGAAGTTCGTTTTATCTGTGAAACCGCCGCGGGCTTGCGTGACAGTGAAGGTCTTACCAGTGTTAAGCAGGTAATTGCCGCCGCGTTGCCGAAAGTGTTTGACTTTGATTTTCCTATCTTTGATGAAAGCTACAGAAGCATTTTAGAAACGAAAATTATCAAACACTATTACACGCGTGAAATCGGTTTGGAAACAGTTGGTTTATGGAAGTTAAAGTTAGATACTAAGCTTAACGAGATTATGCCGTTTTATAACCAGCTTTACAAAAGTCAGTTGTTAGAATTTAATCCCTTCTATGATGTGGATTTAACCCGTGACCACAAACTGACGCGGGAGGAAAAAGCAAAGCAGAACGGAACCGTTAACACAACGGAGGACACAAATGTTAATGAAACAAGTTCGCAGGATAATACAAGCGAAAGCACCATTAACAATACCACAGGTTCGACCAGTAAGGAAGTTGCTGGGGCTTCCAAGATTCATTACGATAAATACAGTGACACCCCGCAAGGCAGTTTACAGAATGTGCAGAATGACACTTATCTGACAAATGCGCGCATGGTTAATGATACTGACAACCAGACAGGGGAAACCACAGTAAGCGGCAATGATGAAAGTCATGGGACTACAACCAGTAATACAACCGGGGACCTGTCCACAGATACCAGACGTAACCTTGACGTAACAAACACAAACAACCGCGACTTGAACAGTCTTGACGATTACATTGAACATGTCAAGGGTAAGAATGGCGGCGCGTCTTATTCAGCATTGTTAAAGGAATTTAGAGAAACCTTCCTTAACATTGACATGATGATTATAGACGATTTATCAGAACTATTTTTTAATCTATGGTAAGGAGGTTTAAACATGGCAATCTTTAACAAAGTTGATTTTGTCAGAGCATGGTGCTACAAAATTTTACCTTTGGTGTATGATGATAGTCTGTCATACTATGAGGTATTATGCAAGGTAACATCTGCCTTAAATGATGTGATTACAAACGTTAACAATCTTCCAGAATACATTGCGGAATTGATTGAACAGTTTATCACATCTGGCGCTATTGACGAGGTAGTGCGGGAAATTCTTGCTAATTACATTCTGAATGTAAAGTACCCGCCTAAAGGCATTACGCCCGCTGTCGGTGATGGAACGGCTGACGATAGCGCGGCTATTCAGGGCTGTATTGATTACGCGGCGCAGAATGGGTACGGTGCAGTTTATTTTCCATATGGAAAGTATTTGACAAGCCCAATCACACTTAAATCTAACGTAGGTCTTTATGGCTTTGACCGCTATTCAACTTCTATCATCTGTAAAGGTGGAGCAAGTGCGCCACTGTTTAGTGGCAACGTTGAAAACGTAAGCTTTGCTAACTTAACTTTAGATGGTAATGACGGTTTTCAGGTTAATGACATTGATTTGATTAACGCTACAGTCAATAATATGTTGCTGGTTAATCTTATCTTTTCAGACGCAAGCCGCCACCTTGTAATCGCTGGTAATGGTGGACATTTACAGATTGATAATATCGTGTTTAACGATTGCGTCATTAACGCGGCTACAATCAGTGGCAATATTGACGTTCAAGCTAAATCAATGCTGTTTAATCAGGTATCACAGGTTCGTGGCGCTTGTGCTATTCAGATTGAAACAAGCAACGGTGTTTACGATTTTATCAGTAAGGCAACCGTTCCGGTAGGAATGATTATGACAGGTAGTAACAATACTGTTAACGCTAATATTGATAACGCCGTTACACCCTACAATGATACGGGAGCGGGTAACAACATTGTTGTTAATGGTAAATCGGTTAAACAGACAGTAAGCGGTAATGTCGATAAAACTATCGGTGGAAATTATTCTATTGCTATTGCACAGAAACTTATTGAGCAGATAACAGGTGATAGGGAAACCACAGTGGGCGGCAATGTTACCGAAACCATAACCGGAAATAAAGGTGAAAACATCACAGGCGAAAAAACCGAAACTATTTCAGGCGATAAGAAAACAAACGCCGCCACCCTGATTGAAACTTACGCGGGTGATAAGAAAACAAACGCCGCCAACCTGATTGAAACTTACGCGGGTGATAAGAGCACGCAAGCGTATGACATTACCGAAACCGCAACGGGTAATTATACGCGTGATGTGGGAGGAGATTATACCGAGAATATTAAGGGAGCGAAAGTTTCTGGCGTGACTGGTAATGTTACCGAAACCGTAGGCGGTGCAAGTTCGGAAACGGTAACGGGAAAGAAAAGCATTGTTTCTGATGAACTGGTATTGAATCCCACACAACCGTTGGAATACCCTAAAAATGAAACGGTTGTTAACCGCTACTTTAAGGGATTGCCGATAAAGGACGCGGACAGAGATACTTTTCTGTTAGTACCCGGTGACGGAAATATTGAAAGTGATATTAACAAGGTGAAAAACCTTCCATACTTTGCATACTTCTTCACACCGTATTGTGTGGAACCTGAATATTATCCCCAGGGAACGTGCTTAATTGATGATAACACAATGGTGTGTTTCTACAGTGATAACAGCAACACAACTAATACGGCGGTATTACAAAAAGTCGATATTGCAACGGGAAATATTCTTTTGAATGTTACCGTACAGAATGCTTATCATGGGAATGCTTTGACTTATGTTCCTGAAACTAATGAGATTTACACCGTCCGTTATTATGAGGATAAAAACACTGGTGCGTCTAATCAGTTAATTATCTTTAATGCAGATACATTAACAATAAGTAGAACTATCACAATCGCGGGAGTTGATAGCATTAGCTTTGCTAACTATCAGAACGGCAAGTTATACTTTGCTGATAGGGCAACGTTTGTAAACTTCTATGTTTGTGACCTTGACGGCACGAACGTGCAGAAATTATTTACTTCTACCTTTAGCACTACTTGGATTAGTTATGTAGACAAGAATCTTAACGTATGGTATAGTAATGGATTTAACATGATTGTATGTGCCGACCTTACTGGGAATGTGCTGGCAACGTACAAGACAGACCAATTTTCTGCTGATTATGCAACGTCTTGGATTGAGTTGGAATCTATCATGGAGTTAAGTGATGGCACTATGTTATTTGCTGACATTGCGTACAGACGAACCGCCCAGGGTATTTTCAGGCGGCACGTGGTAACTTCCTTAAACAAGAGTATTGTTAAGGGACAGCCGATTAACTGGAATATCAGAACAACGGCGATTATGCCCGCTTTATCGGTTCGTCCAACTTATCAAAGATTCCAGAACGGCTATGGTGTTGCTAACGCGTATGATTCTATTGAATACGCTATCAGAATGTCAAGTCTGTTTGTTGGTTCGTTGGTTACGATTGATGGCGGCGGGAATGTATTTGATGAATGGGTTGTAGCTAGGAGTAATCAGGTTATTTTCCTTAACAACATGACTATTCAAGGAATGGTGGTTGACTATTCTACTGTTAGCACTAATATTGGTCTTGTTATTAAGGCGGGTTGTGCTGACAAGGTTCAAGCTTATGTTAACGTGGCGCGTCCTACGTGTTTAGCACTTTGGAGATGGGCGCGGTTTATTACTAACACTGGCACTATTGACGGCGAAAATAAAGAAGGCGTTAACGGTTGTTATCAGGGTTACATGAGCCAAGGACGATTCACAGGAAGTCGAATTATTAACTGTGAAATTCCTATTTATGGCTTATGGTCTGAACCAGCAACGTTCGGCGGTTATACTATCGACTTCACAGCGGACGCTATAAGCAATCAATACAACATGGAACAATACGGAAATTATCTGTATACCCGTTTCGGCTCTGCTTATGGGCGAAAGACTAAAACGCTTACGAATGTTAACCTTGGCAACTGGACGCCGCAAAAGTTTAATGCAAAGAACTTCTTAGGACAGATGTTAAGCATGGTTGTTAATGGTAATACTTATACATTTGACCTTACAGCGGGAACAAGATGTTTGTTGTACGGGTTAGACGGAACCACACCTGTTTATGTTCAGTTCACTGCTACCGTTACTAACTCGGAAGATGGCGCAACGCTGAATTTAAGTAATTTTGGTAAGGTTCCCACCAATTTTGATTTAACAAAATGGCCTGTCACTAAAGTAGCATTATGGTAAAGGAGGATTTAACATGGACGAAAACTATAGGTTAGTGGAGGAAGTTAAGGAAAGAGCGATTGAGCGCGGTTCAGGTTATACGGAATATGAAAGTTATGACCGGGTAGGCAAAACTGAGTATGCAGACGGACGCGAACGGTACGCTGAAAGCTTTACTGATTACCACAAACGATAAAATAGTTATTGACATTCACCCGTATTTATGGTATTATAGTTGTAGGGAATAATAACATTAAGGAGGGTTAAGAAAATGTTTGAATGGATTGAGGCTTTAATGGAAGCTACTGGGTGTGATTGGGATACGGTGGCAAGGGAATATGATT
>UMJL01014129.1_pt1 | contig 11100 bp, 10 predicted proteins | sample 1966071 | NCBI WGS metagenome assembly UMJL01 (sample SAMEA4836148, study PRJEB28245) | human gut metagenome | biome: gut microbiome; material: fecal sample | place: Denmark | collected 2008
GACGACCCCCGCCAGCGGCGCGCCGGCGAGGGCGCACACCAGCGCGTACACCGCCGGACATGCTACGGCCAGCACGATATGGGCCAGACGGTCGCGCGCGTAGCGAAGAAGAAGGGGGCCCCAGCGAAGCGTTTTCATTCGATCAGATACCCCATGCCCTTTCTGGTCTTGATCAGGTCCTCCGCGCCCACGGCGGCCAGCTTGCGGCGCAGGCGCGTGATGTTGACGCTCAGGGTGTTTTCATCCACAAACGAGTCGGTTTCCCACAGGCGGGCCATGAGCGCATCGCGGCTGACGATTTTGCCCTTGTTTTCCATAAGCACGGTCAGGATGCGGTTTTCGTTGCGCGTCAGCTCCGCGCGCTGGCCCCGGCACGTAACCGCCCCGTCGGAGGTGTTGAGCATCAGGTCGCCGCAGGTCAGATAGGCGCTTTGCCCCGCGAAATCATAGGCACGGCGCAAAAGTGCCTGCACCTTGGCCATGAGAACGCTCAGGTCAAAGGGCTTGGAAACGAAGTCGTCCGCGCCGGCGTCCAGCGCGCGCAGGATGTTCAGGTTATCGCCCGCCGAAGAGATGAAAAGAATCGGCGCGGTGCTGATTTTGCGGATCTCGGCGCACCAGTGATACCCGTCAAAAAAAGGAAGGGAGATGTCCATCAGCACAAGCTGGGGATCAAAGGCGGCAAATTCGCGCAGCACGTTTTGAAAATCCTCCACCCCGCGCGCCTCCATGCCCCAGCGGCCCATGTAGGCGCACAGGGTTTCGGTGATGACGGGGTCGTCCTCGACGATCAAAATGCGGTACATGGCGGTCCCTCCCGCCAGTATGATACCACGGGAGGGGCGGGGCGTAAAGTCTGCGAAAAACCGCGAACCATGGCTTGACAAGCCCCCTGCCTCTGTGTATCATAAATGATTGGATATACGCACCTGATGAAAACGGAAAGGGGGCGGCGAACGTGCACTTTCGGCTGGACGGCGCGGCGGTGTATCATGGAGGAAAGCTGATGCGGGCGGATGTATCCGTAGACGGAGGCCGCATTGCCAGTGTTTCCAATTTGCATGAGGCGGACGCGTTGCCGTTGGGGGGCAAGTTGTTGATACCGGGTCTTGTTGATGTTCATGTGCATCTTCGGGAGCCGGGCTTTTTTTATAAGGAGGGCGTGAAAAGCGGCACGCTGGCCGCGGCGCGCGGCGGATATACCGACGTGTGCGCCATGCCCAACCTCAATCCTCCGCCTGATACGCCGGAGCACCTGGAGGAGGAGCTGTCCGCGATCCGCAGGGATGCGGCAGTACGGGTGCATCCCTATGGGTGTATCACGATGGGTCAGCGCGGGCGCGGAGAACTGTGCGACTTCGAGGCACTCCGGCCTCAGACCGTGGCCTTTTCGGATGACGGACGCGGCATTCAGGAGGAAGGCAGCATGCGCGAGGCCATGCGCCGCGTGAAGGCCGCAGGCGGCCTGATTGCCGCGCACTGCGAAGATGAAAGCCTGCTGCACGGCGGCTGCGTCCATGAGGGCGAATATGCGCGGCAGCATGGCCTCAAGGGCATTTCCAGCGAGAGCGAATGGCGGCAGGTGGAGCGCGACCTGCGCCTGGCGGAGGAAACCGGCTGCCCCTATCACGTGTGCCATGTGTCTACAAAGGAAAGCGTGGCGCTCATCCGGCAGGCCAAGGCGCGGGGCGTGGACGTAACGTGCGAGACGGCGCCGCACTACCTGCTGCTGTGCGATACGGAGCTGGAGGACGACGGGCGCTTCAAGATGAACCCGCCCATCCGCTCGGCGGACGACCGCGATGCGCTGTTGGAGGGACTGCTGGATGGCACCATCGACATCCTCGCCACCGACCACGCGCCTCACAGCGCCGAGGAAAAGGCGCGCGGGCTGGAAAAGAGCCTAATGGGCGTGGTGGGGCTGGAGTGCGCGTTCCCGGTGCTCTACACAGGCCTGGCGCTGACGGGGCGTGCGCCGCTGGCAACGATGCTGTGCGCCATGACGGACACGCCGCGTGCGCGCTTCGGCCTGCCCCCGGCAGGCATTGAACCCGGCGCGGGCGACTTTGCCATCTTTGATCTGGACAAAACCTTCACGATCGACCCGGACACCTTCCTTTCCAAAGGACATGCCACGCCCTTTGCGGGCTGGCGGGTACGGGGCGAGTGCATCGAAACCTATGTGGGAGGGAATTGCGTATGGCGCAGGAAATAAAGCGGCGCATGCTGGTGATGGAAAACGGCAGCGTGCATGAGGGCACGGGCTTCGGCTCCATGAACGACGCGGTATGCGAGCTGGTATTCAACACTTCCATGGTCGGCTATCAGGAAATCGTGACCGATCCCAGCTACACCGCGCAGACGGTGGTGATGACCTATCCGCTCATCGGCAACTACGGCATCACCGACGAGGACAATGAGACACGTGTGCCCACCATGGGCGGGCTGGTGGTGCGCGAATACTGCGACATGCCCAGCAACTTCCGCTATACCAAAACGCTGGGCGAGATTTTGGAAGAAAACGGCATTCCTGGCCTGCAGGGTGTGGACACGCGGCGCATCGGCCGGATGATCCGCAACGAGGGCAGCCAGCGCGCGCTGATCTGCGATGCGGATACCCCCGTCGAGGAGGCGCTGGAACGTGTTCGTGCCTACCGCCTGCCCACCGACAGCGTCAGCCGCGTCAGCTGCAAGAAGAAGTGGTACGCCCGCACGCCCAATCCGCGTTACAGCGTGGTGGCGGTAGACTGCGGCATCAAGCTCAACATCGTGCGAAAGCTCAACCAGTTCGGCTGCAACGTGACCGTGGTGCCCTACGACACCCCTGCCGACACCATCCTCAGCTTCAAGCCCGACGGGCTGTTCCTCTCCAACGGCCCCGGAGATCCCGAGGATGTGCGCCCGGTGATCGATCTGGTGCGCGCACTGCGCGGGCGGCTACCCATCTTCGGCATCTGCCTGGGGCATCAGATGATTGCGCTGGCGTGCGGAGCGCGTACCTTTAAGATGAAATTCGGCCACCGCGGCGGCAACCATCCCGTGCGCGAGCTGGCCACCGGCAAGATCGAGATCACCAGCCAGAACCACTCCTTTGCGGTGGATGAAGGCTCCCTGCAGGGCACGGGCCTGATTCTCACACACCAGAATCTGCTTGATGGCACCGCCGAGGGCGTGGCCTGTCTGCCGGACAAGCTGTTTTCCGTGCAGTATCACCCGGAGAGCGCACCGGGCCCGCAGGACAGCACATATCTGTTCAAGCGCTTTATCGACTTGATGGAAGGGGAGAAGAAGCATGCCTAAGCGCACGGATATTCACCGCATTCTGGTGATCGGCTCCGGCCCCATCGTGATCGGGCAGGCGGCGGAGTTTGACTACGCGGGCACGCAGGCGTGCCTGGCCCTGCGCGAGGAAGGGTACGAGGTCATTCTGGTCAACTCCAACCCCGCCACCATCATGACGGACGTGGACATCGCTGACAAGGTATATATGGAGCCGCTCACGCTGGAATACGTGGCCAAAATCCTGCGCTATGAGCGGCCGGATGCGATTCTGCCGGGCCTGGGCGGGCAGACGGGACTCAACCTCGCCATGCAGCTGCAGCGCAAGGGCGTGCTGGACGAGTGCCAGGTGGAAATCCTGGGCACCAGCTTTGAATCCATCGAGATGGCGGAGGACCGCGAGAAGTTCAAGGAACTGTGCGAGCGGCTGGGCGAGCCGGTACTGCCGTCTTTGATCGCCACCAGCATGGAGGAGGGCTTCCGTGCGGCGGAGCAAATCGGCTACCCGGTGGTGCTCCGGCCCGCGTTTACGCTGGGCGGCACGGGCGGCGGCTTTGCCGACAACCCTGAGGAGATGGAGGAGCTGCTCAAAAATGCGCTCAAACTCTCCCCGGTGCATCAGGTGCTGGTGGAAAAGAGCATCAAGGGCTACAAGGAGATCGAGTACGAGGTGATGCGCGACGCCAACGACACCGCCATCGCCATCTGTAACATGGAAAACATCGACCCCGTGGGCGTGCATACGGGCGACTCCATCGTGCTGTGCCCCAGCCAGACACTGACCAACAAGGAATATCACATGCTGCGCGACAGCGCGCTCAAGATCATCCGCGCGCTCAAGATCGAGGGCGGGTGCAACGTGCAGTTTGCCCTGGACCCTTACAGCTTCCAGTATTACCTGATCGAGGTCAATCCCCGCGTGTCTCGCTCCTCGGCCCTTGCGTCCAAGGCCAGCGGCTACCCCATCGCGCGCGTGTCGGCCAAGGTGGCGGTGGGCATGCATCTGGAGGAGATTGCCCTGGCCAACACGCCGGCCTGCTTTGAACCGGCGCTGGACTACGTGGTCAGCAAAATGGCGCGCTTCCCCTTTGACAAGCTGGAGGGCGCCAGCAACCGCCTGAGCACCCAGATGAAGGCCACCGGCGAAGTGATGAGCGTGGGCCGCACCATCGAGGAAAGCCTGCTCAAGGCCGTGCGGTCGCTGGAGATCGGCGTGTGCCACATCTACATGCCCCGCTTTGACGACAAGCCCGTAGACGAGCTGCTGGACTACATTCAGGACGGCACGGACGACCGGCTGTTCGCCATTGCGCAGCTCATCCGCTGTGGCGTGGATCTGGGCCTCATCTACGACCGCACCAAGATCGACATGCTGTTCCTGGAAAAGATCAAAAACATTGTGGATTTTGAATCCGTGCTCAAATCCCATCCCCGCGACGAGGCCACGCTCTACGCCGCCAAGAAGCTGGGCTTCAGCGACAAGTACATCGGCCAGGTGTGGGACATGACCGAAAAGGAGGTTTTCCTCCTTCGCAAGGCCCATGGCTTCATGCCCGTCTACAAGATGATCGACACCTGCGCCAGCGAGTTTGAAAGCTACGTGCCCTACTTCTACTCCACCTACGAGCAGGAAAACGAGTCCGTGGTTTCGGATCGCAAAAAGATCATCGTGCTCGGCTCCGGCCCCATCCGGATCGGGCAGGGCGTGGAGTTCGACTATTCGACCGTGCACGCCATCTGGACCATCCGCCGGGCGGGGTATGAGGCCATCATCATCAACAACAACCCGGAAACCGTCTCCACCGACTACACCACCAGCGACAAGCTCTATTTTGAGCCGCTCACCGTGGAGGACGTGATGAACATCGTCACCCTCGAAAACCCGGAGGGCGTGGTGGTGAGCCTGGGCGGGCAGACGGCCATCAACCTGGCTGAACGCCTGCACGACATGGGCGTGAAGATCATCGGCACCGACGTGGAGGCCATCCGCCGCGCGGAAAACCGCGACGCCTTTGAAAAGGTGATGGAATCGCTGGGCATTCCCCAGCCCAACGGCGAGGCCGTGACGGATATCGAGGCCGGCGTTCGCGTGGCCGAGCGCATCGGCTATCCGGTGCTGGTGCGGCCCAGCTATGTGCTGGGCGGCCGCGCCATGCAGATCGTGCCCAACGAGGAGGCCCTGCGCCACTATCTCAAGACCGCCGTGCTGGTCAGCGAGGACCAGCCGGTGCTCGTGGACCACTACATCACCGGCAAGGAACTGGAGACGGACGCCGTGTGCGACGGAGAAAATGTCTACATCCCCGGCATCATGGAGCACGTGGAGCGCACCGGCGTGCACAGCGGCGACTCCATCAGCGTCTATCCCACCTTCTCGGTGAGCGAGAAGGCGCGTCAGACCATCATCGACTACACGGTGCGGCTGGGCCTGGGCATTGGCATCGTGGGCCTGTACAACATCCAGTTCATCGTGGACCGCCAGGACAACGTGTATGTGATCGAGGTCAACCCCCGGTCCTCGCGCACGGTGCCTTTCCTCAGCAAGGCCACGGGCGTGCCCCTGGCTGACATCGCCACCCGCGTGATGCTGGGCCACAGCCTGCGCGAACAGGGCATTGTGGAGGTCATGGCCCCGGAAAAGGAGAAGTGGTACGTCAAGGCCCCGGCCTTCAGCTTCTCCAAGCTGCGCGGCATGGACGCCTACCTGAGCCCCGAGATGAAATCCACCGGCGAGGCCATCGGCTACGACAAGCGCCTCACCCGCGCACTCTATAAGGCCATGCAGTCCTCCGGCATGAACGTGGCCAACTACGGCACCATCTTTGTGACCATTGCCGACAGCGACAAGGCCGAGGCCCTGCCCCTCATCCGCCGCTTCTATGACATGGGCTTCAACATCGAGGCCACGCGCGGAACCGCCGAGTTCCTCAAGGCCAACGGCATCCGCACCCGCATCCGCAAGAAGCTCAGCGAGGGCAGCGAGGAGATCCTCGATTCCCTCCGGCAGGGACACGTCAACTACGTCATCAACACCCGCGAGCCTGCCAACCTGGGCCGCGACAGCGACGGCGCGCAGATTCGCCGCTGCGCGGTGGAAAACAATGTGACCATGTTCACCGCGCTGGATACGGTGCGGGTGCTCTTAGAGGTGCTGGAGGAAATCACGCTGTGCATCTCCACCATCGACTCGTAAGGGAGGCGGACCGATGCGTTTTGTGATCGAAAGCCACGAGCCGCTCACCCAGAACGTGTACCATATGCGCCTTTCAGGCGACACGCGCGCCATCGTGCGGCCGGGGCAGTTTGTGCAGGTGCAGCTGCCGGGCTTTTACCTCAGACGCCCTATCTCGGTATGCGACTGGCGGCCCGGCGAGGAAGGCACGCTGGATCTGATCTACAAGGTGGTGGGTCTGGGCACCGAGGCCATGAGCCACTATGCGGCGGGCACGGAACTGGACCTTTTGACCGGCCTTGGCAACGGCTTTGATGTGGACCGGCTGGACGAGGTAACGGCCTCGCAGTTTCCGCTGCTGGTGGGCGGGGGCGTGGGTACGCCGCCCCTGTACGGCCTGTGCAAAAAGCTGCTGGCCGAGTGCAAGGAGCCGCGGGTGATTCTGGGATTCAACACCGCGGCCGAAGTGTTCTGGCAAAGGGAGTTTGAGGTACTGGGCGTGCCCTTGACCGTGACCACGGCCGACGGCACGCAGGGCGTGAAGGGCTTTGTAACCGACGCCGTGGTCCCCCTGGAAGGAAAATACGACTATGTATACGCCTGCGGACCGGAGCCCATGCTGCGCGCCGTGCATGCCCTGTGCGAAAAACAGGATATCCATGGGCAGTTCAGCTTTGAGGAGCGCATGGCCTGCGGCTTCGGGGTGTGCATGGGCTGTTCGTGCCAAACCAGGTACGGCAGCAAGCGCATCTGCAAGGACGGCCCGGTGCTCAAAAGGGAGGAGATCCTATGGTAGATACGCATGTGACCCTCTCCGGATGGACGCTTGACAACCCCGTCATTCCCGCCAGCGGCTGTTTCGGCTATGGCGAGGAATTTCACGAGCTGTACGACATCAACGTATTGGGCACGTTCGCCTTCAAGGGAACCACGCTGGAGGCGCGCTTTGGCAACCCCACGCCCCGCATCGCGGAGTGCACGGCAGGCATGATCAACGCCGTGGGACTGCAAAACCCCGGCGTGCATCATGTGATCGAGCATGAGCTGCCCGAGCTGAAAACGTTCTTTCATAAAAAGGTCATCGCCAATATCAGCGGCTTTTCCGTGGCGGAATATGAGGAGTGCTGCCGCCTGATGGACCAGCAGGAGCAGGTGGGCCTCATCGAGGTCAACGTCAGTTGCCCCAACGTACATGGCGGCGGAATGGCGTTCGGTACCTGCGCCGAAAGCGCGGCGGAGGTGACGCGCGCCGTCAAGGCCGTAACGACCAAGCCTGTTTACATCAAGCTGAGCCCCAATGTGACGGATATCGTATCCATCGCAAAAGCCTGCGAGGATGCGGGCGCGGACGGGCTGAGTCTGATTAACACGCTTTTGGGCATGCGCATCGACCTGAAAAAGCGCAAACCCGTGATCGCCAACGTCATGGGCGGCTTCTCCGGCCCGGCGGTGTTCCCGGTGGCGTTGCGCATGGTGTATCAGGTGGCGCGGGCGGTGAAGATCCCCGTGATCGGCATGGGCGGGGTGAGCAGCGCGCGCGATGTGATCGAAATGATGTTGGCCGGGGCGACCGCCGTGCAGGTGGGCGCACAGAATCTGGTGGACCCCTACATTTGCCCGAAGATCATCGAGGCGTTGCCCGGCGAGATGGAGCGCCTGGGCATCGAGCGATTGCAAGACATTATCGGAGGTGCGTGGAAATGAGCCGCGGAGACGTGATTATCGCATTGGACTTTCCCAGCGCGGAGGCGGTGTACGCCTTTCTGGACAAGTTTGAAAACGAGGCGCGCAAGCCCTACGTGAAGGTGGGTATGGAGCTGTTCTATGCCGAGGGCCCGCAGATCGTGCGGGAGATCAAGGCGCGGGGACACAAGATCTTTCTGGATCTGAAGCTCCACGACATTCCCAACACCGTCAAAAAGGCCATGGCCTCGCTGTCCAGGCTGGATGTGGACATGACCAACCTGCACGCCGCGGGCACCATCGACATGATGAAGGCGGCCTTGGAAGGCCTGACCCGTCCGGATGGAACGCGCCCCATGCTGCTGGCGGTGACGCAGCTCACCTCCACCAGCGAGGAGCGCATGCAGCGGGAGCTGCTCATCAATGCCAGCATGCCCGACACCGTGAAGAAGTACGCCCAGAACGCCAAAGAGGCCGGGCTGGACGGCGTGGTGTGCTCGCCGCTGGAGGCGGGGCTGGTGAAGGAAGCCTGCGGCGCGGCGTTCCAGACGGTGACGCCGGGCATCCGCTTTGCGGATTCGGCGGCGGACGATCAGGCGCGCGTGATGACCCCCGAAAAGGCGCGCTTGGGCGGGAGCGACTATATCGTGGTGGGGCGGCCCATCACCCAGGCAGCGGACCCCGTGGCGGCCTATCGGCGCTGCGTGAAGGAATTCCTTGGCGAGTGACAAAGGAGGAAAGACCATCATGGAAAAACAGATTGCGGGCGCGTTATTGTCCATCGGCGCGGTGTTTCTCAGGCCCGAGGAACCCTTCACCTGGGCCAGCGGCATCAAGAGCCCCATTTACTGCGACAACCGCCTGACCTTGACCGCGCCCGAGGTGCGCGACCAGGTGGAAAACGGCCTGATGGAAGTTATCCGCCGTGAATATCCGGATGTGGAGGTGCTCATGGGCACGTCCACCGCGGGCATCGCCCACGCGGCCATTGTGGCGCACATGATGCACCTGCCCATGGGCTACGTGCGCGGCGGCAACAAGGACCACGGCCGTCAGAACCGCATTGAGGGCAAGCTGGAAAAAGGCCAGAAGGTGGTCGTGGTGGAGGACCTGATCTCCACCGGCGGGAGCGTCATCGACGTGGTGGAGGCGCTGCGCGAGGCCGGCGCGGAGGTGCTGGGCATCGCGAGCATCTTCACCTACGGCATGCAGAAGGGACTGGATCGGCTGGCCGCCGCCGGGGTGAAAAACGTGAGCCTGTCCAACTTCGACGTGCTGGTACAGGTGGCGGCGGAGAAGGGCTATATCCGTCCGGAACAGGTGGAGCGGCTCATTCGTTTCCGCAACAACCCCAGCGACGAGAGTTGGATGCACAACTGAGGAGGTACACGCATGCCCAGACATCTGCTTGATATCCGTGACCTGAGCACGCAGGAGCTGGATGAACTGATGGACCGCGCAGACGACATTATCCAAAACCCCAAACGGTATGCTGAATGCATGCATGGGAAGAAGCTGGCAACGCTTTTTTATGAGCCCAGCACCCGTACGCGGCTGAGTTTTGAGGCCGCCATGCTGGAATTGGGCGGGAGCGTGCTTGGTTTTTCATCGGCGGACAGCTCTTCTGCATCCAAGGGTGAAAGCGTGGCCGATACTGTGCGCACCGTGGGATGCTATGCGGACGTCATCGCCATGCGTCACCCCAAGGAAGGCGCGCCCACCGCGGCGGCCCAGGTCAGCCCCGTGCCCATCATCAACGCGGGCGACGGCGGACATAATCACCCCACGCAGACGCTGGCGGATCTGCTCACCATCCGCCGCGAGAAGGGACGGCTCAACCAGCTGGTCATCGGCTGCTGCGGAGACCTTCAGTTCGGCCGCACGGTGCACAGCCTCATCAACGCCATGATGCGCTACAAGAGCATCCGCTTTGTGCTCATCTCTCCGGAGGAGCTGCGCGTGCCCGAATATGTGCGCGAAAGCATGCACAAAAACGGCGTCAGCTTCGTGGAAGTGGAGCGGCTGGAGGATGTGATCGGCACCCTCGATATTCTCTACATGACCCGTGTGCAGCGCGAGCGCTTCTTTAACGAGGCGGACTATGTGCGCCTCAAGGACAGCTATATCCTTGATACTGAAAAGATGCGCCTGGCACGCCGCGATTTGTGCGTGCTGCATCCTCTGCCGCGCGTGAACGAAATCAGCCGCGCCGTGGACGACGATCCCCGCGCATGCTATTTCCGCCAGGTTTCGAATGGCAAATATATGCGCGAAGCCCTGCTGATGAAGCTTTTGGAGGTGGAGGCATGAATATTGACAGCATCCAGAACGGCTATGTAATCGACCATATCCACGCCGGGCGCAGCATGGAAATCTATCACTATCTGGGACTGGACGCCCTGGACTGCTCTGTGGCCATCATCAAGAACGCCAAGTCGCAGCGCATGGGCAAAAAGGACATCATCAAAATTGACCAGGAGATCCCCCTGGATCTGGATTTGCTGGGCTACATTGATCCGGGCATCAGCGTCAACATTATTCGCGACGGGAAACTGGTGGAGAAGAAAAAACCTGAGATGCCCGCGCGGGTCGTGAATGTGATGAAGTGCAAAAACCCGCGCTGTATTACTCAGACCGAACAGGAATTGGACCAGATTTTTGTGCTGGCCGATCGGGAGAAGCAGATCTATCGCTGCTTCTATTGCGAGGCGGCACATAAGAGCGAGTGACACAAACAGGGGCGGACGGCTATGGCGGCTGTCCGCCTCTTCATGTTGAAATTTACAAAACCAGAATATTTCATTGGGATTTTGAATTGAAAGTTCGTGTTTTAAGATAGAGACGAAAGATAGGTGGATACGAACGTTCGGATGCACAAAAAAGTTCAGAAAAATGGCAAAAAACCTGTTGACAGAGCGCCTAAAGCGTGCTATTATGTACAAGCTCGCTTGAGAGCAACGAACCTT
>UMJL01024056.1_pt1 | contig 11076 bp, 5 predicted proteins | sample 1966071 | NCBI WGS metagenome assembly UMJL01 (sample SAMEA4836148, study PRJEB28245) | human gut metagenome | biome: gut microbiome; material: fecal sample | place: Denmark | collected 2008
TGAGGGTGAGGTCTGAAGGGAGCATACCTCCGTATGTGACCAAAGCCGAATCTCGAAAGTAACACAGCGATTCGCCTTTATGCAACAGTCTCATTTCGACCAAAAGTACCCTACAAATCAAAGTCAGCCTCGCCTCCGAAGAACTCTATCTGACACTCAGTGAGTTACCCATCTAGCCTCATCAAAGATCGGAGCAAAACGCCGTGAAACTCGTTTTTGCCGTAAAACTTGGGTTAGGTCAGGGCTGACGCATTATAATAATGAGTTCATCCAAGCCCCGCTTGTCGCTCATGTGTAGCTCCTGCAAGAGCGATTATGATGCGTCAGCCCTGACCGTTCCGCCTACTTCAGGAGATGCAGAAAGCGAAATGGTATAGGTTTGAGGAGGAGCAGCTGCCGCCTGGTTGACCGAAATGGTCTTGGATAGATCTGCAGCCGTGACGGTAATGGTAGCGGTTCTTGATTACTGTGAAGCGTTAGGCTGTACAGTAACAGTGAAGCTTCCATTCCCGTTTCCAGAAGCAGAAAAGAGCTTTACCCAAGCTTGATTGGAACTTACCTAATCGAATATGATTAGCCACTCTTTGAAAACGAATTAAACCGCCGTATGCCGAACGGCACGTACGGTGGTGTGAGAGGGGAGGAAACGAAAGTAGGTCAGAAAACTTTCGTTTCCCGACCTACTCGATTATACGCTTCGTGTTGCACTTACTACTGGAAATTGCGCTTCCAATTTTGGTTAGAAGTAACGGTAACTGTTGCTTCTTTTCCTTCAGCAGATGCTGAAATGGAAGTAGGATCCACTACAAGTTTTGGCAACTCTTCAAAAAGAGCAACAAGATTCCGATCCTTTGTAAGCGTGAACTGATAGGAAGCAGAGGTAGAAACCTGAACTCCGTTCTCTGTCCATTTCACGAACTTATAGCCATTGTTAGGAGTAGCGGAAACGGTAACTTGTGAATTTTCATTGAAAGTTCCTGCACCTTGAACGCTTCCTCCTTCATCCGGTTGAGCTGAAAGCGAAACAGTATAACAGGAGGGAAGAAAAATGACTTTAAATTCGATCCAGCTCTCTCCCCCCCCTATTCCACTATCAAGTTCATTAAAAGTTCCATCTCGTAGCCTGACTTTAAAGTGAGTAAACCCTGTTTCCTTTAGTTTTTTAAGGCTTACTCTTGTAGTCCCATCAGGTATAATGTTTTCAAGAGATTGGCCATCCCCATTAAACCAACGAAGACCAGGAAACTTTCCATCAGGAAGATAGATTTCTTTTTCAAGATCCTCTTCTCCTGTTACTATAATTTCACTCGGAGCGTCGCCTCCTTGATACTGCAAGACCCCATAGTAGTTCACGTGAATTCCTAGGCTCCATATTGTTTCAGTTCTAGAATTCGGATCTTGAGTGTAATAGTCAATAAAGACCGAACCTGCACTCCCAATTTCAATTTTCTTTTCAGTTTCATTCCAAGTTAATGTTCCACCATAAACCCTATCAACTCTTGTCAGATTTTCAATATTTTTTAAGTCAATCGTTATCTTCTCGGCATTTTTAACCGTTATCCTGTTCTTCTTTAAATCAAAAGTACCGTAAGTAATTAGTTCCTGTGCATCAATGACTCCAGAATTGGATTGTTTAAGCAAGTTCCCCTCCTCATCATAGATGTAAAGGTTGTCACCTTCTATTTTGAAGGTTCGTCCATACTGAGCGAATGCAAGATTCGCACTGAAAAAGACCCCCCAAAGTAGGAAGATCAGCTTCAGATTTTGTGGTTTTGTTTTCATATTGCTTTTATTCTTCATTCAGGGTAATGATCATATACTTCAATGTAGCAGTCTAATAAGCAGGATTGATCGTTTACTTCTTGACCACTAGTCGCTCCTGCCACCCAGTGCCTACGAGGAGGTAGACACCATCGCTGAGAGCTGTCAAGTCAATCTGCAGATGCCCCTCTGCATCTGCTTGCATAGCGCACAGTAGCTCGCCAGTCATGCTGTGCAGCGTCACTTCGCTAGCAGGTGCTATACCCTCCACGATGACATAGTCAGTCGCTGGGTTCGGGTAAAGCTGGGTCTGCTGCGTGACGGTCGTCTCCACGCCTGTATGATCAACAAAGGTTGCTTTTACTTCGGTAGCACCCTTGACGACAAACTTCTTTGTAGCGAGGATGTCCTCTCCGTTGGCTGTGAGGGCGGTAAGCTCGCACTTGTCGTTCTTACCCTCAACCTTGATGGTGAGCGTGGTGCCATAGGGTACCGCCTTGAGATCTACGTTCTCGACAATCGAAATCGTACCATGCTCATTGCTCGTTAGGGTCACGGCAAACGCCATCTTCGTAAAGGTTGCCTTTACTTCAGTAGCACCTTTGACGACGAACTTCTTCGTAGCGAGGATGTCCTCACCGTTGGCAGTAAGTGCCGTAAGCTCGTACCCCTCAGATGGAGTAGCGGCAATCGTTAGCTCTGTGCCGTAGGGGACAGCGGTGAGATCGTCGGCTCCCGTAGCGGTAAGCGTACCTTCGCCTTCCTTAGTCAGCGTCACTGCGAAGCTCTTCTTCGTAAAGGTTGCCTTTACTTCAGTAGCATCCTTTACAACGAACTTCTTCGTAGCGAGGATGTCCTCACCGTTGGCAGTCAGAGCTGTTAATTCGTACCCCTCGGCTGGAGTAGCGACAATCGTTAGCTCTGTACCATTGGGGACAGCTGTGAGATTGTCGGCTCCTGTGACTGTGAGGGTACCCTCTCCTTCCTTGGAGAGTGTTACGATATACGTTATAGGATCCTCTCCTTCGTATAGATTGCCTTTTCGGTCTTGGGCACTCCAATTCTTAGCCTTGGCGATGGCAACATCACTCTTGAGACACTTCCCAGGAATGAAGATACCCTGTGCCAGACCCGTACGATCAGATAGGGTCTTGACTAGTTGTGTCATCCTCTCTCCCTCGATTGGATTACGAGAGCAAAGAAGACGTCTCAGATTGAGGTTGTGCGACACATCAAGGCTAGTCAGCTGATTCTTGTCCAGATCTACGTCCTGTAGGTTAAGACACTGAGACAAATCTATGTCAGTCAGTCGGTTGTTAGAAACGTACAAGAAGTTCAAGGCTCGAGCATGTGACAAATCTAGAGTCTCTAGCTGATTATTATAACAAGATAGATCAGTAAGTGCTTCGTTGTGCGTAATGTCCAAGCTTTGAAGTAAATTCTGACCGCAGTTCAGACTTTTCAAAGTATTACAGCCAGACACGTCCAAGCTCTGGAGCAAATTCTCAGTGCAGTTCAGCCATTCCAAAGTATTACAGCCAGACACGTCCAAGCTTTGGAGCGAATTTCCAAGGCAGTACAGCTCTCTCAATGTATTACAGTCAGACATGTTCAAGCTGGTCAATTGGTTCTTATGAGTGAAAGCCGACTGATATAGACCACAGTTCAAAAGCTTCAAGTTTCCTTTGAGGGTGACTGTCTGGCTCGTGAGCGTATAGAAATGTGGCTCGCCATCGAGTATCAGTGGCTCCTTGAGACCCTCTGCGATGACACGCTCTCCCGCAGGAGCCGACAGAGACAGCAGAAGCTGCTCTCCGACCTGCCGTGTCGTGGTCATCGTGATGACACCGTCACCGACAAAGGCCAGAGGGTCGTCCTCTCCTTCGTAGTACTCCTCTTTCCAATCATATTTTCCGACCTTCTTCACCTCCCAATTCTTAGTATTAGCAATAGCTACGTCTGTTTTCAAGCAAAGGTTAGTCGGGGTTGGATCGAATCTTGCCACGACCAAACTGCCAGCCCGCCCCTCTGGTTTAATGGGAAGAGCATTGACGAGTGCCGTCATTTGCTGTCCTTTGATTTGGTTGCTATAGCAAGCGATATACTCCAGCTTGTCGCAGTTCGAGATGGTTAGGCTAGTCAATCTGTTGCGAAAGCATTTGAGCTTTTTCAGCTCTTGTAAATTCGATAGGTTTAGACTGATCAGCTGATTGTCAGAGCAGTCAATCTCAGAGAGCTTGTCACTGCTTTGTGGCAGGTCTAGACTAGTCAATTTATTATCTGTACACGTCAACTTTTCCAGGGCTGTGCTTTGCGACAGGTCTAGGCTAGTCAGCTGATTACGCTCGCAGTATAGCGTTTGCAGAGCAGAGTTTGGTGGCAAGACTAGGCTAGTCAGCTGATTACGCTCGCAGTATAGCGTTTGCAGAGCAGAGCTTTGCGACAGATTTAGGCTGGTCAGCTTATTAGACGTACACCTGATTTCTTTCAGGGCTGTGCATTGCGACACGTTTAGGCTGGTCAGCTGATTCCACGCACACTGGAGATTTTGCAGGGCTGTGCATTGCGATAGGTCTAGGCTGGTCAGCTTATTAGACTTACACCAGATTTCTTGCAGGGCTGTGCATTGCGACACATCAAGGCTAGTCAGCTGATTACCCTCGCAGTATAGCCTTTTCAGAGCTGTGTTTTGTGATAGGTCTAGGTTGCTTAGCTTGTTTTCAGTACAATGGAGCGTAGTAAGAGCTACAGCTTGTGACACATCTAGGCTGGTTAGCTGGTTTTCAGAGCATTGTATTTCTTCTAGAGCGGTGTTACTTGATAAGGTTAGATTAGTCAGCTGGTTTTTGTAGCAAACGAGTCGCTTTAAAGCAGTATGCTTCGAGACATTGAGGCTGGTTAGCTGATTTCCAGTACACCATAGCTCATACAGAGCTGTGTTTTGTGATAGGTCTAGGTTGCTTAGCTCGTTATCACTACAACTAAGCGAAGTAAGAGCCACAGCTTGCGACACATCTAGGCTAGTCAGCTGATTATTATCACATTGTAGAAGTCTTACATTCCCTTTTATTGTGAACGTCTGGCTGGTGATGGTGTACTGCGTATATTGTCCATAGGGACCTATCTTTTGGAGACCTTCGACAGTTACGTTGCTCTTATCTTTAGTCCCTATGACCAGCCGGATCGTCTCGCCGACCGCCTTGGAGGTGGTCATCGTGATGACTCCGTCGCTACCAGTGCGGAGAGACTCAGAGGGGAGGTTGGTAATAGAGGGTGTCACCTCGGCTTGTAGCCCTATCGAGGTGAGGAGCGTGCAGAGTAGGACGCACGCCCAGCGGTGTAGTCTTCTTGTCATATTAGTTGGTAGTTGATAGATGATTGCTTCGTGTAGTTGGCTAGGATCTAGCGATTCTAAATACCCCTAGAGAGTGCATAAATACCTTCTAAGGGATACTAAAGAAGAGGCTTATAAACAGCACAAAGTTACAAGTCTTAAGGGCTATCAATCAAGAGCAAAAAGGGCACTTCTCGGGATTTGTCCAAATACAGCAGAATCCGATATGGTTTCTCCAAGATTTGGCAGATTTTAGAATCAATCGAAATCCAAAACGTTGTTTCGTGGTCTACTTGACACTAGAATGTACGTGAATCTGTTGTTCCCTACGTATGAAACTGGAGTTTCACCCATATGGAACTAGCTAAAGTGGGGGAGCGGCAAAAGAAAAGTGGCGACCGCTCCTCTGTGAGAAGCAGTCGCCACTTAGGCAAATGTGTTGGGGTAGGGGACTAGAGCTTGCGCCGAACTTCGATCTCCTCAAAGGACTCGATGATGTCGCCCACCTCTACGTTGTTGTAGTTCTTGATATTGATACCGCACTCGAGACCTGAGACCACCTCCTTGGCTTCGTCCTTGAAGCGCTTGAGTGACTCTAGCTCGCCTGTATGGATGACCACACCGTCGCGGATGACACGCACCTTGTCGGTACGCTTGATCTTGCCATCGGTAACCATACAGCCAGCGATGGTGCCGATCTTGCTCACCTTGAAGGTCTGTAGCACCTCTAGGTTTCCAGTGACCTGCTCGCGAATGTCTGGCGAGAGCATACCCTCGAGCGCATCGTGTACGTCCTCGATAGCATCGTAGATGACCGAGTAGGTGCGGATCTCGACACCCTCCTGCTCGGCGAGCCTACGAGCCTGAGCACTGGGACGAACCTGGAAGCCAATGATCACAGCGTCTGATGCCGTCGCTAGCTGGATGTCTGACTCGGTGATCTGACCGACACCCTGATGGATGACGCTCACCTGGATCTCCTTCGTAGAGAGCTCGATGAGTGAGTTGGCTAGTGCCTGTACGGAGCCGTCCACGTCACCCTTGATGATAAGGTTAAACTGCTGGAAGTTGCCCACAGCGATGCGACGACCGATATCGTCGAGGGTAAGCATCTTCTGCGTACGCAAGCCCTGCTCACGCTGTAGCTGCTCACGCTTGACCGCTAGCTCACGGGCGTCCTGCTCGCTCTCCATAACGTTGAAGTCATCACCAGCGGTCGGTGCGCCATTGAAGCCGAGGATAGAGACTGCCGTAGATAGCCCAGCGGTGTCGACACGCTTGTTGTACTCATTGTACATAGCCTTGACACGTCCGTAGTAGCTACCAGCTAAGATGAAGTCTCCAATGTGGAGGGTGCCTCGCTGGATCAAGACAGAGGCGAGGTAACCCTTGCCCTTGTCTAGTGAAGACTCGATGACCGAGCCAGAGGCACGACGATGAGGATTGGACTTAAGCTCGAGGAGCTCAGCCTCGAGGAAGACCTTCTCTAGTAGATCGGGGATGCCGATATTCTTCTTGGCAGAGATCTCCTGTACCTGATACTTACCACCCCAATCCTCGACGAGGTAGTTCATACCAGCGAGCTGCTCACGGATCTTGTCGGGGTTGGCACCGTTGACATCGATCTTATTGATCGCAAAGATGATCGGCACGCCAGCGGCACTCGCATGGTTGAGCGCCTCGATGGTCTGAGGCATCACAGCATCATTTGCCGCAATGACGATGACCACAATGTCTGTAATCTGCGCACCACGAGCACGCATAGCGGTAAAGGCCTCGTGACCAGGTGTGTCTAGGACGGTGAGGCGACGGCCATCGGAGAGGGTCACATTGTACGCACCAATGTGCTGCGTGATACCGCCCGCCTCGCCTGCGGTAACGTCCGAACGACGGATGCAGTCGAGCAGCGAAGTCTTACCGTGGTCTACGTGACCCATAATGGTGATGACAGGTGGACGAGGCTCTAGATCCTCAGGCTTGTCAGGCTCCTCGTCGGCCGAAATAGCCTCGACGACGTTGGCCGATACGAACTCGGTCTCGTAGCCAAACTCCTCGGCAACGATATTGATCGTCTCAGCATCGAGTCGCTGATTGATCGACACCATCATATCGATACTCATACAGGTGGAGATAACGTCGGTGACGGAGACGTCCATCATATTGGCCAGGTCGCTCACGGTGACAAATTCGGTCAGCTTGAGTACCTTATCCTCCTGCGTGGAGAGCTCCTGCTCACGCTCAAACTCGGCACGGCGTGCCTCGCGCTTCTCACGTCTAGACTTAGCAGCACGTCCGAAGACGGTCTGCTTGTTGTTGAGCCGTGCTAGGGTCTCCTTGACCTGCTTAGCTCTTAGCTCGTCCTGCTCTTCGGGAGTCAAGACTGGCTCCTGACGCTTGCTCTTACGTCCAGTGCGACGCTCGTTGCGTCCTCCGCGCTCATTACGCTGTGTAGCTGCTGTGCGACCGCCCTTCTTGCCAGAGCGATCGTCCTGTATCTTGGCGCCTTCGCTCTTGACATCGACTGCTCCTGAGGAGATGCGCTTACGCTTGCGACGGTTGCTCTCTTTGTCCTTGCTAGACTTGCGAGAGCGTGAGGTGCTGAAGCTACTGAGGTCGATCTTGCCGACCACCTTGAGCTGTGGCTCGTCCTCCTTCTTAGCAATGCGAAAGATCTCTGTCTCACCCTCGTCCTTGGTTTCGGTAGTAGTCTCTGCCTGGGGCTTAGCTGTCGGAGCCTCCTTAGCTGCTGGTTCTGATGCGGTAGCGGTTGGTTGCTCGGTAGCTTTCTGCTTCGGCTCTTCCTTTGCCTTTGCAGGCTCAGCCTTAGTGGCTGCTGGCTTGACCTCGCTCTGTGCAGGCTCCTTAGAAGCGACAGGTGCTGACTCCTTAGAAGTGTCGCTCTGCTGCTTCTTAGATGGCGCCTCAACAGAGGTCTTAGCGCTCTCTACGGGCTTAGCCTCGCTCTTGGTCTCTTTAGTCTCGGGAGCCTTCTTGGTCTCCTTAGGTTCCTTAGTCTCCTTGGATTCCTTAGCAGGCGTAGTGGCTTTCGGCTGCTCAGTTGTCGTGCTTGCCTTCGTCTTGGCAGGCTCCTCTGTAGTAGTCTCCTTTTGCTTAGACGTGGTCGTGCTTGTGCTAGCGCTTTTGGGCTTGCTAGGCTTAGTTGCAGCCTTCGTCTTGGTTGGCTCCTCCTGAGTAGCCGTAGAGGCTTTTGCCGTAGAGGCGAAGATTGGATTGTTGTGCTTGTCGAGCTCTATACGCCCCACGACGTTGACCTGCGAGGTACTCGCCTTGGTGGGGATGTCTGGGTCTGCCTGCTCCTTTTTAGCTGCTGGAGCAGACATCTTCGAGGGTTGCTCCTCGGTGCTATTTGCTTCAGGCTTGGCAGGCTCCTCTGGTTTAGCCTTGGAAGTACTCTTACTGCGGAGAAACTTCTTTTTGACTCTTCCTAGAGTCTCCTCATCAAAGGTCGGCGTGAAGTCACGCAGGACGAGGTTAAACTCCTCCTCCGTGATGCGTGTGTTGGGGTTGTTGTCTACCTCCTTACCCTTGTCGTTAAGGAAGGAGACAAGCGTATTGACTCCGATGTTGAGTTCTTTGGCTAGGCTAAACAGTTTTATGGACATATATTTCTCTTGATTGCTCGTCTACGGGTGGGGGCTGGTATTTCTTGTCGTTATGATATAGTCCCAGTCACGGTCACCCCCTATACTGTGACTAGCTAGTAGTGTGCTCTGCTTACTCCTCGGTAGCTTCGTCTGCTGGCTGAGGCTCTGCGAGCGTCTCTCCTTCCTCTTCCTTGAGGTCTTCGATGATTGCCTGGGCAATCTCCTTTTGCGTAGGTACGGGACTCTTGAGCAGGTCTATGTTTTCCTGTGGTAGTCCCATCTCCTCTAGCTCCTCAAGGTCAAACTCGGACGAGAGGATACGCAGGACACGATCGATGGTCTCTATCTCGAGATCGGTCTTCTTAAGAAGCTCTGTGCGTGAAGTGGTCAGGACGGCACGTGCCGTGTTGAGACCAATGTCTAGAAGCATCTTGATGACCCAATCCTCGATCTCATCGCTAAACTCGGAGAGGTAGATATCCTCCTCGGTCGCATCAGCTGCATCACGGAACACCTCAATCTCAAAGCCTGTCAGGACGGACGCGAGCTTGATGTTGCTGGCGTTCTTACCGATAGCTAGAGGTACATCCTCTGGACGTAGATAAACCTCTGCCTTGGCGGTCTCTGGATAGAGCTCGATCGAAGAGATCTTAGCAGGACTCAGCGCACGCTGTATGAATAGACTATCGTTCGCCGTGTAGGTGAGGACGTCAATGTTCTCCCCATGTAGCTCCCGTACGATGCCACGTATACGACTACCATTCATACCGACACAAGAGCCGACAGGATCGATGCGATCATCGTACGACTCGACGGCAATCTTGGCGCGAACGCCTGGAATGCGTGCTACACGCTTGATGGTAATCAGTCCGTCTGCTATCTCAGGTACGTTAATCTCGAAGAGACGCTTGAGAAACTCTGGGCTAGTGCGTGAGAGCGTGACGTGAGGGTTGTTGTTCTCATTATCTACACGAGCTATGACAGCGTGGACGCTATCACCCTTGCGGAAGTACTCGTCAGGGATCTGCTCGCTCTTGGGCATAATGAGCTCGTTGCCATCCTCGTCTACGAGTAGGGTCTCACGCTTCCATACCTGATAGACTTCGGCCGTGATCAGCTCTCCTACACGCTCTATGAAGGTTTGGTAGAAGTGCTCCTTCTGCAGATCCAAGATCTTGCTCGAGAGGGTCTGGCGTAGATTGACTATGGCACGCCGACCGAAGGAGAGGAAGTCTACCGAGTCGGTCACATCATCTCCTATCTCAGCCTCGGGGTCTATCTCAAGAGCCTCTGTGTAGGCTACCTGCTCGTTCTCCCGCTCGACAGCATCGTCAGCAACCACCTCGCGGGTGCGCCAGATCTCAAAGTCTCCGCTATCCGCATTGATGATCACGTCAAAGTTGTCGTCTGAACCAAACATCTTAGCAAGGATGCTCCGGAAGGAGTCCTCTAATACGTGGAGCATCGTCTCCTCGTCTATGTTCTTCAGCTCTTTGAATTCGGTGAGTAGAACCTTTAAGCTCGTTGATTCTTTCTTTCTAGCCATATATGTATGTTGGGTCTCTTCTGTGGGACTAGTGTCTTATCTAAGTAATGATGGGGGAGGGAATCTCTATCAGAGTGCCATGTCTAGATCGTACGAGATGCGCTTGAGCTGATCACGCTCGATGCGGTGTGGCTCGATGATCTGCTGCTTTTTCTTCTTCTTACCATCCTGTATGGTCTCCGTGCGCTCTATCTCTAGGACGACATACTCGGGGAGCTGATCAGCACCCTTGGCTCCTACCTCGATGAGCTTGCCGTGCCACTTCATACCAGATGCGTCGACCGCCTGCACGGGCGCCTCTAGATGACGTGTGTACTGCTCGTAGACCTGCCACGGATCGGAGAGACTAGGTGACGACACCTCTAGGGCGTAGTCCTCCTCCTCGTCACGATCGTGTAGCTGCGTGATGGCTCTAGAGATCTCGACACAGCGAGAGATGGGCAAGCCGCCCATAGCATCGACCACTACTCGGATCTGATCCCCTGGACTACTAGTTATCTCCACGACAAACTCGTCCTCGTGGAGCATCTGCTCTATTTCTGTGCGGAGTACTGCTAGATCTATCATGATACTCGATGGTTATATACAAAAAGGAGGGAACCGCTGTCGCATGGCTTCCTCCTCCATACCTAAGCTGAGTCAACTGCTTGTGAGCCGTATGACCTCAACCGGTTCATTACGATGCAAAGATAGTAATATTTCTTCAGATAGCACACGATCTACCCGATTCGAAAATCTTACGAGTAACGATTTGTAGAAGGACGCACGGTCGTGCGTCCGTCCCTGTCAAGGGTTGCAATGTCCCGATTACACGTCTTGTCGTTTGACAA
>UMJL01033549.1_pt1 | contig 11054 bp, 6 predicted proteins | sample 1966071 | NCBI WGS metagenome assembly UMJL01 (sample SAMEA4836148, study PRJEB28245) | human gut metagenome | biome: gut microbiome; material: fecal sample | place: Denmark | collected 2008
GCTCTGATTCGGAGAAGTGCTGATGAGGCGGGTGCAGATAAAACTTCCGGAATGCCGAGAGGGGGAGAATTGACAATGGATAAATCCAAAAATAAGTCATATATGTTTCGTTTGCAGGCGGACTTGAATCGCTATTGGGGGGCGGAGCAACAGCATAATATTAATGCGTCGGTGGGTATGGAAACGAATTCCACGAAATATGACGCATACAAGAATATTACCCGGGGATATGATCCGGAGCGTGGGAAACAGTTTATTGTGGTTGATCCAACGGTGTACACGTCTTATGCGAATTGGATGTCAGAGAATGTGCCGGTGGTGACGGATAATTTGAGTAATATGTTGTCGTGGTATGGTAGTGTTTCCTATAGTTACGGGAATTGGTTTACTGTGAATGCCAACATACGGTATGATGGTTCGAATCAGTTTGGAGAGAGAAGTAATGATAAGCTTTTACCGATATGGTCGATTTCGTTTAATTATAACGTGATGGAGCATTTTAAAGGGGGGCAGGATTGGTTTGATGATTTGCGGTTGAAAATGTCCTATGGGTATCAAGGGAATATGTTGGATGGACAGTCGCCTGTGGCGATTATTTCGAAGAAGCCGTACGATGATCATTACGGGGAATATGTTTCGTCAATCACTACTTACCCGAACCCGGATTTGAAGTGGGAGAAAACGGGTTCGTTGAATGTAGGTGTAGAATTTTCTATGTTTCAGCATCGGTTGATGGTAAGTGCTGCTTATTATAGAAAAAGAACGACAGACGCTTATATGAATAAGGAAATTTCTGGGGTAAACGGAATGAAGTCTTACGTGGTGAATGGAGGAGAAGTTGTGAATAGTGGGTATGATGTTTCGTGTCTGGTAATTCCTGTGAGAACGGATGATTTACGGTGGTATATTTCTACTTCATTTTCTCATACAAATAATGAAGTGAGTACGTTACCTTCTGCTGATCAGTATGAACGATTTGATTTTTTGAATGGAACAGCCGTGGTAAAAGGAAAGTCTGTAAGTTCATTTTATTCTTATAAGTTTATAGGTTTGAATTCGGAGAATGGTCTTCCTTTATTTGATGATATGGAAAATGAAAAAGAAAGACTGTATGGTGCAACTAAATATGATGTGTTTACTCAAGTATTGGAGGCTTCGGGGCAAAGAGAACCGACCATATTTGGAGGTTTAAGTACAACCGTAAACTATAAACGTTGGCGTTTAAATGCGTCATTTACTTATAGTTTAGGGGCTAAAACAAGATTGTTTAAATTGTATGAAGATAATTCTGCCCGAATTCGTCCGGAAAATAACTTGAATAAAGTTTTTTTGAAACGTTGGCAGAATCAAGGAGATGAGGGCTATACGAATATTCCTGCTTTTATATCAGATGGTCGTAGCGAATCCTCTCTTTCTCATTGGTCTGCGAATACTTCTGGACAAGTTCCAGAAATTGCTAGTACAAGGTGGGAGATGTATAATTATAGTAATATTCGCGTGGTGAGTGCAAATTATTTGAAATGTACGAATCTAGGATTTACTTATTCATTTGATGCTAGATGTTGGGGAATTTCGTTATTGGATGTTTCAGCCTCAATGAGTAATCCGTTTATTTTGACATCAAGTAAATTGAAAGGGCAAACGCCTATTCAGAGCGGGTTTACGGAAGTCCAATTGTCTGAGCGGCCAACTTTTTCTTTGGGAGTGAATGTGATATTTTAACGAAGAGTTTGATTGAAAGCGAGTAAGAAAGATCGTAATCTTATATTAATGTGGTAATATGAAGAAAGTAGTATATATAATAGTGTGTATTTTTATGTTATCTGGATGTTCAAATTTTCTTGAAGAATATTCTCAAGATAAGGCTTACATCCGGGGATATGAAGATTTAGATGAGTTATTGTTAGGGAATGCTTATTTTTTGAGATATAAAGCTGATAATAGTTGGCAATATTCTGGGGCATCGGGAGAGTTGTATTATCCGTGGATTCATGTGATGGCCGATGAGTTAAGTCAACAAACAGGCGGGCGAAATAACTGGAGCGTACGTGGAGCAGGTGGGACTATTTATGGATATCATACCTGGCAATATCGAGTGTATGAGGACGTGGAAGGAAAACGAGTGTGGGATGATGGAGCTGATTTTAGACATTTATATTCTCATATAAATGCTTGTAATATGATTTTAGAAGAGGCAAAAGCATTTGAAAATATGAAGGAAGAGAAAGATGTACAGAATGTGAACCGGATCAAGGGAGAATGTTATTTTTTACGAGGAAGTTACTATTTTTTGTTGGTCAATTTTTATGGGAAGCCTTATGTTGCAGAGACGGCGGAGAGGGATCCTGCTATTCCGATTAAAATATCGAATTACGTGGAAGATAAATATTATAATCGTAATAGTGTAGCAGAGGTATATAAACAGGTTATTTCGGATTTGCTAGCAGCAGAGAAATATTTGATAAATATTCCGAAAAGATCGGTGTGGAGAGCAAATATAAATGCGGTAAGATTAATGTTAAGTCGGGTATATTTGTATATGTGTTCGTATGAAGAGGCAAAAAGGTATGCGGCGTTGGTAATAGAAAATGGCCCCCAGTTAGAGGATTTGAATGTTTTTTGGGGGAAAGAATTTTTGAATGCAAATTTGTCTGAATTGATTTTCTCAACTGGTGCATCTTCATTGCCTGGAAACTTGACATTTTATCCTTCTGATGATTCGGAATTAGGAGTAGTTAGTGGTAATGATATGCGGGTTTCGGATGTGTTGTATGAAGCTTATAACCCACAAAATCCAGTAGATTTGCGTTTGAGACATTTTGTTGTAGATTATGAGGGGGTACTTTATTATAAAAAATTACGAGGGGAAGTTTATGAGGCAACAGATGTGTCGGATGTCTTTCTCATGCGAATAGCAGAAGCTTGGTTGAACTTGGCAGAAGCTACAGCCTGCATTGGAGATGATGTGACGGCGCAAAATGCACTAAATACATTACGGGAAAAAAGGATTCAACGCGATGCTTTTGATAAATCAGAGGTTAATAGTCTTACTGGAGAAGCTCTAGTTTTTTTCATACGTAAAGAACGACAGAGGGAACTTTGTTTAGAAGGTCATCGTTGGTTTGATTTAAGACGTTATCAGGTGGCAAAGAAATATCCTCAAGATATTAGTGTGGAACATATTTTTGTGTATAAAGAATATAATCCTTCAATTTCAGAGTATGAAACATTGTGGACTCGGAAATTTGTTTTGTCTCCTGGTGATCCTGCATGGGTTTTACCTTTGCCTAAAGTGGAAATAGATAAGAATACAGGAATGATTGATAATCCTCGGAATGAGAGAATGTTTGAAAATGTAAATTATTAATTTGTTATGTGATGAGAAAGTTCATATTGGGATTTGTAGTTATTATGGGTTTATGGGCTTGTAGCAAGGAGGATTGGCCTGATAATAGTGGGGAAACAATAAATTTCTTTGCAGTATCGGAAAATGCGACAGGTGAAGAGGCTGAATTGCGTCGTAATTTTTTTGATGAAACTGGGGTTTACTTGTTGTTTAGTGATACGTTGGGTTCTCGAATTGTTTCTACATTATCTGGAGAGACTGTCGTTGATTATCAGGTGATTGATTTTATGTGGCAGTTGAGTGTTGGTAGTTATTATGCAGATTCGTTGGAGTTTTTTCCTTATTTAGAAATAAAAAAAATGAAAGTTGCAGCGAAATTTATTCAAGAAGAAATATTGGCAAATTTACCAGAATTGTTTTACCCTTATTCGGTGCTTTTAGTGGAGAGAATGATTCTATATAAAAGTTATTACGGGACTTATGATGATGGGACCGAACTAGGTATTTATGCTGGAATGCAATCTACTGCGATTGCGTTAGATGACGTGGAGAATGCATCGGTAGAGGAAAAAGAAATATTGAAAAATGAAATGATGAAAGCGATTATAATTAATGGCATTTCTTTAATTCAAGAGGAAGATCTTGCTATTTTTCATAGTTATAGTGAAGATTTTTATAATGTTTATACATGGAATCTTCCCAGCCCAGTTCAATTAGCTGGTTTTTTACCATCAAAAAGTATTTCATACTCCAAGAGTGAGGATGTATTGAATTTTGTGGAAAAGATTTTTGATTTGTCAGAGGTTGAGTTTAGAGAAATTTATGCGGAATATCCGTTGGTTATAAAAAAGATGGAGGAAATGATAAAAATTTTGCGTGAATATGGTGTAAATGTGTATAGTTAATTGGAAAATAGTACATTTTTCAATGAGAGACACTGTTCAAAATTTTGTGTAAATAGAAACAGGATTCAGTTGTAAGTTCTTCGTATATCTGGATTCTGTTTTTTTTTCGTGGATGTTTATACCTCGTGGTGCGGACCGTGTCGTTGTATAAGTGAGGAGGTGTTGCAGACGCCTGAGGCAGCCAAGTATTTCGATAAATATTTCGTGTGTTTCAAAGTCGATGCGGAAAAGGGTGAAGGGGTAGCGTTCGCTGATAAATATGACGTACATGCTTATCCTACTTTTTTGATGATATTGCCGGACGGAACATTACGGCATAAGATCGTGGGGGCTGACACGTTGCATATCTTTATTCCTCGGGTGGAACGGGGGATTGAAAGAGAAAACTTCGTGGGGGTATTTTATGAAAAAATACTCGGATGGGACTTTGCAGAAAAAAGAGATTCCGCTGGCTGTGGATGTGTTCCGGGAAGCCGGGATGAAAGAAGAGGTGAAAAACTTGACGGATTCTTTGTTCGGATTGTTATCGCCGAAAGAAAAATTGGCTCTCCGTTATTGGGTGGTTTATGAAGAGTTGAAATACAATGATTTGTTTGCTCCTCGGTTTAAGTTTTTCGTGGAGAATAGGGGTGAAATAGCAGGTAAAAAATACCAAGACGCTTCTTTCAAGATTATTTGTACGATGTTGTCCGATCATTTGATTAATAACACGACCGGACGAATCACGAGTAAGGAGAATCCTTGGAATTGTGGTGAAGCAAACGAGATGCCTTATATGCGTTCGTTGATTAAGATGTCGGATTTACCGGATAAGGAATTTTTCCTTGTTTAGTGCGATTTAGCCGAAGCTTGTTATTTCGGACAAGCAGATCAAGTAAAGGAATATATTCGGAAAATGACGACTTTACCTGAAGCTATGGAATCTGGACGCTCTTTTGTTTGGGCATTTCAACAATATTTCCCGGATGAAAAGGAGGAGTTAACAAAATTGAGAACATTGTGGGATTTGGACGAGAATAATTACAGAAAGCATTAAGAATAAAAATATGTTTGATGGCCGCATCTTTCTTGATGCGGCTATTTTGTATATTGATCTATTTTTGCAATAAATGAGATCAATGTTTAGTTTCTTTATGTGGAACTTTTATAATATCATTCGGTGATAACCCGTTGCAGTTCCGATGAGGACAGTTGTCAACTTCGATACTTCTTCGGGACAACTTCGGTGCTCTTTCGCTCACGAGCGGAAAAGTACCGAAGTTGTCCCCCGGATATACCGGGAGCAACTCCTTATTTAAACACGATATCAATGGGTCTATTTGCTTTTTCCATCTAAACCGTTTTTCGCTTGAAAAGAATGGGTATGGATACCACGAGGGACGTGAGGTTCCCCTGTTTTCCCACGAGAGTCTGGTAACGAGGTGCTTCCCCTGTTCCTGTTTCCTTGGAATGATACCTAAAAAATGAAATGTTCACTCTTGTTATCATAATATGTTGGCTTTAATAGCCTATAAAACAACAATTTATCTCTTGAAAAAAGGTGACCACTTTTTTTTATGAAGGTGACCACTTTGGAGACCAATGGGAGCAAATAAAATGGGAATGATAGCAAATTTTCCCTGATTTTCCCCCTTGTAATCCCCTCAATTTTTATTGTAGTAATGTACAGGTATGGGATGATATTTTTGTTAAAGTGTTGATAACCAGTGAGCATTTGGTATTTTGGAAGCATGAAAAAAAGCCAGTATTTCTACTGGCTCTCAGCTTCTTTGCTCCTCAGGTAGGACTTGAACTTGCAATTAAAATTGCTGACTATCAGTGTATTAAATACTGTGTGTGCCTATTGATAGTTAATTTGATATGATTAAAAATGAATGTAATTAATTGAAATACAATAACTTATTTAAGTTGGTGGTTTCATTTTTGCTTTCATTGGTTTCATTTGTTGATATTTTTAATGGTTGATATTGTAATACTATTCAATGCAGAAAGTGTCTGTAGAGGCTTAAAAAGGGCCTTATTTTTCATCTTAATGATAGGTATTCAGAATGTAGAATTGCTTTGTATCGCCATGGGGAAAATATAAAATAATTGCTCAAAAATTTGGAATTAGTTAAAAAATGTATTATATTTGTATTATTCAAGAATTTTGTTATAGTACAATGGGAAGAAACCATGTACTTCTACTTTTGAAGATGGATATTACTTACCACATGAGAATTGATGAAACACTCAGAATCCATATTAAAATCTATCTTAAACTTCAATGCCCTTCTTTCCTTTTTGGAAAGTAAATTCAGTGAAATGGAGCATTGTTGGATCAGGTAGCTACTCCTGTGTCAAATAGCAAGGTGTTTCTTCATTTGCTTCTAAGCCCCCAGCCTTATACTATGCACCATCAAGTGATTGATGAGAGAGTGAAAATCAATTGATTTTAAGCAAATAGAGGGGGCATGATACATTTAAATTGTAAGTATATTTAATCTATCATTCCAGTTAAAACTAAAGCAAGATAGAATAGTTTTTTAATAGAATGTGTTGAATTTTAAAGATTAGAACTAAAGCAACACAGGAAATAAATTTGAAATGGAATATATCATTTTCCTACAAGCTAATGCTAGAGTAACACAGGATAAATTGTGAATAATTAATAATATTTACATCTTAGCCTAATGAGCCATATGAATGAAAGGAAACACAAACCTAAATTCATGTCTCCTTCCTATTCTGAGTGGGTAAAAAGATAAATATTTTTTGACTTCTTAATCTAAAGAAAAGCCACATGAATTGATTCAAAAAATACCAATTAATCCATTCTTTAGTATGAGATGTATGTTGTTTATTAATGGTAGGGGGATAACAGGTTTATTAAAAGATAGAGTGGGAGTGATTATATTATACTCCCATCTCATATATTTATTGCTTTATTTTACATTCCACTCCTTCTGGTACTTTCCATTCATCAAAAGTGGAAGGATCAAACCCATCCCATACCCATATAGTAGAAATGGAAGAATTACTACAATCTAGCTTGTACAAGTTTCTTAATCCACTAATATCTATGTTTGTCAACTTTGTATTAGAAATATCTAAAATTTCAATTTTGGGGCAGTTGGTTATATTCATTGTTTTTAAGCCAGATCCACTACCTACACATCTTAAATTGGGTAGGTTTTCTAGGTGTAATTTTGTTTTCTCTCCATAGATATTATCAATTTCAATGAGGTTGGGAGAATTATAGATTTTGACTTCTCCTTCAATTCTAGACAGGTTAAGATATTTTAGATTTAAACATTGTGAGACATCAATATTAGAAATTTGGCTTGAACCTCCAAATGATAAACCACAAATTCTTTTTGCTTTAATGGTTACTGTATAGGTACCTGCTGTTTTGTATTGATGATAAGCACTAGCTGTGGTTTTACCATCTCCCCAGTTGATTTCTAAATCTTCTGGATATGGATATGAAACTCCATATCCTATATAATCTCCATCAAATTCAGAAAATCTTAATTCTACATATGGACCACTATATGTACTTGTAACTTCAAATGTAATCATATCATATTTCTCCTCTTTAGGGAGTGTAATTATGCTGCCATCGCTAAACACAAATTCCAAAGCATTTTCAGTTTCCTTAATATCAGTTATGGTAGGAGCATCTGTTCCATCATCTCCTTTCTGTCCTTGGGTGACAGATATAGTGCTCCCATCACTCATTTTTAAAGTGTAGCCATCCTCTGTTTTCTCATAAGAATTAATGAAGAGTTGATTCTGTAAAGCATTGCTTAAATCTTGTATTGTTTTAACAGCTGCTTTTGTCTCTTCCAACTCTTTTTTCAAAGCATCAATGTCACTTGAATAGTCTTCATCATCACATCCAACAAAACAGAAAAGAAGGATGAATGATAGCATGGGGATAAGATTTTTAAATTTCATGTTTAAATGTAAAATAATCCTCCAGTCTCCAAAAGGTAATTACACAAAAAGAAAGCATGAGACTGAGATTATCCACTTTAGAAGGTTCTGGTAAACCCAAGATACAGATAATAACATCCCATGCTTGACCTTATATATTTTGATGATATATATGGCAAGTTGAGCATCTGTCACTATCCCTGTACCTTTTTTAAATTTACCAGATTCTCTAAAGTCAGGATAAGCTAATGCTTTCTACATTCACTATGTCTGCTGGAATGCTTTCATTCCAACACTACAAAAGTAAATATATTCAACATCATAAACAAATGCCCTCATGGGATGTTAAAAACAAAAATATCACATATTTAATATCCTTGGTGTGTTTAGCTTATAATTTCTTTTATGTCCCCCTTTATCTTTAAGAAAAAGATGATGGGTACAGGTCCAATTTTATTATATAGTATAGAATTGGAGCAGTACTTTTTCTAATCAGAAGAAACATTGTTACACTTAGTTTATGTATTATATAGCAACTATGTGCAACACATTTTCTACAATAGAGCTCTTACTTTATATTTAATTATAGAAAACTAAGAGATCAACTAGTGAAGATGTGTTGCATTTAGATTATGATATTATATACAAAGTAAGTGCAATATATACATTTATTCAGAAATATTTTCTCTAGTCCCAGATGATTTTTTTATATTTATTATATAAACACTCATTAAAAACATCTGGGACCAAAAGAATATTTTGAAGTTATTTTGATAGGTTCTAAACAAGGCTTTATAAATTGATTTTAAGACAATATTATTTCTCATTGATTTCTCTATTGGCAAAACAGAGAAAGTGGCTTAAATCAAAGATTTGAGGCCTTATTTTCATGTATTTTATTGGTCTATAATAGTTTGGGTAAAATAATCTCTTCTTTTTCCAAAAAGGGGGATAAATTATTCATCATTGATTGTGGTTTTAATACATCATACCTGCATTCATTTGAATAGCTGTAATAATCATCATCACTCACAATGAGGTGGTCTATAAAATCAACTCCTGCTAAAGATGATAGTTGAGTTATGTTTTTGGTCAATTCATCATCAGCTTTACTTGGTTTACAATTTCCAGAAGGATGATTGTGAAATAATATGATTCTAGAAGAGTTGGAGAGGATGATATGTTGGAATATAATTTTTATATCCACAACTGTTTTGTTGATACTTCCCTTGCTTACTAGAGCCACTCCTAATATTTTTGAGGCTTGATTTAACAAGATCAAGTAAACTTCCTCATGATGTTCCATCCTATCCTTTAAAATCTCTTTTGCCAGTAAGTAGACACCATCAGGATCATTTATTCTTATCCTGTCTGTTGATTTGATGCTAGTTTTGTAAATCAACTCTACATAGTATGGTTTTAATAAATCTTTTCTTGTTGTTTCCATGTTCAGCTATTTTTAATCTGTTACCAAAACATGGGAATGGATGAGTGTTTTTTATTTGAATACAGGAGGGAAGGTGTTATACCTCCCCTTACCCATAATTCAATTTTCTCTCCAAACTGCTAATACAGGCACTCACTTTCTTGTTGACCACCTTGGCATAGTGTTTTTGTGTGACAGCCATAGATGAATGTCCCAGCAATTTACTAACCACCTCCATGGGCACATCATTATAGAGCAATATTGTGGTTGCAAATGTCTTTCTGGCTGTATGATGGGTGAGTTTTTTGTTAATACCCACAATTTCCACAATCTCTTTCAAGTAGGAATTAATCTTCTGGTTGCTGATAGCTGGTAGCACATGAGCCTCTCTATCCCCACCATTATCATACTTCTTGATGATTTGTATCGCTTGTGGTAATAAAGGAACACTGATAGCCTTCCCTGTTTTCTCCCTTTTCATCTCAATCCATAACTTTTTATCAAATGCCATTATAACATGCTTTTTCTGCAAAGCAAATGCCTCATGATAAGCCAAGCCTGTATAGACACTGAACAAGTATAAATCTCTCACCTTTGCCAGTCTTTCCTGTGCAAACTGGTAATTTTCCAGCTTGTGAAGTTCTTCAGGAGTTAAAAATATCAACTCTTTCTCCACTTTCAATGGTGAATGATCAATAAAAGGATCCATTTTAATGTAATTACACCTCATGGCATAGGTGGTGACTTGCTTTACCCTTTGCATATTTTTATTGATGGTGACAGGTTTCTGCTTCCTGACAGAGAGAAGGTAGTCTTCCAATCCAGAAATGAACTTGAAATTGACCTTGTTCATGGGGATGTCTGCTGCATGATATGATTCTTTGATGTATGCCCTCACCAGTTCTAACACATCTTTAAACTTGTCCAGTGTGCTTTTCTTGAACTTTATCCCCTCCATCTTCTTTGCTGCCATGTACCTCTCTTCAAACAGGGTTATGAATGATTGAGGGAGATAATCTTTACCTGAATACTTGCAATATAACTCTTCTAACAAGTTATCAGTTCCCATGATTAGTAGCTGGCTTTCTATATCCAGCAGTTTTTTCTTGATGGCATCCATCTGTATGTTGATCCTTTGAGATAACTCATTTTTCCCAATGGCCATTTGCCTGTCTTGGTTCCACTCTCTAGCATGAATGTTCAGGCCAGTTGAGAATTGCTTGCTTTTATAATTTGATGTAATCCTGCAATAGACAGGTGCCATCCCTAGCTTGTTAGTTCTAGAGTTGTACCTGAAGAATGAAATGTTGACTTTTTGAATCATGTTAAAATAAGGTTTAAATAACAGGTACACAGCATTTTAATATGGGAGCAAATAAAATGAGTATGATAGCAAATATGATAGCAAATGTCCCCTGATTTCCCCTTGTAATCCCTTTAATTTTTATTGTTGGAATAT
>UMJL01049125.1_pt1 | contig 11032 bp, 11 predicted proteins | sample 1966071 | NCBI WGS metagenome assembly UMJL01 (sample SAMEA4836148, study PRJEB28245) | human gut metagenome | biome: gut microbiome; material: fecal sample | place: Denmark | collected 2008
TGAAGGCAATTATTTGGATTGGTTGAACTTTATCCATGACCCTATATTAGGATATGGTCTCACGGATCAATGGTCGTATGTTCAGACTCACATATCTAACCAATTAATAACGAGTAATGGTCTCATGAAACCTTTTGCTCAGTATGGTTTCTTACTGGCATTTTTATACTTTGTTTTTCTATATAGAAGTTCAAGACTGTTGTTATCAGATTACAATTATGAGTTTAAGCCAATGTTGTTCCTTGTGATAATAACAATTTCTTTTAGTTACGATTTTGGAAAGCATCCTATCTTTTTAGCATTTACGTTGTATGATATTTTTTATCCCTATAAAATGGATTGTAGATGAAAAAATTGCTTATAATACAACTAGACCAATTCGGTTTTTTGACTGATACTTTAAAATGGTGTGAAATTTTAAGTAAAGAATATCAAATTGATATTGTTTGTTACGATTCAAATCGTCCTAAAGTATCAATGTCAAATGTACAAGTGCATTATGTTGCTCTTTCGAAAAATAGAATCCTGCATGCAATAAGGTATATACTTTTTGCACTTATGCACATGTTGTTTTTTCAAGGTAAAATTATCGTGATTGCGTTTCCTAATTGTAATATATTCAAGAGGATTTTACCATGGAAAAAGATGCATCTTGATATTAGAACAGTCTCTGTTGCACGGGATGATGAGCAACGGGTATTATTTGATAGTCAACTATACAATTATAGTAAACAATATGATAGTGTAAGTATTATCTCAAATGCAGCTGCTCAAAGATTGAAACTCGAAAGTCCCTTAATTCTTCCATTAGGGGCTGATGTGATATCAAACACCTCTAAATGTTATTCTGATATTAAATTATTGTATGTGGGGACTTTAAAGGGCAGAGATATGCATAAAACGATTGAGGGGGCTGCAATATTTCACCAAAAGCACCCTGATGTTCAGTTTTGTTATGACATCATCGGTGACGGACCGGGATTGGAAAAAGAGAAAATGTCAGACGAATATCGGGACACTATCAAAAAAATGAACTTGGAGAATTATGTCCATATTCATGGCTCAAAGCCCTACTCGGAATTGGCTGATTTCTTTGACAAATCTAATTATGGAGTCTCTTTTGTCCCTCTAACTTCTTGGTATGATGTTCAACCGCCAACAAAAACTTATGAGTATGCTATGTCTGGCTTATATGTAATTGGGACTCGAACAACATGCAATAGAGAAATAATCACTCATGATAATGGAATACTAATAGAAGATAGTGCGGAGTCTTTTGCTTCTGCTTTGGAGTGTATATTGTTTTTTAATAGTTCTTTATCTGAAGCAAAAATAAGAAGTTCTCTTGCCGATTATCAGTGGGGATGTATAGTTGAATCGTATCTTAAACCTATTTTAGAAAGATGAAAAACTTAGCCTTTCTGTTACTATTTCTTTGTTCTTTGTTACCAAAATCAGTAGATATTTACCCCAAGACCGATTCTGCACGTTTTTTTAATCGCCCTAATACCACGTATATAGTGCATGATACAATTGATCTTGAAGAAAATACAATTGTTATGCCAATGAATTGTACCTTAAAAATAGCAGATAAGGGATACGTAACTAACGGAATTATACATGGCAACAATACAAGATTATCAGCTAAGCGCAGAAAAGTACTTGGTGAAAACTGTACGCTAACCGGAAAATGGACGAATAAAGTCGTATATGGCGAATGGGCTCTTCCGTCAGACGAGAGTATTGTTGCTAATCATGGATTCACAAATATAATGATCCTATGTTCTGGTACACACACAACACACTTGTATTTGCCAGACGTCCTTTACAAAGTAACTGCAGTTGACAAAAGTGCTCCTATTATTGTACCATCCAATGTTTATTGGCATAACAAGGCTACGATTAAAATGCTTCCATCATCATATGAAAAGTACAATATAGTTCTAATAGATAGAACTTCAAATATTACAATTGAGGGTGGGCGGTTTATTGGTGATATAGCGAATCATCGAGGCAATACTGGAGAGTGGGGACATGGGATAAAAGTACGAGGTGGAAAAAATGTTGAACTCAAATCTCTTGAATGTAATGAATGCTGGGGAGACGGAATAGATTTAATTGAGGCATATAGTGATGATGGGCTTCCTTGCATTATTTGTCAAAATGTCAACATTAATAATGTTAGATGTTTGTATAATAGAAGACAAGGACTCAGCATAGAAGCTGCTGCTAATGTATCTGTTACGAACTGCGAGTTTGCTTATACAGGTAAATTGTTGTCAACAGCACCTTCGGCAGGTGTTGACATCGAACCATGGAATACAGAAGGGCAAAAGATTAATTCGATTCGATTTAATGGTTGTAACGTACATAATAATGTAGGTAAAGACGTACTTTGTCTGCCTAATATGCTCTTCGGTAAGGATTATCAGATATATAAAAATGAAATTCTTTTTAAGAATTGTATTGTTGGAACTTTTGTCTCATGGGAAACTAATGGTTTAATTCTTAGCAGATGTATCCTTACAGATTCATTGAAAATTAGTCACTCGAATAATATTGACATTGAGCATTCCAAGATTAAGTACTTCAAGCTTCAAAATAATGGAAACTCCGTCAACTTAAAAGGGTGTAACATAGAAGAAGGCATGCCATAACAAAGCCGAGTATCTATATTACCTCTTTGTTATCCATATCAGGGCTAATATTAATTAAAATTACAAAACAATGACGAAAGTACTAATTGTATGCTATGGTTTTGGCTATGGAGGCATTCGTGCTTGTATTCAAAACTATGTATCTCATATTGATAGAGATAAATTCCAGATAGATATATATGCTTATGGTGTAAAGGAAAGTCCATTTAAAGAACAGTTTGAATCCATGGGATGTAAAATGTTTCTTGATCCAACTAATGACATCGCTACAAACAAAATAATGCGATTTGTTGGTAAACTTAGGACATATATAAAAGAAGGACAATATGATGTCGTACATGCACATTGTAATTTGATAAGTGCGTGGGTTACTTTAGCTGCAAAGTTGGCAGGTGCAAAGGTAAGAATTAGCCACTCTCATAGTACTGCTCATTTTAGTGGAAAATTTATTCAGAACTGTTGGTGTTATCTGCGCAGGTGGATTATAAATTATACGGCTACAACCAAGATGGCATGTGGGGAACAGGCTGGTCTTACAATGTATGGAAATAGTCAGAGGGTTATTGTCTTACCCAATGGTATAGATATAAATCGATACTACAAACTCGATGAAGGAAAAATCGCTGCGCTAAGAAAGGAATTTGATATACAGCCTGGTGTAAAAGTCTATATGAATATAACACGATTTGATAGGCAAAAAAATCTCCCTTTTGTTGCAAAAATTTTTAAAGAAATTCATGAAATAGAACCAACATCAATATTAATCTTTGGAGGAACTGTTTCTGATTTAGAGGACAATCGAAATATAATTAAAGAATTTGTGGTCCAAAATGGTCTTTCTGATTTTGTGAGATTTGTAGGGCCGAGGATGGACATACAACATCTTTATCATCTGTCTGATTGTTGGATTTTTCCATCTAAATTTGAAGGACTTCCTTTTTGTCCAATTGAATTACAAGCAGCATCCATTCCATGCTTGGCTTCAGATGTAATCACCAACGAAATAGATTTGGGACTTGGCCTTATCGAATTTATGTCATTAGATGAATCTCCTAAGGAATGGGCAGAGAAAGCAATATTGATGTCAAAGAAAATTATTTCGTATGAAGTGATATTAAAGGCTTTTCAAGATCATGATTTTGATATTCGAACAAATGTAAAGAAATTGGAATCTATATATAAAGGAGAACTAAAGTGAGATCAATAGGCATAATCACAATACACAAGATTAATAACTATGGTTCGGTCTTACAAGCTTATGCACTCCAACGGGTGTGTGAAGACTTGGGGTATAAAACCGAAATTATCGATTACAATTTCCCTAATGATTTTCATAGGGGGAACAAGTATGCTGTTGCTTCTGACACACAGCCAAACGAACCTTGTTGGATAAAACTATTGTATACTCAGAATCTTATTAGACAACATAAAGGGATATCTATGTTTGTTAAAGAGTATCAGCATTTATCTACTCAAAGTTTTGAATGTCCTGACTCTCTAAAAAAGAAGGCTCCTCAGTATGATGTCTATATTACAGGTAGTGATCAGTTGTGGAATCCAAGGCATTGTAATGGTGATCCTGCCTTTATGTTGCAGTTTGCTCCTGATGGTGCGTTGAAGATATCTTATGCTGCAAGTATTGGCTCTAATACAATACCAGAAGACTTACAGTCTCTTTACCGTGAGCTCTTGAGCAGATATAATCATATTTCTGTTCGTGAAAACTCTGGAAAGGAGGTTGTAAAGTCCATCACTGGTAAGGAGGCAAAAGTAGTACTTGATCCCACTTTGCTCCTTAATCGAGACGAATGGAATAAGATAGCTACACCTAAACGCCAATTCAAGAAGAGGTATATCTTGTGCTATTATCTTAACTATACTTTCAATTCATTTCCATACGTTGACGAACTGGCGGAATATATGCAGACGCAGACGGGATATGAGATTGTACGTGTTGCGAGACCTCCTCATAAATTATTCTTACCGCATACTCATTATCGTGTGGGCGCTTCACCTGAGGGGTTTCTGGCGTTGGTTCGTGATGCTGAGATGGTGCTCACGACATCTTTCCATGGAACTGCTTTTGCAGTAAACTATGGAAAGCCTGTGTTTACTATTGTAAAGGATAGAAATACAAGTGATAGCCGTCAAGTAAGTCTTATGGAGAATCTTGGGTTGGAGAATCAGATACTATCAGTAACAGATCGTTTTCCTACCAAAGAACGCTTCTCATATGATGTTGAACAAGAGCAACAACGTCTTGAAGTACTTCGCCAAGAATCAAAACAATATTTAATCAATGCGCTAAAAGATGCATAAAATAGAACTTTGCGATATTGATAAATGTACACAATGCTATGCTTGTGTCAATAGTTGTCCTAAGGGATGCGTCTCGATGGTAGATTGTAAGGATGGCTTTAAAATACCTTACATAGACCGAGATGTTTGTGTTGAATGTGGGGCATGTATGAAGGTATGTCACCGATTAACTATCTCTGTAGAATATAGGAAACCAATGAAGACTTTTGCTTGTTGGACAAAGATACTCTCTGATCGCGAAAGGAGTTCTTCTGGTGGTGCTTTCTCTGTATTAGCCCGAGAGGTACTTTCTGAGAGAGGTATTGTTTTTGGGGCTTCAATGTGTGAGGATTTAAAAGTACGTCATATTAGTATTGAAGCAGAAAGTGACATTATTCTTTTACAAGGGTCTAAGTATCTACAATCTTATTTGGGTGATTCTTATAAACAGGTAAAAAAGCAGCTTCAGACAGGTCGTTTGGTGTTATTTACCGGTACTCCATGTCAAATTGGAGGTTTGCTTACCTATCTGAAGAAAGCCTATGAAAATCTGTTGACTTGCGATGTAGTTTGTCATGGTGTTCCTTCACAGGAGGCTTTTGATATTTACATAGACAAGATAGGAATCAGGAATAGGTGCAAGAATTTTAATTTTCGTTTCACAAAAGGATGGGGCTTTCAACTATCAAAAGAATCGAAATCAATCAAAGAAGGTGGTCCAGGTAAGCAGCCCCTCAGTCCGAAAAACGCATACTATCTACGTGCATTTATAAGCGGATTGATGTTTAGTGAAGCATGTTATGATTGTGCATATGCAAGACCAGAACGTGTGAGTGACTTTACTCTTGCTGATTATTGGGGGCTTGGTGTAATGAAACCATTCAACTATCCTACACGTAAGGGGGTTTCTCTAATGTTAGTTAATAGCCGCAAAGGGGAATTTTTTATTAATGAATGTAGATATCTATTCTTCGAGGAAAGACCCTTTGAGGAAGCTGTGGAAGGTAATCATAATCTCTCCCATACATCGAAAAGACCATTAGGAAGAGATACATATTTTGAGGATTCAAAGATACTGACTATTTATCAACTGTCCCAGAAATATGGAATCAAAGCATCATTCCGAGATTACCTACGATTGCTGAAGCAGACATTAAATTCAATGAGATGAAAATGAAAGTAAGTTTTATAATACCTGTATATAAGGTTGAGAACTATTTGGATGAATGTGTTCAGAGCATTCTAACTCAGACTTACAAAAATTATGAGATTTTGCTAATTGATGATGGCTCTCCGGATGACTCTCCCGCAAAATGTGATAAGTGGGCAAAGATAGATTCTCGTGTAAGAGCTTTACACAAGCAGAACGGAGGTCTATCTGATGCTAGAAATTATGGTCTGAAACATGCAGAAGGAGATTATGTTATCTTCATGGATGGCGATGACTTTTGGCGTCATAAAGATGACTTGGAAAAAATTGTTATGAAGGCAGTTGAATATCCTAATGTCTCTTTCATTGGTTTTAACTGTGCTTATTATTATCCAAATTCAAATAATTTTATTCCGTGGGTAGAATATGCCAATGAATTGTCAAAACCTGTTGAAGGAGATCGAGCTGTTCAAATTTTGGTAGCGTCTGGTACCTTTCCGATGAGCGCTTGTTTGAAATTAATCAAACTCGAAATATTAAAGAATAACAATATTGAATTTAAGAAGGGGCAAATTCATGAGGATATTCCTTGGTTTATCAATCTTCTAGAAACTTGCGGTAAATGCCTTTTTGTCAATGAATACATCTATGCATATAGGCAAAATGTAATAGGCTCAATAACAAATTCTATTAATGAAAGGAGTTTTAATAGTTTGCTTGATATAGTTAAAACAGAATTGAACAAAATTGACACTCGCAACATCTCGAGAAAATCTAAAGACGCTTTAAGATCTTTCCTTGCTTATGAATTGAGTATTTTGATGATGGAAGTGAATATACTACCTGACACATTAAGAAAAGGTGCAAGGGTTGAAATTCAATCACTTATGTGGTTGTTTTCGTATAAACAAAATCCCAAAGTTCGAAAAGTGGCTAAAGCATATTCATTATTTGGTTTTACTATTACCGAACACATATTAAGAATATATAATTGGTATAGGTGCAGAAGAAATAAACTAGAAATACTATCAAAATGAAAATATTACAAGTAATTACAAGAACAGATGCTGGTGGTGCTCAGATGGTTGTTGCTTTACTGGCTAATGAACTCGTTCATAAGGGGCATGATGTAACTGTAGTTGCAGGTTGTGGTGATGGTACTATTTGGAAATGGGTAGATAAGAAAGTTAAACGTGTAGAGTGCCTTTCACTTTGTCGCGAAATTTCTTTTTTCAATGATATTAAGACTATCGCCAATTTGAAGAAAATTCATGAAGACATTAACCCTGATATAATTCATTTACATTCATCAAAAGCGGGATTTTTGGGGCGTTTGGTATTTCCACGAAAAAAAACGGTCTTTACGGTTCATGGCTTTGATCGGATAGGTTTGGGGCGTAAACTACTCGAGTACGCTATGCAATACAGATGCAGTGCTATTGTTGGCGTGTGTAAGAATGACCTGAGAAATCTATTGTCTGCAGGCATTTCACGAAACGTGACTTATGTTTTTAATGGAATAGAAAAACCAACAGGAGTGAAACCTGATTTGTGGCATATACCACAAACATACAAGAAAGTTATTTTGTGCATTGCTCGTTTGGAACCACAAAAGAACCATAAGTTATATTATGAAGTTGCCAGGCTATTACCAGAATATGCTTTTGTATGGATTGGGAATACTATGCCGGTTAATAACCATCCGCAGAATGTATTCTTTCTTGGTACTTTACCTTCTGCAAGCCTATACTGTCAATTGTGTGACGTATTTTGCTTACCAAGCAACTATGAAGGTCTTCCAATGACAATTATTGAAGCTATGAGTTATGAAAAACCAGTTGTGTCTTCTAATGTAGGAGGTATTTCAGAAATTGTAAGAAATGATATCAATGGTTATGTCTTGGATAATGAAGCATTGTTGTTTTCATCAAAAATCCAATACATAATTGAAACTCCTGGTGTCTATGAAAAAATGAGTAGAAATGCAAGAACAATTTTTGAAACTGAATTAACTGTAGAAAATATGACTAATAGTTATGTTAATATTTACGAGAAAATAGTTGCAAATAAATAACCATATTTTTATATATGGAGAAATTACTTTTTACAGGTGGTACGGGCTTCCTCGGCAAGAATGCCATGCCTGTACTGAAGGAGCGTTATGATGTGACAACCTGTGGTATTACACCTGATGACATGATAAAGGCAAACTTTGTGAGCGATGTGCCTGAGTTGCCTGAGCGTTATGATATTGTGCTGCATGCTTGTGGTAAGGCGCATGTGGTGCCAAAGACTGAGGCAGAGAAGCAAACTTTCTATGATGTGAATCTAACAGGAACCATACATCTTTGTGATGCATTGGAAAAAGTAGGTGTACCTCGTGCTCTCATCTTCACCAGTACAGTTGCTGTTTATGGTTGTGAGTTTGGAAACCTGATCACAGAGGAACATCCTCTTAAGGGTAATACCCCTTATGCTGACAGTAAGATAAAGGCAGAGGAATATCTGGCCAATTGGTGCAAGCATAATAATGTAGTGCTTGGTATTCTTCGCCCATCTCTTCTTGCTGGAAAGGATGCCCCTGGTAACCTTGGCGCTATGGTGAATGGAGTGAAGAGAGGGTTCTATATGAACATTGCTGGAGGTAAGGTAATCAAGAGCATTCTGATGGCAGAAGATATTGCTCATCTAGTGCCATTAGTGGCAGATAAAGGTGGTGTGTATAATGTATGTGATACATTCCAACCTTCATTCGGACAAATATCAGAGTCTGTGGCAAATCAGTTGGGCAGACGTAAACCTATCAGTATTCCTTACTGGATGGCTAAGTGTATGGCTCTGGTTGGTGACTGCTTTGGGGGTAAGGCACCTATCAACAGTTATAAATTGGAGAAGATGACAAAGAGTCTGACTTTCTCGAACGAAAAAGCACGCAAGGAACTCGGATGGGAACCTATGGATGTACTCACGAACTACAAGATTTAGTAAAGTCAATGAATATTTTAATACCGATATTGTTCTCATGAGTTTTCTCGCAAGAGGACTCGGTAATAAGACAGAAACAGAAATTCCCCTGTTAACGAAAGAAAAATGGATAGTACTTTTTTAATTAAACGAGGTACAAGGGGGATCCGCAATCTGCTTAGATGGTTTACATTCTTATCCGGACTATATGAAATGTATCAATTCTATGTCAAAATCCGCAACTTGAATACTGTAAAAATTAATAGTTGGGTTTGGCTATGTAAATGGAACAGCAATATGCGGAATAATAAGTTTATAATTAAAAAGATATCTGAATTTGGAAATAATATAGGTATTCCTTTTATGATATTAAGGGATATGGCTTGTCTCAAAACTATCTCATACCCAGCCATAGAACTTGTGGTGATATTGACTTCTATAATTAGGGGCTACAAAAAGAATTTGACTATCTTCCATTCTTGAGAGGGGTTGGTGGGTGTTTTATACAGCATCCTATAAGATTCTTCGATACACTCAGGACAAGTTCCAAGATGGCGACACATCCATTGTTCAGGCCAGGTATCATTTCTTTCTCTCATAGAGTAAAGGTTAATGATAGACCTTGAGAATCCTACTATTATCGCAACTTTTAGAAATACCTATGGTATACCCGTTGGAAATACCCTCGTAGTGCATGAGGAATGGTGGCTCCTCATGCTCGAGATCTTGGTTTGGAGCCATATAAGGAAATCGTAATACAATAATGATTATGACATGTATTATTATTTTTGTTTTGCTTTTGGTAGCAGAACTCGTTTATTTTAAGATTGCCGACAAGTGTAATATCATTGATAAGCCGAATGAGAGAAGCAGTCATTCGACCATTGTGCTTCGTGGTGGTGGAATCATTTTCCTTTTAGGACTTTGGATTTGGAGCCTGTTTTTTGGATTTCAGTATCCTTGGTTTCTGGCTGCTGTCACTTTGGTAGCAGGAGTGTCGTTTGTTGATGATATCCGCTCATTGCCGGATAGCGTAAGGCTTGTGGCTCAGTTTGCGGCTATGGGATTGATGTTCTATCAGTTGGGAATGTTTACGACCGAAATATGGTGGATGGTAATACCTGCTCTTATCGTTTGTGTGGGTGCATCGAATGTAATAAACTTCATGGATGGTATCAATGGTATAACTGCCGGTTATGCGTTGGCGGTTCTTGTACCATTGGCATTGGTTAATAGCCGGATGCACTTCGTGGAGGAGAGTTTGATTCTAGTGTCTATCTTGGCGGTGCTTGTGTTCTGCATTTTCAACTTTCGTCCAAAGGGTATGGCAAAGTGCTTTGCCGGTGATGTGGGCTCGATAGGTATTGCGTTTATCATGCTGTTTCTGATTGGTAAGGTGATCATTGTAACGGGTGATATTACTTGGCTTATTTTTTTGCTCGTTTATGGTGTGGATGGCAGCCTGACGATTGTACATCGTATTATGTTGCATGAGAATTTAGGAGAAGCACATAGAAAACACGCGTATCAGTTGATGTGCAACGAACTGAAAATTGGACATGTAAAAGTAAGCTTATTGTATATGGCTATGCAGTTGGTGGTCAGTCTCGGTTTCATCTACCTGTGCCCAAACAATGCGATTTGCCACTGGATGTATCTGCTTGGAGTTGGTGTCGTCCTCGCTATTATCTATATTTTGTTCAAAAAGAAGTATTATCATTTGCACGAAGAGTATCTTGCTTCACTTAAAAATAATTCGTTATGATTGAAATTGATAAGAATAAGTATGGAGAAGATGAAGGCGAAACATGGTAATACAAGAACCTACACAATACATAAAGGACGTATACGTTCAGATGGTTTCGCTCATGCGATTTGAATTTACTGAAAGGACTTTTTTTATTTTTCTGTGTTCCCTATTTTATTTGGAAGCAGAAGAAAACGATCGGTAAGCGTCCAAAAC
>UMJL01040131.1_pt1 | contig 11029 bp, 11 predicted proteins | sample 1966071 | NCBI WGS metagenome assembly UMJL01 (sample SAMEA4836148, study PRJEB28245) | human gut metagenome | biome: gut microbiome; material: fecal sample | place: Denmark | collected 2008
GTGCCCTTTCAAAGGGGTATGCCTTAAATTGAGTGCTTACAGTTTATTTTGTTATCCAACTGAAAATTTATGGAATTATCTTTGGCGGTGTTCAACTTTGGGCTTTTGGACAAATGGCATTTATTATGAATGGTTTATTCCTTCAATTATTATGTTGTATATCCTATTTCCCTTTGTTTTTTCTTTATTAAAACACAATAGAATAAAAAGGTATAAGCTTATAATAGTACTAAGCATAATTATATCAACTAGTGCAGTATTCAACAATATGATTATAGATAATTGGCACTTCCTCCTGCTCTATCGTGTACCTATATTTTTATACGGTGCACTAACTGCCTATTATCTCACGAATGGATATTCCTCTAAGGAATTTATTGGATTAATTTGGGGTGGATTAATTATTTTCATCAGCTTCTTCATTGTTCCTGCATTACGTACAAGGTATATCGCATTTACTTTTCTAACCCCTATGTTACTTTGTATATTTTGTTTACTGATAAAAAATATAACTGTTATTAACAAATGGGGAGGGGTAATTGGTAAGGCAAGCCTAGAAATCTACTTGATTCATTTAGTATTCCTGAAATATCTGAGAACAAATACTATTAATTTCAGAGAAGATTTTTTTGACTTAACTACAGTAGGCTTAACAGTCATTTCTGTGTTTATTGGCATCACATTACACAAACTTATTACAAAATGTATTCATATATAAATCGTTTTTTTTCAGGGAACCAACGTTCTGTAACGGTTAAAAAGAATATCGTAGGGTCCCTATGTATCAAAGGGTTCAGCATTATCATCTCCTTAATGCTTGTACCTATGACATTAGGCTATGTTTCTTCTGAATTATATGGAATTTGGCTAACGCTCTCTTCTATAATGATGTGGCTGAATTTCTTCGATATAGGTTTCACCTTGGGATTAAAGAATAAATTAGCGGAAGCTATTGCATTAGGTGCTTGGAATAGAGGGAAAGCATTGGTTTCCACAACTTATTTTATTATGATTCTCATTTTCATACCGCTATGTATCTTATTGGAATTTATCATTCCGTATGTAAATTGGTCGTCATTTCTCAATGTGAATGCAATATATAATGATGAAATTATTAAAACACTCTATGTATTGGTGGCATGTTTCTGCCTTCAAATGATAGTCAACGTATTGACTGCTGTCATTGCAGCTTATCAAAAAGTAGCCCTTTCATCCGCCTTTCCCGTAATGGGTAACTTCATGTCGTTGATTGCCATTTGGATGCTTACCAAATTATGCCCTTCCTCACTTATGGCATTAGCCTTTGCTATATCAGCAATGCCTATACTCGTTTTGCTATTAGCTTCAGCCATACTATTTCATAAAAGATTTAAAGCAGTATCGCCTAATATTAAGTCTATCGACAAAACATACATTAAAGATTTATTTAATCTAGGAGCCAAATTCTTCCTTATCCAAATACAGGTTGTCATATTATACCAATGTACAAATATACTTATCTCAAATGTTTCCGGTCCAAATGAAGTAACTGCTTACAATATTGCTGATAAATATCTTGGAATAGCCATGATGATATACACAATCATTCTCTCACCGCTATGGCCAGCATTTACAGATGCGTACACCAAAAAGGATTTTATCTGGATGAAAAATATCTATAGAAAAATGGTTAAACTATACTTTGCATCCGCTGTGGCACTAATACTTATGGTTGTAATTTCTCCTATTATATATCATTTATGGATTGGGGAAAAAGCTAATATTCCTTTATTAATGACTTGCAGTGTGGCCATATATATGTTAATTCATTCTTGGGATACCTTACAAGTACAATTAATTAATGGAATAGGAACTATCAAACTTCAAACTTATGTAACGACAATAGGCTTAATTCTTCATATACCACTCTCGCTGTGTATAGGACAATACATCGGAGCTATTGGTGTAGTTATTTCTATGATTATCATAAATATTATATATTCAAGTTTTTTTACTATACAAATTTCTAAATTGTTAAACCAAAAAGCAAAAGGCATATGGGCAAAATAAAATATCTAATAACAAATTTATACAGAAAAATAACAGGTAAATATGCATATTTCCAATACAAAGTAAAAGACAAAACTCTTTCTTTAGGCTACAGGGGGAAACATGTGATGTTTGGTTTTCCATCAACAATAGCTAAACCAGAACTTGTTTTCTTACATGATTATAGTCGTTTACAAAGAGACCATATCATATATAATTATACAGGAAAGTTTGTAATGAAAGAATATTCTGCAGCTTCCATCGGGTTACTTGTCGTTACGGGTAACCATAAGCCGACTGTAGGAATACCTCAATACATGTTAGGCGTATCACATATCAATGATAAAGAAACTGATATTATTGTGGAAGAAGATGTATGGATAGGGGCGAGAGTAACGTTATTGGCAGGTGCACATATTGGACGAGGTGCAGTAATAGGTGCAAGCTCATTAGTGAATAAAGAGATTCCTCCCTATGCTATAGCTGTAGGTTCACCAACTCGTATCGTAGCATCCAAGTTTACTATTGAACAAATACTAGAACATGAACGGATTCTTTATCCTGAAAACAAACGTTTTTCAAGAGAATATTTGGAAGAATTATTTGCGACTTACTATCAAGGGAAAAAAAGCATAGGAGTCACATGTAATTTGAATGAGACTGATTATCATTTATATATGAAACAGTTTAATTCCCAAAATATAAGATAATAACCAGAACGTCTCTTATGTTAGGAATAGTTCTTTTAGCAATATCCTTAATATTGTATTTCCAACCGAAATATAGATATCTGTCTTATTTCCTGTACCTCAGTTTCATGATGGGTTATAGCGGAGGCTTCGGTTTATGGACAGACAGTGTGCTAGAAATACAGAATAAAGATATTGCTATAGTATATACATTTACGATAAACATTTATTTGATTATCAACGGAAAATTCCATTTACCACATCTTCCATGGATTAAATATTATAAACTTCTGGTATTATTTATCATCGCATGTGTACTTTTCTCTCTGATATATTATGACTTCTCGCCTTACCAAGTATTACAAGGAGGAAGAAGTTATTTGTTATTGGCATCTTTACCAATCTTAGTACAAATTAAACATGCAGAGCTTTACAAACTTCTCCAGCTATTAATCTTGATGACTGTAGTAACAAGCGGCCTGTATATTTTGCAAATCGTTTTCGGACGTCCCATTATGCCTTATGCCGGTGAGGGGAGCGTGGATCAGACGGTTGGATTAATCCGACTTTACAATTCACCCGCTAATTTAAGCTTCTATTTAACGCTATCATTTATTGCTCCACAATATTTTAAAGGAAAAATCATAGTTTACCGATTATTATTCTTTACAGCCTTGATGTGCACATTGGGACGAACCGGTATCTTTACCGGTATTATGATGGTATTCCTAGCGCTCGCCATGACCGGAAAGTTTTCTAATATTAGCAAGTATGCCATACTTATTGGCATTATGCTTATCCCGTTTTGGGGGACTCTGAGTAACCGCTTTGAAAGAGGAAACACTCAAAACGATTTACAACAAATCTTACGAGGCGATTTTGGTAAGAATTATGAAAATAGCGATGCTACTATGACTTACCGTTTTGCATGGGTCTATGAAAGAGCTAATTACATGATTCATAGACCTCTATGCGAACAGATCTTCGGCCTTGGACTTATATCTGAATCGCAAAAACGCACACATCAGTTATACCATTTTAATATTGGATTATACAATGGGGAAACAGGTCATATTAACCAGTTATCCACACCGGATATAGCATACGGAAATCTGTTAGTAAACTTGGGGTTTGTCGGACTGATTATTTACATCGTATTTTTTTTCCATTTGACAGTTTTCTTCTTTAAAAATAGAAAAATACACCCTATTTATACCGTATGTTCAGCAGCTTCAATCATAATGTTAATATCGTCTTTCTCTGGAAGCGTTTTTTCACAACCACAAACATTCAGTATTTATTTCATCTTCATACCTATATGTTTATCCATAAAAAAGAAATACCAGCAACAACATGAAAGTAATTCACATAGAATCCGGTCTGGGCAATCAAATGCTCTCCTATTGCGAGTATTTGGCCATGCAGGAAGCAAATCCAGCAGATGATTTATACATCGAGACTATTATTTATGATATTCCAGAATGCAACCAGGTAACTTGCCAATGGAACGGATATGAGCTAGGGCGTATATTCAACATTAAAGCCCCGAACATCAAAGACAAAATCTCAACAGAAGATTGGGCCAAATTGATGGACGAAATTCAAGAAAGCAAATTTTGGAAGAAGAACATGAACTACCCGGTCTATTTCACACAGGCTTTCCGAAACATTGGTATTGACTTAGTCAATACATTTGGGAATTTTGAGGAACCTCAATTTTGGGGAGACCAATTAATGAAAAATGATTTTAAATCGTACCTCAAGTTAAAACTTAAACGTACTTTACCTTATTGTCACCTACAGATGTGGAAAGCGCGACGTAAAGTTCCAGTAGACATATTGGATTGTACTGCAACTTTGTTCCCCAAAACTGATCTGCCGTTATTTGCTGGCCAAAAACTGCTTTTCAAATACAAAGGTAGCGGTATAGAACACATCGAAAATAAAATACGTAAGATATTTATTTTTCCACCCATAACCGATGATCGAAATCTGTTAGTTTTTAAACAAATAACAGCAACCAATTCAGTTGCCATCCATGCCAGGAGAGGAGATATGCTGGGATTCAATTATCCCTGTTACGTGACTGGCTATTTCAAAAGAGCTGTCAAGCTTATACGGAAACATGTACCTCGTCCCATGTTTTATATCTTTTGCGACCCAGGAAGTGTACAATGGGCCAAAGAAAATTTCAACATCTTAGGTTTAGACGGTGTCAAAGACTATATTACTTTCGTTGATTGGAACAAAGGAAATGAAAGTTTTCGCGATATGCAGCTTATGGCGCAATGCAAACATCAGATTATCACAAATAGTTCTTTCGGTTGGTGGGGGGCGTGGCTCAACACGAACCCAGATAAGATTACTTGCTCACCAGACTACCGTATCAACACAACGCATACAGTATAGTCGGAAACATAAATATTAATAAAAATTGCCATATCATGCATTTAGAATAATTATATAACAAGTACAAAGAGAAACATCTCAAAAAGAAACTCGATTTTCACGGAGTAGACAATAACATCCTGTAGCCCATACTATAGTGGATTTCCGTATAATATTTATTTGAATGACTATACACTCACCCAACTTAATTGTATATTATCATTACTCCTATCAGAAAGCTTGTTGTAAAGAAATAATTATACATCTCTTGTAATGGCATGATTTTTACTAGCAACCATGTGCCTACAGTAGAATTAAACCAACGAATAATTTAACGCCTACATATCAATGATAACGAAAAGGGTGTTTACATTGATTAAGACTGTTGGTGTAGCGCAAACCGTTACCTTATTGGGAGGAATACATCTAAAGCGCGGAGTTGTCGTAGGTAACTAATTCATTAGTGAATAAAGAAATTCCCCATATACTGTCGTAGTAGGGAGTCCGGCAAAAATCATCACTTTCAAGTTCACATTGGAGTAAATCATAGAACATGAAAAGATACTTTATCCAGAAAACTAATGAATAAAATAAGAAGAGCTGGAAGGATTCTTTGAAACCGTATTCAAAGACAAAAAGCATAGGTACGGATTATCTTTCCCCGCAAGATAAAGAAAGAGTGCACTAATATGCCTACATGCATTATGAACTGTAAAAACAATTCCGACATGTCATCAAATAAAATAACACAGCAGAGAAATTCAAGCATCGAATTACTGCGGATCATTTGCATATTATTTATTCTACTGATGCACGCATTACCACAAAATGATGTTACTGCATTCAACAAATTTCTACGATACCCAATCAATATAGGCAACATAGGAGTAAGTTGCTTTATCCTGATTTCCGGTTATTACGGATTAAAATTCAAAAGTTTTAGGTTTGTCCAACTCATTTTGTTGACAACCTTTTACTCCTTATTTACTTTTTTCCTCAACCATGGATGGGTATTGAACTTATCTACGTTAAAGGCAGCTTTTGTAATACCATTATACAGCAATTGGTTTATCACTTGTTACCTTTTCCTGATGCTACTATCCCCTTATATTGATATCTTTATTGCCAATTGTGAAGGAAAAAGGTTCAAGCAATTACTAATAATGCTTTTCATCGGTTTTTCCTTGATACCTACAGCTTTGAATACACCTTACTACACCGTTGTCACCTATGGTGGAAAGTGTTTAGTGTACATGCTGTTCATCTATATGACAGGTAGGTATATAAGAATAACAGAACAGAACAGAGACAAACAGAAAAAGGGTCTTACTTTGTTTTATGACGCTAGCTCTTTTGGCTTGCGCGGCCAATTACATGGTGGGCAAACTGTTTGGTCGTGACTGTTTCATTTATTTCATGGATTGTAGCCCGTTTATATTCGTAATGTCCATTCTGACTTTTTACTATTTCAAGTCCTATACTTTTTATTCCAAAACAATCAATTACATAGCTTCAAGTGTATTGGCTGTCTATTTATTAGACGGGACCCGTTTATTCTGGAATGAAAAGCTGTTCCATTTAAGTGAATACTCACAAGACAACGCCATGCTTCTGCTATTGCTCTTAGAAGTCACCACAGTTTTCATATTTGCGGTTACCATCGATAAAATACGCATAGTACTATTCCAAAACATAGAACGTAAACTCATCAATAGTATCCAAGTTAGAGGAAGAAAAATAATAAATATCCTTTCACCATTTATCAATAAATACATCTAAATGATTCATATTATCGTATTCTCATTCAACCGCGCCCTACAATTAGACGCATTGCTCGCAAGTGTCCAGCAACATTGGAGTAAAACCGCACATCAATTAGCCGTTTTGTATAACACATCAAACGATGAATACCAAGCCGGGTATGAAATCTTGGAAAAGAGATATCCCCAATATCAATTCATCAAAGAGACCAATGGCAAACATCGCTATCCATGCAATGATTATCTGTCGTTCTTCAATCTAAAAAAAATAGTAAAATATAAACATTGCAGATGGCAAAAATCCAATTTCAGGGAACTCTTAATAAATATTATCAACAAAACGGCATGCGAACAAATCATGTTCCTAACAGATGATTCTTTGTTTATTCGTGATGTGAAAATAGGAAATGAAGTTAAAGATTGGATAGAACAAAAACCCGAGCAGAACTCTTTTTCACTACGTTTGGGGCTTGGGATAAACAACCCCCAAAAGCTTTTACCCAACTCTATAAACGGAATCATCACATGGAAATATTCTGATTACACTAAATACAAAAATTGGGGATATCCATTCTCTGTAGATGGACACATTTATAGCAAGAAATTAATCAAGCCATTACTGGATAAGGTCATCTTTAATAATCCATCCACATTGGAAGCTCATCTCTATGACTATTCCATGAAAAAACATTTATTAGAAAATGGGAAAACGTATACAAACACTTGTTTATTGAGCTATCCACTGAATATGGTCCAAACGGTGGCAGAGAATGAATCATTAGGTATTTCCACCAAAGAATTAAACGATTATTTCCTAACCGGTTATTCGCTATCCTATCCCATTCCTGAACATATCACAGCTTTCCAACAATATCCGAATAAACTGTTATTGTGTAAAGATGGCAACAATATCATACTAGAAACTCAAATTGATTAAAACACAAACATGGAGTCGAAAAGAAAAGTTTATATTGACCTGGTTAAGAGAATATGTATCATATTCGTTATAGCTCAAAATCTTTCACATGAAACAATCGTTTCATCTCCTTATATCACAAGTTTCAGAATGACCTTTTATTAGCCATGCATGGCATTCTAATCCCTTATATCAGAATATTTAAAAATTCAAAATTAAACCTGCTGATACTTATTCTTGTTTTATGCCCGGTCATTCACGTTTTCAAAACATATCTGCCTAAGATATGTGCACAACAACCATTTTTTAAAGTCCCGTAATAACATAATTATCATGGAAACGAGTAAACATACCCTGACTTTATATACACCATGTTATAACAAAGGAAAAACCATTTCTCGCACATACGAGAGTCTGTTATCACAAACATGCCATGATTTTGAGTGGATTATCATCAATGATGGATCAACAGACGAATCAAAAGAGGTCATAGATTCCTTCCAAACAAACCTCTTCCATATTCGGAAAATACATAAACACAATGAAGGTCTCTCTTCGGTTATGAATATGGCAACCCAAATGGCAAATGGTGAGTTCATATTAAGAGTTGATGGAGATGATTGGTTGGTTACAGACGGTGTGAAAACGATACACCAAGCACTTAATGATTATGATATGCAAGATCAACATTTGGGAGGGCTTGTTTTCCTAACCGAATTTGCTGATGGAAAAAGATGTGGCTTTCACCCATTTAAAAATCCCACTCGATGTAATTTTATGGATTATAGGGAAAAACACAAAGCCATAGGAGACAGGGCGGAAGTATTCAGAACTTCATGCTTTAGAGAATTCCCTATGCCTTCTTTCCCCGATGAACGTTTTATGCTTGAAAGTTATACTTGGAGGCATTTTTCTGATAAATACGATGTTATTTACTATGATACAGCCATCTACAATAGAGAATATAACGATGCAAGTATCACAAATAATTGGCCCGCTATTGGTATAAAAAATCCCAAAGGAATACAACTTGACCTCAGTGATTATCTAAACAGAAAAATTTCATTAAAGAACAGAATCAAAGGTTCTGTAAACTATTACCGATATTCTTTGCACTCTGAATATTCTATCTCCAAATTAATTAAAGATGTACCAATCACCTCAAGTTTAATAGGCTTCATTCCTGGTATGGTATTGTACTTTATTGAACGTAAACACTTAAATTTTATTCATCAGTTAAAGAATGCAATAAACATTCATAATCAATAAATACGTTTTTCTAATGTTCCCTAAAATCATTCACTACTGCTGGTTCGGCAGAAATCCTCTGCCACCCTTAGCAGAAAAATGTATTGATTCATGGAAGAAGTATCTTCCCAATTATGAAATCAAGGAATGGAATGAAGACAATTTTGACGTTAATATCATTCCTTACACGCAAGAAGCATACGAAGCAAAAAAATACGCTTTTGTCAGTGACTATGCACGTTTCTGGATTCTATACCATTATGGTGGCATTTACTTTGACACCGACGTTGAAGTTATTAAGTCATTAGATGACATTATAAATAAAGGAGCTTTTATGGGATTAGAAAGCGACTTAAATTGTAATCCTGGCCTAGGCTTAGGATGTAATTCCAACCTCATTCAATATAAAAAAATTTTAGATTTATATAAGACTTTACATTTTAAGTGTGCTGACGGTAGTCTAAATTTAAAGACAGTAGTAGAATACACTTCTGAATTATTAATTAAAAATGGCTTATGTAATAAACCAAACATACAAAAAATAGGTGAAATTTATGTATATCCACCTGAGTATTTTTGCCCTATCAATATCATAACTAAGAGAATACATATAACACAAAATACACGAACAATACACCATTATATGGCATCTTGGCAAGAAACCAATTTTTTAGAATCAGCCAAAAATATATTTAGGAAATTCATACCTCAAAAAATCCTACTATGGTATAATCGAAAAAGGAATAAATGAAAATGGAAATCATTATTACATCTCCTTCATTAAACCCTAAACAGAATGTAAGCGGCATCTCTTCTGTTACACAATTTATCATTCAAAACAACAAAGATGTCAACTATATTCATTTTGAGTTAGGGAAAAAAGATAATGAACGAGGAGGAATTTATAGAATAGGCTCTATCCTTAAATGCCTATTCTTATGGTGGAAGACACTATCCAGATATCCGCAAGCAATTATCCATTATAATTTTCCACTATCAAAGGCGTCAATACTGAGAGATCCCCTATTCATAGGAATTGCCAGAATCAGAAAACTTAAAATGGTGATACACCTGCATGGTGGGAATTTTCTAACAGCTCCTCACATTCCATTTTACTTGAACATATTGCTTAAAAAGGTATTTGCACTATCTGTTCCTTTTATTGTTCTTAGTGAACTTGAAAGAAAACTCATTCAAGAACGGTTCAACTGTGCCGACATTAATGTTCTTCCCAATTGCGTTGATTTAAAAGATGCTGAAGGCTTTGAAAGAGAACCGAATATGCATAATACTTTAACTATCGGATATCTTGGAAGAATAGTGGAAACAAAAGGAATGGATTACCTCCTGGACGCATGCATCCAAATGAAAAAAATGGGAATACCTTTTTTTCTGAAAATAGCCGGTAAAGAGGAAGTCAAAGATAAATATATACCAACTTTCCAAAAAGAATTGGGTAATCATTTTATTTATGAAGGTGTCGTATTTGGAGAAACAAAAAATAAATTCTTAAAAAGTTTGGATGTATTTATCTTGCCATCCTTTTTCGAAGGTCTCCCGATGTCTTTAATCGAATGTATGAGCTTTGGAGTTGTCCCGATAACTACATGTGTGGGTTCAATAGGAGAAATAATAAATGATGGAGACAATGGCTTGTTTATAGGAATAAAAGAATCTCAATCTATTATTCATCAAATTAATAAATTAGACAAGAAACGAGAATTATTATATAACTTGTCAGCGAATGCCAAATCTTTTATAATGAATAATTATAGTGTGGAAAATTATGTTGTAAGGTTGAATAAAATCTATGTAGAGTGTCTTCGCCCTAAAAAATAAAATTCCTTAAATTGCTTTTCTGACAATAGGTATATTTCGTAAGCAGTCAAAAAATGGCTATAAATTGAAAGGGATAACTTTGCTGCCAGTAAGCAGTCAAAAAATGGCTATTAATTGAAATGTAAGCAGTCAAAAAATGGCTATTAATTGAAATAGATAAC
>UMJL01068890.1_pt1 | contig 11018 bp, 8 predicted proteins | sample 1966071 | NCBI WGS metagenome assembly UMJL01 (sample SAMEA4836148, study PRJEB28245) | human gut metagenome | biome: gut microbiome; material: fecal sample | place: Denmark | collected 2008
TCGTGAGCCGTGCAAGTGTTTCTCGCGAGCCGTACAAGTGTGGCTCACAACGGCTACAGGTAGTTCTTGGTGCTGAAGTAGATGTTTGTGTTCGCCATGTGCCACTTGGCGGTTGTAAAGTCCCTCTTTGTATCAGCTGTTAGGGGAAAAGAAAGGTGAAGTTTTACGCTGGTTTCACCGATTTTTGAGTTACACTTAAAACTATAAAGCATGAAAACAAAAAGAATGCAGGCGATGAAGGCGGCGAATGGCTGGCTGTTTATGGGAATGTTGCTGATGGTATGGCTGGTCGCCGCGTGCTCTTCGACTCCGTCACGTAGCGTTGCCGATGCTGGTACTACGATTGCTGTCAATGTGGACAAAACCGAGGATTTCGACTTTCATGATTATTTCGATACCGTGAGGTATATCCCGTTGGAAACTACTGACGATGCTTTGATTGGTGAGGTTACGAAACTCTATCTGACGCAGGAGAACATCCTTGTCTTCGACCAGAAGACGATGAGCCTGTTTCTGTTTGATGCCCGTGGGCGTTTCGTCAGAAAGATAGGAAATAAAGGCGAAGGTCCCGATGAATATATGTATATCAATGACGTGCAACTTGATGCCAAGCATGGACTGGTGTATGTTCATGAACGGATTCGGAACCGGATATATACCTATGATCTTTCCGGCAAACTGTTAGAGCAATCGGCAAAGGCGTCTGTTGAGTTCAATTCCTTTTTCCGGACGGAAGAAGGCGTATGGGTGTACAGTTGCTTTAAGGACAATAATCCCGGACATTACAATCTGACCCTGTTATCTTCAGATTTGCAAACCGTGAAGAAACAATATTTCCCTCAGAAAGAGTTTGTGAATGTGACGTTCGAGTCTGTCTTCACCGGCGATGGGCGGGGACGTGCTTTCTTCTATTATCCGTCGAGCAACATCATTTACGAGTTGGACGGGACGGATGTCGATCCTTATCTTTGCATAGATTTCGGCAGTCGCACAGTGCCTTACGACCAAATACGCGAAGCTGGCAGTATGGAAGAGTGCGACAAGTTGCTTGCCGACCATGCTTATTTAGGCGATATTCAGCATTGCTTTGTCACCCGCAACCGTGTGTTCTTTTCTTTCTCCGAAATGGGGGCAGGCATGGGACCGGGCTATAAGTGCTTCTATGACAGTGAGTCGGGAGAGACGCGTGTGTTTAAAGCTCCTTTCATGTCTTCGGTCGATTATCCTATTGCACTGAACCTGTTGTATGCCTCGGACGACTTGTGGGTCTATCCTTTATATCCCTCGTTGTTTTCCGACGAGAGCTTTGAAAAGCTGAGGAAAACGTTCGATGCGGATATCCAGTTCGATTCGAACCTGATACTGGCAGTTTGTCATCTGAAGGAAAAAGCCCGGGATTAGGGAAACTTCGCTTGCGGCGGACGAAGCGATGGGGTCAGAAGTCTCCGTCCGTTTCAGTTTCCGTCTGGTCAGGTACTTCTTCCTCCCCCTCCTCAGCCTGCGCATGGAAACTTGCAAGAGCTGCACCGCGCAGTGTGACATTGGCTATGTCCACCTTTGCGGCCTGTTCCTCACTGATGAGGCCTTTCTTGGCCAACCGTTCGGCGATGAGGCGGAAGTAGCCTTCCAGGCCGTCGCGCAGACGCCCGTCGGGAGTGAAAGAACTCTTGTAGTGCTTGGGCTTGGGGATGATGGATGCCAGGAAGATACACTCTTCCAGCGAGAGCTGTGAAGGCCGTTTGTCGAAGTAGAAGTCGGCTGCTTCGTGAATACCATAAATCAGAGGACCCCATTCGGCAATGTTCAGATAGACTTCGTACATGCGTTCTTTGGACGTGAGGTGTTGCCCTTCGATCAGCCAGACTATGAGAGCTTCTTCCAGCTTGCGGGCTATGTTCTTGTTGCGGGTCAGGAAGACGTTCTTGACCAGTTGCATCGAGATGGTGCTGCCTCCCCGTGCAAACTTGCGTACTTTGAGGTCGTGTATCAGGGCTTCGCGTAGTGCGTCGGGCAGGAATCCGTGATGATAGAAGAAGGCACCGTCTTCGCTTTGCATGACGGACATCTGCAACAGGTCCGGCACTTCGGCCAGGGGAGTGAAGTGCTCCCACGAAGGTCCTACAGGGAAAGTGCGGACAGGACGGCCGTCTTCGTAGGCCGTGTATTCAAATTCGTCGCTCATCTTGTTCAGCGGAGTGTGGCCGAATTGGCGGATGCGGAAGTTTCTGCTCTTCAGATCCGATTCAAGGCGGAGGCTGTCCAGTTGGGCAAAGTCTACATCGAGCAGAAAATGATAAGCCAGTTCGCCTTCGGTGCGGATGCCTTCCAGGTTCTCGAACAATCCCTTGGGAAGCGAGCTGAACAGTTCTTCGGCCGGAAACCAGGGCTTGTCGACGGATGCAGTGAAGTGCCACGTTGGCTCCGCTCCCGATTGTTGCGGGTGTTCTATTCGCATGTAGGGGTGAAAGGTGAGTGCATTGAAGCGTACCAGACTGGCACTGTCCAGCTCGACGGATTGCGGTGCCACATCGACGTGGAAGCGAAGTTGTCCGTGGTCAAGGTTGATCTTATCGGTGGACAGACGCTTGTGATAGACGTGCAGGCCGCGCACTTCGGCTTCTCCTACAAGGCAAGCAAGGCTGTTGTCGCTTTTCTCTTGCGACAGACGGCACGTAAGGCTATCAAACTGTACCTCGGCTCCAAAACGTCGGCGGATGTAGGGGACGGTGAGCTGGGGAGCAGTGAGCGTGGCATGCAGGCGGCGGTCCGACGGATTCAGTTCGCCACTGATGTTCCACTGTTGCCTTAGACTGTCTTCCTGAATGAGCATTTGAGACTGGAAGCGTCGGTCGGAAATGTGCAATTGAGGGATGTGGAAAGCAACAAAGTTGCTGTCGTTCCGTTCGTAGATATGAAGGTTGTTCAGTTCGCCGTTGCCCGGAAGCAGACCGAAAAGGAGGTCGAGCAAAGTGTTGACGCGGCGGGCGTAGTTTCTCTCTGCTTTAGGTACTTCGGGTTGGGAGTCTTTCGAGGAGGGAAGGAACAGAAAATCGTAGTTGGCTTTGCCATCCTGCTTGATGAACCGGAGTGAGAGTTCGTCCATACCGACGTGACGGACATTGATATTGCCTCCTAGCAGTGCCCACAGTCCGATGCGTACGTCGAGCGACTGCAGGGACAACAGTGTATCGCGCCCTGCGGGAACAACGGTCAGCCCCTCGACAGCGATGGTCCGGAGCCCTTTCATGTGCAGCTTTTCATAGTCGATGTCGAGTCCGTAGCGTTGCTCTAAACGGGCCATGTGTTTGCCGGCTACGTGTCGTAACAAGTTTCCGCGGCTCAGGAAGGCCACTGCGGCAACCAACAGAAATAGCAGCAGTATGGAGGCTGCTGCTACTTTTACATGTTTTTTGTTCATATCTTTATGCTTATAGTCTCGTCTAAATCCTTTTCGGGCACAAAGATACGACTATTTTACGTCATTCTATCGGTATGCCTTGATAGAAGTCCAGAATCTTGGTGCGGAACAGATAGTCGTACTTGGCTTGCAGTTCGTCGCTTTGGGCTTTCATCAGGTTTTGTTTGGCTTCGTTATACTCGACGGCTGTTGCCTTACCGTTGATGTACTTCTCGTTCATCAGCTGGAAGGAAGCCTGGCTGGCTTCAGTGGCGGCACAACTGCTGGTGTATTTGCTTTCGGAAGCAGTAGCGTTGTACCAGGCCTGCTGAATCTCCTTGTAGAGGGTCTTCTTGGCATTGTCCAATTGCAGGGCATAGCTTTCGCGTTGCAGGCGGGCCGTGCGTACCCGGTTGCGGGTGCTCAGCCGGTTGAATATGGGTACGCTCAGGCTGAGGCCGATGTACTTGCTGAAGTTGTCACCCATCTGCTGGTTGAACGTACGGTTGATGGTCGAGTAGTAACTGGTGCCCAGGCTTCCGTTCAGGTTGATTTGCGGATAGAAACCGCTCTGTGCGATGCGGATGCTGTGACGGCTGCCTTCCAGACGGTATTGGGCTGCCTGTATGGCGGGCTTGTTGACTACGGCATTCTGGTAGATTTCGTCAGGAGGCGTCAGCGGAGTTATTTCCAGCTGGACGGAAGGTTCTTCCAGTGCGAAGCCTTCGGGCGTTTCCAGTTCGATGAGCTGGCTGAGGTCGAGCAGGGCCAGCTGATAGTCGTTGTTGGTCTGTACGGCAGTCATTTCGTCTTGTGCTACACGTGCTTTGGCTTCGGCCACTTCGGCCGGTGAGGCTTTTCCCACTTCGGCCAGGCGGCTGATGCGTTGCAGTTGTTCTTTGCTCAGGGCTACCTGTCCTAAGGCTACCTGATGCAGTTCTTTGTTGAACAATACTTGCAGATAGTACGATGCTACGTTGATGGAGATGTCTTCTTTGGCTTTCTCCAGGTCGGCAGTGGCGGCTTTCAGATTCAGTTTGGCCAGTGCGTACTGGTGCGGAATCTGCAATCCGGTGAACAGGGGAACGCTGGCACTGAGTGACATGTTGGTACCGTTGCTGCTGGTGTTGACGTATACGGTAGAGTAGTCGCCGGTACTTTCATCGGGCACGGCGGTTTGCGTACGTCCCCAGTTCCAGCTTTGGTTGGCGCTACCGTTCACGCTGGGCAGTCGTGCCCATTTGGCTGTATTTACTTCTACTTCGCTTTGGCGGGCGGCGTTTTCGCTTTGCCTGATGTTGATGTTGTGCTCGATGGCGTATTCGATGCAGCGGCGCAACGACCAGGTGTCTTGTGCCTGCAAGCCGGTAGCAGCACAGGCTATGCAGGCTATGGTGAGTAATCGTTTCATAAGAATTGTTTCGGATGGTTAGGTTAGTGGTTAATATTCTTCTTCATCGTTCTTGTTGGCATTGCGTATCAGGTCGTTGGCAGTGATGCCTTTCTTGACGGCTATCTTTATGCCGTCACTCATGCCTACTTCGATGGGCTGACGACGGAACTGCTGCTGTGGAATGCTGTCGGTCAGTACATAGACAAAGGTGCTGTCGTCCTTGAATTCGACGCAGCCTTCGGGAATAGCGAGTACCTGGCTGGCACGTTCGAGTACGATTTCACCGTTGGCCGAATAGCCTGAGCGGATAACCACTGTGTCGGGCACAGTAACGGCTGCCTTGATTTCGAACTGATTGGCACCATTGGCTTCGGTCGACTTGGGGGCGATGTACTCCAGTTTGGCTTGGAAGGTGAGGTCCTGCAAGGCACCGATAGTGATTTTCACCGGCATGCCTTCGCTGACACGGCCCACTTCGGTTTCGTCGATATTGCCACGGAAGATGAGGTCGTTCATGTCGGCCACGGTAGCGATGGTGGTTCCGTCGTTGAAGGTATTACTCATGATGACGGAGTTACCTACCTTGACGGGTACGTCCAGGATAAGTCCTTCGATAGTAGAGCGTATCAGGGTGCTGGAGAAGGAGGCACTGTTTTGGGTGATTCCCTCTTTTACAATCTGCAGGTTGTCCTTGGCGGCCTGCAGTTCTTCGCGTGCCTGGCGGACGGTGACTTCGCCTTTCTCATATTCTTCGGCACTGATCAGTTTGTCCTTGTAAAGTTTCTCTAAGCGGGCAAAGTCGGTTTCGGCCTGTCGTCCGTTGATTTCGGCCAGGCGGACACGGCTTTCGGCAGCATTCAGTGTGCCCAGTTCGGGGATGACTTTTACCTTGGCTATCACTTCGCCCTTCTTTATCTTTTGTCCGGCTTCTTTGTAGACTTCTTCGATGATACCCGAAATCTGGGGCTTGATGAGGACCTCATCCCGTGGTTCTATCTTACCGGTGACGACGGTAGTCTTTTCCAGGTCGGCCACAGCGGGACGGACTGTTTCGTATACGGTGACTTCTGGTTTCGACTTCTGGTAGAGGAATACGAAGGTCCAGATGAAGATGCCGGCAACGATAACCAGCAATGCGCTTTTCAGAATCTTTTTTGCTTTCATATTTGATGCTTGTTGTTAGTTTATATTCTTATGTTGGGTGATTGGATTTCGTTCCATCGGTTTTCGATCGATCGTTCGAAAGGGTATCGAACGGTCGTTCGAAGGAGTTTCGAATAGTCGTTCGAAAGTCGTTGGAATTACTATTCGTCGCGTATTGCCTCTATCGGTTTGATGGCCATGGCACGGTAGGCTGGTGCCAGCCCTGCCAGTACGCCAAGAGCGATGAGCAGGATACAGGTGCCGACGGCCATGCCGAAGCTGACCTGGTAGTGCGTCTCGATGACTCCTTGCGGATTGGCAGCTGCCTCAAGAACCTGCAGCACCAGTACGGCTAGCGAGATGCCAGCCATGCCCGCTACAGTAGTCAGCACCATGCTTTCGGAGAGAATCTGTTGCAGGATGTCGCGCGGACGGGCACCGATGGCACGGCGGATGCCTATTTCGGTGGTACGTTCGCGTACGGTCACCATCATAATGTTCGACACGCCGATAGCGCCGGCGAAGAGGGTACCTAGGCCTACCATCCAGATTAGGATATGCACACCCGTCATCAGGGCATCCATCATGGAGAACATGGCTTCGACGTTGAGCATCATCACCGCCTGTTTGTCGTCGGGCGAGATGTAGTGGGCCGCTTTGACGGTCTGTTTCACTTGTTCTTCCACATCGGCCACCTTTACACCCGGCTTCATGGTGAAACAGATCAGTTCTACGGTATTGCCCAGGTTGTACATCTTCCGCATCGTAGTGTAAGGCAGGGTGACGGCTTCGGAAGCCTGCCCCTGGATGTTGACATTGCCCTCGGACGAGCACATGCCTATTACCCGATAGTAGATACTGTCTACCTGTATGTATTTTCCGCAGGGGTCACCTCCTTTGGGGAAGAGACTTTCGTAGACACGTTTGCCAATCACACATACTTTGCGCGCCTCACGGATGTCCACGTCGTTGATGAACCGTCCATAAGCAATCTCCTGATGCTCTATCTGTTCGTAGTCCGGATAGAGACCTTTGACGCTGCAATCGTATTTGTTACCTTCGTAGATGGCTGTCTTGCCCCATTTGGCCACTGAAGGAGTAGCAATCTCTATCTTGCTCAACTTACCGATTCGTTCTACATCGGCCATTTCCAGATCCCAGCTTCGTCCTTTGCGGAAGCCTTTGTACGCTTCGCCTGTCGGTTGAGCGAAAATAAAGCCTGAATTGGTGGCAAATCCTTCGAACTGTTTTCGCAATTCCTGTTCCATGCCTTGCCCACCTCCTATGAGAGCCACAAGCATGAAGATACCCCAAAAAACGCCGAAAGCTGTCAGTAGGCTTCGCGTCTTGTTACGGGTGATGGTGACGAGGATTTCCTCGCAAGTGTCTTTGTCTATTTTCATAATGAATAAGAAGCCTCACCTCCGGCTCCTCTCCCAAGGAGAGGGGAGTAGGAGGTGATACTTTATGATGAATGTATTATACCATATTATATATTAATCTCTATTTTTAAATTCTATGTTTTTTTCTCCCCCTCTCCTTAGGAGAGGGGCTGGGGTGAGGCTTCCCTTTAATCCGCCCTCAACGCCTCAATCGGTTTAATCTTCGTAGCTTTGCGGGCGGGGAAGAATCCGGCCAGCGTACCGGCAATGACCAGCGTCAGCGTGGCTTGTATGGCGATGCGCAGATCCACCGTAGGGTCGCTGAACATTTTGGCCTGGAACATACTGGCGTCCATTGTCTGGTTTCCGAAGGTATTGTCCATCCACTCCGTCACTCCGATTCCTGCCACCATGCCGATGTAGCCGAACAAGGTAGTGATGGTAATACTTTCGATGATGATGAGCCACAGGATAGAGGCCGGTTTGGCGCCCAGTGCCTTACGGATGCCAAACTCGTGGGTTCGTTCGCGTACGGTGATGAGCATGATGTTCGACACACCTACAATACCGCTCAACAGAGTGAAGATACCAATCACCCAAATGGCTGTGCGTAGGATGCCCATGGCATTCATGGTACGCAGGTAGTCGGTGAAGCGGTTCCATATCCAGATAGCGCTGGTGTCGTCGGGCGAGAAGCGGTGGTTCGCACCGATTACACGGCGATATTCTTGTTCGAAGGCTTCGTTGCTTTCGATGGAAGTCAGGCCGTTGGTAGTCAGTAAGATGTTGTTCAATTTATTTCCTTTGTTGTAGATGGTTTGTAAGGTGCTGAAGGGGATGTAGGCTTCGCTGGGCTCACTATTGCCCTGATCGTTGTAAAGCCCTACAACCTGATAGACCACACCGCTGGCATTGACAAACTGACCAATAGGATTGGTATGTGTCTTACCAAAAAGAATATCAGCAGATTTCTTATGGAGGACAATGACCTTACGTCGTTCTTTCAAGTCGGTGACGTTGATAAAGCGTCCTTCTGCAGTTTTGATAGCTTCAATTTCGGTGTAGTTGGGGTGTACTCCCAGCAATGATAAATTGACATATTCTTTGCCGAAACTGATGTTGAGGCTGCTCTGGCGTACAGTGGCACCCACGCTGGTCACGTTTTCGGGGAATTGTGTCTCGGTGTCTGCTAGGTCTCGGTTGTCTAACTCAATGCGTCGTCCTTCTTTCAGTCCGTCATACGACAGAGTGGTCCAACCAGGAAAGATGCGGATAGAGTTGAGCGCCCGCTCGGACGAATTCTGTTCGAAGGCATGGATGAGGCCGTTGCCTGCTCCCAGGAGGACGATGAGCATAAAGATGCCCCATGCCACGGCGAATCCTGTCAGGAAAGTGCGGAGTTTGTTGCGCTTCAGGGTGCCGTATATTTCTTGCCAAAGGTCAATCATATTTGTCTTTTTTAGAAGATAGAAGATGTCATTTCATAAATCCATTTTTCCCGAACGGAGAAGCATCGTGATTCAAATTCTCTTCGATGGTGCCTATGATGCCGTCCTTAATGTGGATAATCTTGTCTGTCTGGTTGGCAACGCCGCTTTCGTGGGTCACGACAACGATCGTCATGCCTGTCTGATGAAGATCTTTCAGAATCTGCATCACTTCGACTGAAGTCTTGCTGTCGAGAGCACCGGTCGGCTCATCGGCCAGAATGATTTGCGGGCGGGTGATAAGAGCGCGGGCAATGGCTACACGCTGTTTCTGACCACCTGACATTTCGTTGGGCATGTGGTTGGCCCAGTCTTTCAGTCCCAGACGGTCAAGGTATTCCAATGCCAGGGCGTTGCGTTTCTTCCGGTTCACTCCCTGATAGAAGAGGGGAAGGGCTACGTTCTCGACTGCATTCTTGAAAGAAATAAGGTTGAATGACTGGAAAATGAAACCAATCATACGGTTACGATACTCGGCGGCACGCGTCTCACTCAGATTCTTGATAAGGGTACCATTCAGATAATATTCACCTGTATCGTAGTTGTCCAATATACCTAATATATTAAGTAAGGTAGATTTTCCAGATCCTGAAGCACCCATGATGGATACAAATTCTCCTTTTTCGATGTGCAGGTTTATACCTTTGAGTACATGCAGTGGCGCGCCATTGTTGTAGGTCTTATTGATGTCTTTTAGTAGTATCACGACTCTCTTGATTTAATGTTTGCTCTTATTAATTTTTACTATTAGACGCACAAGTGTTGCGAAAAGTTGCAAATCGGCTGAATTTTTTTAAAAAAAGATTTTGTAGTGTCGTTTTTCTTTGTGACTTTTGTAAACATAAACATTTTAACAACTAACCCTTTAAAAACAATTAATATCATGAATTCAACCATGGAGAAGCCCTACGTAGTAGGTATTGATATAGGCGGAACAAATACAGTTTTCGGTATTGTTGACGCGCGTGGAACGATTGTGGCTACAAGTTCTATTAAAACAGGAGCATATGCCGATGTCAACGATTATGTGGACGAAGTATGCAAACACCTGTTGCCGTTGATTATAGCCAACGGTGGTGTGGAAAGAATAAAGGGGATCGGTATTGGTGCTCCTAACGGCAATTATTATAGCGGTACAATTGAATTTGCTCCAAATTTGCCTTGGAAAGGTGTAATTCCATTGGCTAATATGTTCGAAGAACGTTTGGGAATTCCTACGGCACTGACCAATGATGCCAATGCTGCTGCTATCGGTGAAATGACATATGGTGCTGCACGCGGAATGAAAGATTTCATTATGATAACATTGGGCACAGGCGTTGGTAGTGGAATTGTGGTCAATGGTCAGATGGTATATGGCCACGATGGTTTTGCCGGTGAGTTGGGACATACCATTATTCGCCGTGAGAATGGCCGTGTTTGTGGATGCGGACGTCGTGGCTGTCTGGAAACATACTGTTCGGCTACGGGTGTGGCACGTACGGCACGCGAATTCCTTACTGCACGTACCGAACCTAGTTTGCTTCGTTCTATCCCAGCTGAGAATATCACTTCGAAGGACGTGTACGATGCAGCTGTAAAGGGTGATAAACTGGCTCAGGATATTTTCGAGTTTACAGGAACACTCTTAGGCGAGGCATTGGCCGACTTTATTGCTTTCTCCAGTCCGGAAGCGATTGTACTGTTTGGCGGATTGGCTAAATCTGGTGACTATATCATCAAGCCTGTTCAGAAAGCTATTGATGAAAATGTACTTAATATCTATAAAGGAAAAACGAAATTGCTTATTTCGGAACTCAAAGATGCAGATGCAGCTGTGCTGGGTGCCAGTGCATTGGGTTGGGAACTGAAAGATGTAAAATAAGCAGATTCGATTTATAAGAAACTGTTAGAACGAAGAGAAGGGTGTGTTTATTGGAAAATAACACGCTCTTTTCTTTTTTTATTGAATTGCGCTGATTTTTGTGGACGATCAGGCTTAAAGCGTCTTGGTTTTACTTGTGTAGCTTAAGTTATGATATGTGGCTGATAAGTGTGGAAACAAAAAAGAGTGTATCGTTGCGGATACACTCTTGTTCGATAGCGGTTCAAAATGATTAGCCGTTAGCTCTTTTTTCTTTGATTCTTGCTTTCTTACCAGTGAGGGCACGCAAGTAATACAATTTGGCACGACGTACTTTACCCACTTTGTTCACTTCGATGCTGTCGATAGCCGG
>UMJL01068066.1_pt1 | contig 11002 bp, 8 predicted proteins | sample 1966071 | NCBI WGS metagenome assembly UMJL01 (sample SAMEA4836148, study PRJEB28245) | human gut metagenome | biome: gut microbiome; material: fecal sample | place: Denmark | collected 2008
ACGTCACGCCGACCGAACGTACGCCGGCAGCCCGGGCCGTCTGCATGTCGACCCCCGAATCCCCGACATACAGGACCTGCTCCCTGCCGACGCCGGTCCGGCCGAGGATCTCCGCGACGACCGCCGGATCGGGCTTCAGCGGCACGTCGGGACGCTGTCCGAAGACCGCCGCAAACTCCACCCCGGGGAAGAAGCGCGCGATGAGCTTCGCGGTCCCCTCCTGGAACTTGTTCGAGGCCACGGCCATCCGAATGCCGCGGCGCGCGAGTTCGGCCAGCAGTTCGGGAATCCCGGCATAGGGTTTCGTGTGGCAGTCGATGTGGTCGATGTAGTACTTCACGAAGTCGGCCCGGGCCGCCGCCACGTTCTCGGGCGAACGCAGCGGTTCGGGCAGCGCCCGTTCGACCAGGCGCAGGATGCCGTTTCCGACAAAGTGGCAATACTCCTCATAGGTGTGTTGCGGGAGCCCCCGCAGGGCCAGCATGGCGTTGCACGCCACGGCCAGGTCGCCGATCGTGTCGAGCAGCGTGCCGTCGAGATCGAAGATGACAAGTTGGGTATTCATCCTTTCTGTTTTTGGATTTTCCAGCCGATGGCCGCCACCAAGAGCGACATCAGCGGGGAGACGATGTTGAAGATGCAGTATGGCAGGTAGACGAAGGTCGAGACGCCGAGCACCGTGGCCTGCGTCATGCCGCACGAGTTCCACGGCACAAGCACCGAGCAGACCGTGGCCGAATCCTCGACCGAACGGCTCAGCAGCCGCGGTTCGAGTCCACGTTCGGCGTAGAGGTCGCGGAAGAGACGCCCGGTGAGGATGATCGAGATGTACTGGTCGGCGGTGCAGAGGTTGAAGAAGATGCCGGCACCGACGGCCGAGGCCACGGCCGAGAAGCGCCGCCGCACCCAGCGCAGGAAGATCTCCGTGAGCGAGCGCAGCATGCCGCTGCCGGTCATCACGCCGCCGAAGCACATGGCGCAGATGATCAGCCACACGGTGTTGAGCATGCCGGCCATGCCGCGCGTGGCGACCAGATCGTCGAGCTGGGGCGTGCCGGTGGAGATGGCCGTCGGGCCGAAACAGGTGCGCAGTACGCCGCGGAAGGCCGTCATGGCGTCGAACCCCTCGCCGCCGCCGATCCGCACGACCAGATCGGGCTGCGCCACAACCATCGCCACACAGGCGAAGACCACGGCGCAGAAGAGCGTGACGATGGCCGGCAGCTTGCGGACGATGAGCAGCCCCGTGGCCAGCGGCACGAGCAGCAGCCAGGGCGAGATACGGAACGTCGCCGCCAGTCCCTCGGCATAGAGTTCGGCATGGGTGGCCGTACCGTGTTCAACCGTGAGTCCGACCACGGCGAAGACCCCCAGGGCGATGAGCATCGAGGGGACGGTCGTGTAGAGCATGTAGCGGATGTGGGTGAAGACGTTGACGCCGACGGTCGACGAGGCCAGCACCGTGGTGTCGGAGAGCAGCGAGAGCTTGTCGCCGAAGTAGGCTCCGGAGATGATGGCACCGGCGACCCACCCCTCGGGGAAACTCATGGCGCGGCCGATGCCCATCAGGGCGACGCCGATGGTGGCGATGGTGGTCCACGAGCTGCCGGTCATCAGCGAGACCACCGCACAGATGACGCACGAGGCCACCAGGAAGAACGACGGATGGAGGACGTCAAGTCCATAATAAATAAGTGTGGGGACGACGCCGGAGATCATCCACGTTCCGGCGATGGCGCCGATCAGCAGCAGGATCAGGATGGCCGAAGCCGAGGCGCGGATGTTGTCGATGATCGACTCCTCGAGCACCGCCCAGCGGCAGCGGTAGATGCCGATGGCGAGCATGACGCAGACCGACGTGGCCGAGAGCAGGGCGATCTGGCTTCCGCCGTCGATGGCCCCGCCGCCGAAGACGCGGATCACGACGTAGAGCAGTGCGGTGAGCACCGCGAGCGGGATGGCCGAGATCCACGGCGAAGGGAGTTTCGGGGTGTTTTCTTTCATTTTCTTCTCAATAACTTTTCCAACCTTACCGGGCGCAAAAGTACGAATTTTCGGCGAAAAACGCCATCGCCCGCTCCAAAGGGCGGATGACTCCGGACGATTTTTTCGCCGAAACTCTTCCGGAAATCCTTTTTTTGTTTACCTTTGAAGACATGTTGCGCCGCGTAATTCGCTTCTACGTGGATGGATTCCGCGAGATGACCGTCGGTCGGACGCTGTGGATCATCATCCTGCTCAAGCTCTTCGTACTGTTCGCCGTACTGAAGCTCTTCTTCATGCCCGATCCGCTGGCGGGCAAGAGCCCGGCGCAACGCTCCTCGCATCTGCTCGAGGAGCTCACCCCGGAGGCCGATGCCCCGGCCCCGCACGTCACTCCGCACTCTAAACCTGATTCAATATGCTTACCGACTACCTGTCAACCGTAGACTGGTCGCGGGCGCAGTTCGCCATGACGGCCATCTACCACTGGCTGTTCGTGCCGCTGACGCTCGGACTGGGGGTTCTCGTCGCCCTGATGGAGACCCTCTACGTGCGCACCGGAGACGAATTCTGGCGCCGCACGACCAAATTCTGGATGCGCCTCTTCGGCGTGAACTTCGCCATCGGCGTGGCCACGGGACTCATCCTCGAGTTCGAATTCGGAACCAACTGGTCCAACTACTCCCACTTCGTGGGCGACATCTTCGGCGCCCCGCTGGCCATCGAGGGGATCTTCGCCTTCTTCCTCGAGGCGACCTTCGTGGCGGTGATGTTCTTCGGCTGGAACAAGGTCTCCAAACGCTTCCATCTGACGGCCACGTGGCTCACGGCCATCGGCGCCAACCTCTCGGCGTGGTGGATCCTGGTGGCCAACGCCTGGATGCAGCACCCCGTGGGCTGCACCTTCAACCTCGACACCGTGCGCAACGAGATGGTCTCCTTCTCCGAGGTGGCCCTCTCGCCGGTGGCCGTCAACAAGTTCTTCCACACGGTGACTTCGTCGTTCGTGCTGGCGGCGCTCTTCGTCGTCGGGGTCAGCGCGTGGTACCTGCTGCGCCGCCGCGAGCAGCTGATGGCCCGCCGCAGCATCGCCCTGGCCTCGGCCTTCGGATTCATCTTCGCCCTCGTCACCGCCTTCACGGGCGACCGCTCGGGACAGATCATCGCCCGCGTACAGCCCATGAAGCTGGCCGCCATGGAGGCCCTCTACGACGGTTCGCAGGGGGCTCCGCTGACCACCTTCGGCCTGGTGCGGCCGGCCGGCGAGGGAAGGATCTCGAACGACGAGGCCTTCTACTTCCGCCACGACATCCCGAAGGTGCTCTCGCTGATGAGTTTCCACGACGGCGAGGCCTTCGTGCCGGGGATCAACGACCTGCTCTACGGCAATCCCGAACAGGGGATCCTCCCCGCCGCCGAGAAGATGCAGCGCGGACGCATCGCCGTCGAGGAGCTGGCCCGCTACCGCATGGCCCGCAACTCGGGCGACACGGCCACGATGGCCGCCATCGAGCGGCTGTTCGACAGCTCGACCCCCGAGGGTGAGCAGTTCCGGAAGGAGTACTTCGCCTACTTCGGCTACGGATACATCGACCGCGCCGAGCAGCTCGTCCCGAACGTGCCGCTGCTCTTCTACTCGTTCCGCGTGATGGTCGGCGCGGGGTGCTTCTTCATCCTGCTGCTGGCCGTCGTCTGGTGGCTGAACCGCCGCGACCGCCTCGCCTCGAAGCGGTGGCTGCTGTGGGTGGCCGTCTGGACGATTCCGCTCGCCTACCTCGCCTCGCAGGCCGGATGGGTCGTCGCCGAGGTGGGCCGCCAGCCCTGGGCCATCCAGGAGATGATGCCCGTAGGCATCGCCGCCTCGAAGATCCCGAGCGGATCGGTCACCACGACCTTCATCCTCTTCCTCGTGCTCTTCACGGCGCTGCTGATCGCCGAGCTGAGCATTCTGCTGCGTCAAATCAAAATCGGACCCAAAAACGAATAAGCCATGGATACGCTGTCACTGCTGCAACACTACTGGTGGTTTCTGATCGCGCTGCTGGGCGCGCTGCTGGTCTTCCTGATGTTCGTCCAGGGCGGACAGGCCCTGCTCTACCGCCTCGGCCGCACGGAGGAGGAGCGCAATCTGATCGTCAATTCGCTGGGCCGCAAATGGGAGCTGACCTTCACGACGCTGGTCACCTTCGGCGGCGCCTTCTTCGCCTCGTTCCCGCTCTTCTACTCGACGTCGTTCGGCGGGGCCACCTACGTCTGGATGGCCATCCTGCTCTGCTTCGTCGTGCAGGCCGTCGCCTACGAATACCGACGCAAACCTTCGAACGTCTTCGGCGAGCGGACGTTTGACACCTTCCTGATGATCAACGGCATACTGGGCCCCATCCTGATCGGCACGGCCGTCGGGACGCTCTTCACCGGGGCAGACTTCACGGTCGACCGCCTCAACCTGGCCGGACAGGGCGGTGCCGCCGTCATCTCGCAGTGGACCTCGCCGTGGCACGGTCTCGAGGCGCTGGAGAACCCCCGCAACTGGGGACTTGGACTGGTCGTGGTGCTACTCGCCATGACGCTCGCCTGCCAGTACCTGATGAACGACATCGACGATGCGACGCTCCGCGAACGGACCCGCAACTACATGCGCCGCTTCTCGGTGGGCTTCGTCGTGCTCTTCGTGGCATGGCTCGTCACGCTGCTCCTGTCCGACGGCGCCACGGCCGACGCGACGGGCCTCATCACGATGGAACCCTACAAATACCTCCACAACCTGCTCGAAATGCCCGTCGTGGCCGCACTGCTGCTCATCGGCGTGGTGGCCGTGCTGTGGAGCATCCGGCTGGGCTGGCAGGGAAGCCGCCGGGCAATCTGGTTCGGCGGAACGGGATCGGTGCTGGCCGTGCTGGCGCTGCTGCTCATCGCCGGCTGGAACCAGACGGCCTACTACCCCTCGCTGAGCGACCTGCAGTCGTCGCTCACGATTGCCAACTCGTCGTCGAGTCTCTTCACGCTGCGGGTCATGGCCTGGGTATCGCTCTTCATTCCGGTGGTAGTCGCCTACATCTGGTATGTCTGGCGGGCGCTGAACCGGCAGCCGCTGACCCGCGAGGAGCTCCGTAAAGAGGAGCGCTGATCGCCCGACCGAAAACAACCGACATCAGCCACCGACCGGGAACGGAAATTTTCCGGACGGTGCCGCATCCAATCCAGGGGCGGAGGTTTCAGACCTCCGCCCTTTTTGCGTCCGGTACCGCTCCGCACTGCACAGCCGCAGCCCCACATCCACCCGGGGAATTGGCACATGCCCCGAAAGAAAATTCGCCAAAAAGTCGGAAAATCGGATCCGGAAGTCGGAACCCGTTCCGACCACATCCGACGGGGCAAATGCCCGGAACTTTCCCGCTCCGGGATCGGGATCCTGCCGCCGGACAGCGCCAGACAGCCGCCGGAAGGGGCTCTGAGGGGGTTTCCAGCCAGAAAGCCGCATCGGATTAAAAATCCGGCACTTAAGGACATCACTCGCAAACACACCAAACCTCAGTCAGGTTATTTTTTATCAATATATGTCTATTTTTTTTCTTATTTTTTTATTTATTTTTTCAAAATATTACTATATTTGCTCGTCGTTCATATTTCATTTTTTTAATCCCAAGCTCCATGAAAAAATTTACTCTCGCCCTTGCGGCGTTCTTTGCCGTATCCGGCCTGGTCGGATGCAGCAGTGATTCGGAGACCACTCCCGACACCCGACGAGAAGACGGATTTTACCTTCGAGGTTACGGATCTCACCCAGGGATCATTCGGTGTCAAGATCCTCCCCGAGGAGAAGGACCAGACCTACTATTTCAACCTGGTCACCAAGGCTACGTTCGACTCCTATGCCGATGATCTGGCCCTGCAGCAGGCCGACGTCCTCTACATGACGGATCTGGCCACCAACCTGGGCATCTCGCTCGACCAGTTCCTGCTCGAAGCTCTGCTGAAGGGCGACCAGCAGATGGATTACCTCGCCCTGACCCCCGAAACCGACTATGTCTTCTACAGCTACGGCATCTCGGCCGAAGGCCAGCCCCTGACGGGTGTCAACAGCTACACGTTCACCACCCCGGCCGTCGAGTTCATGGACGTGACGTTCGACATCACGGCCACCGACATCACGGCCACCTCGTTTACGCTCAATATCACCCCCGACAACGACGACTGCTTCTACTATTATGACGTGATGCCCGCCTCGACCTACGAGGAGTATTGCGGCGGCAGTGCGGCCAACGTTCCGGCATTCGTCGAGAGCTACCTCGCCTCGCTCAAGGAGGAGGTCTACAGCGACTACACCATGCCGCAGTTCGTCACCGCCCTGACCCGGCGTGGCGCCACGAGCGACAGCGACAGCTTCAGCGGTCTGCTGCCCGAATACACCTACTACGCCTTCGCTATCGGCGTGGCCAACGACGGTACGCTCGTAACCGACGCCACGGTGGTCCCGATCACGACGGGCGAATCGCCCAAGAACGAGTACTCGGTCGACACGCAGCAGGTCAGCGACGTCAGCTATGAGGCCACGATCACCGCATCGCAGAGCGAGGCCTTCGCCGTGCTGCTCGAGCGTCAGTACTACTTCTCGGCGGACGATAGCGATGCCGACATCATCAACGCCCTCTACGCCGCCAACGGCAACAGCTTCTCGGACTTCCTCTATGCCGAGAATGCACACGTTTCGTTCACGCGGCTGATCCCCGACGAGGATTACTACCTGCTGATCTTCGCCTGCAACGTCGACGGTTCGCCCAAACTCGAGGATGGCAAGATCAACCTCAAGAAGGTGGCCGTGAAGACCGAACCCGCCACGCAGTCGAAGGCCGTCTTCCGGCTGTCGGTACCCACGATCGAGAAGACCTCGGCCACGCTGAAGGTCAACGCCGATTCGGAGTTCAGCGAGGAGACCTTCATGTTCAACGTCCTGACTCAGGAGCGCTACTCGCAGCTCAAGGGCAAGGTCGGCTACTTCTATGACACGATCGACGAGGCCCTCATGGAGGAGATGGACAGCTTCCTCGACGACCAGCTCGAAAGCTGGAACGCCTCCCATCCCGATTCCGAAATGGATCGCAAGGAGTATCTCTCGCGCGTGCTGCTGGATGGCGCCGGCGAACTGACCTACTACTACTACGATCTGACGGACCTCACGCCCGGTACCTCCTACGTGGTCTGCCTCTTCGGCATGAAGGCCGACGGCACCTACACCACATCGGCCTTCACGACCGAATTCCAGACCGTTTCGGATCAGGCCAGCCTGGCCTCAATGACCTTCGAAGGTACACTCATCAACAACGCCGGAGCCCAGCAAACCACCTATTATGTCTGGTCATACCCCGAGGGCAGCTACGATGTATACTACCGCAAGGCCTTCACCACGAATGACGAATGGGCCGACAAGAGCGCCGCGGAGATTACCGAACTGCTGAAGAAGGAGTTCGGGAGCAAATGGAGCAACTCGCTGCCCGTGACCGTATCGTGGGGTGACACCTTCTACTTCTACGCCGTATGCTTCGACACGGACGGCACTCCGAGCGACGTCTACAAGATCACCTACACCTGCCCCGAGACCGGCGACAGCGGCTCGCCCAAGTTCGACGTGACGACTGTCGGATCAGACGCCGCAACCACCTCCATCCGGCTCAATGCCGCAGGTGCGGGTCTGACCGCGCCGCTGGCCAACACCTCGCACCGCACGCCGGCTCCCGTCAAGACGCTTTCGGCCGCCGATCTGGGCCACGTGATGCTGCGCAAGATTGCAATCGAGCAATAATCCACCGTTTCAACCGAATCAACCCATGAAACACATACTGTCTTTTCTGATGGCCTTCGCCGTCGCAGCCGGGATGACCGGCTGCGGCGACGGGGAGTCCACCACCCCGACGCCGGATCCCGATCCGACACCCGATCCCGATCCGACGCCTTCGACCGAGACCTACTCCATTGGCGACTACTACGCCAAGGGGTTCATCAAAGGCATCGTCTTCCAGGTCGACGAGACCGGTGAACACGGTTACGTCCTCTCGCTCGACGAGGAGAGCACCGTCTGGTCCTACAAGAACGAGGATACGATGAGCGGCATCCCGAGCAGCGACGGACAGGTCAACTGCCGGCGCATCCAGGCCATGGAGGGGTGGACGGAGAACTACCCGGGCTTTGCCTGGGCCGACAACAAGAACGTGATGGGGCTCGAGAACTGGTACATACCCTCGGGCAGAGAACTCACGGAGATCTTCCGGGCCTACACGGGACGTGAACCCGACAACACGGGCGAAGAGGGGACGCTGAGCAGCCTCGCCGCCACCTCGGAGGCCCCGACCGACGAGACGGAGCACAAGGCGTGGTTCAACGCCTGCATCACGGCTCAGGGAGGCACCCCGCTCTCGGACGATCTCTACTGGACGTCGGGCGAGATGGGTCCGGCCATCGCCTACCCGTTCGACATGCGCACGGGAAACTACGCCATCGACTCGACGACGGACACCTACAAAAATCAAACACACCGATTCAGAGCCATCAGCAAATTCTGACCATCCATCCATGAAAAAGATATTTATTCTGGCAGCCCTGACGCTGCTTGGAGCTTCATGCTCCGATTCGAACAACGAAACGGGAGACGAACCCACCCCGACGACGGGTCTGGCCGCACCGCAGGTAACGCTGGGTGACGTTAGCGCCACCTCGTTCACCGCCACCTGGCCGGCCGTCGACGGGGCCGAAGAGTACCGGTACGAAGTGACCACCGCCATCGACGGCGGCAACGGCACATCGGCCATTGCAACGGGATATACCCCCGAGACAACCCTCACGATCGATGCCCTGAAGCCGGCAACCGAATACCAGATCCGGATTGCGGCCCGGGCCGACGGCGTCACCTCGAACAACTGGTTCACGGGAACGGTCACGACGCTGGGCGACGAGGGCGGTCTGGAGATCAGTTTCTCGATCACGCCGTGCGAGAAGTACCACTCAAGCGGGTATGTCTACCCCTTCGCCCGGGTCACGCCGTCGAACACCGACGTCTACTACTGGGTATCGGCCATCCCTTCGGACCAGCTGGAGGATGCCTCCACGTGGATGCAGGAGGATATCGACTACTACCTCTCGCAGGGTGAGACGTGGGACAGCCTGCTGAGCGCCGGCCTCATCTGCCAGGGTGAGGCGGAGAGCGCCCTCTTCAGTTTTGCCGACTACGGTGACTTTACCTTCATCGTGGCAGCCGTCGGCAAGACCATGTCGGGAATCGAGCTGCTCTCGGCACCCTCGCACAGCTACACGTTCTGGACCGAATCGCCCGACACGCCGATGCAGCACCTCTCGACCTACGAGGATTTCACCGGCGACTGGGTTCTCACCACGGCAGGCACGACGGCCATCACGAACGACAACATGCTGAATTTTGCCGAAGGCGAGATCTTCCCCGTAACGATCACGGCAACGGACGACGGCGGCCTCCAGCTGGAGGGATGGGGCGGTACGCGCAACAGCTTCTCGACCCAGCCGCTGCGACTCGATTACCAGACGGCCGACGACGGTTACAACACCTTCTCGATCTCCTTCCCGCAGCAGATCCCCACGGAGGACGGCGTCACGTGGGAGTACGCCTCGTGGTTCATTTTCAGCGGCACGATCGAGGGCGCCCAGCAGACGCTCTACATGCCCTACGATTCGGAGACGGCCGCAACGATCCCCTCCTGGTCCTTAGGATTCACCGGTTTTGTGGCCAACCTCAACAAGACGGTGCTGAAGATCTTCGGACAGGAGTATACCGACTCCTCGTCCGGTGAAGGGGCCTACATGATGGGGATCTGGCCCATCGGACGCAATGCGAACGACGAGGTCGTGCTCCTGAACGGCACCTACAACGAACCGATCGGCTTCTACTACCTCACGCGCAAGGAGGTGGCAGAAGGAAAGGTCAACGTACTTCCCGACGTATCGCAGCAGAGCGGCGTGCAGGCAAAGAGCCCGGCTACGGCCCTCCACCAGCCCCGGAAGGCCTCGGCCAAACCGGCCGGCAACCGCTGCTTCCAGCGCGTGCTGTAACCCCGGATCCCGAAGAGGCCTGTCCGGCCAGGGCGGAGCCCGATCGGGATCCCGACGAACAAAAAAAGAGGCGATCCTTTCGAGGATCGCCTCTTTTTCATGATTCAGCCGCCGCCGCGGGAGACGGACATGCAACGCGGAAGAGACTGCACCGGCATCCGGGAAACCGGCCGCACCATCCGGGACACCTTTGATATCGAGCCCTCCGGACAGATCATCCGCACCCGGGATTTATCCCCCATCCGGCGGTCATTCACCCCCGGGCTCATTCCCCGCCCGAAGTTCAGCCGCCGCCAGGAGTCCAACCGCCATCGGGGTTGTCGCCTTCCCAGCCGGAAGACTATTTCCCGGCGGGTTCGCCGCCGAAGGGATACTGATGCTCGTGCACGTCGTCGAAACGCATACCCTTCTCGTAGGTCTTCATGGCGCGGCGCGACATGCCCATCGACGAGAAGCCGCCGTCGTGATAGAGGTTCTGCATCGTCACCTTGCGCGTCAGGTCGGAGAAGAGCGTCAGCACGTAGTCGGCGCAATCCTCGGCCGTGGCATTGCCCAGCGGTGACATGCTCTCGGCGAACGACATCAGATCGCCCAGCCCCAGCACGCCGCTGCCGGCCGTGGTCTGCGTCGGCGACTGCGACACGGTATTGATACGCACGTGCTTCTCACGGCCGTAGATGTAGCCGAAGCTGCGGGCGATCGACTCGAGCAGCGCCTTGGCATCGGCCATGTCGTTGTAGCCGTAGAGCGTACGCTGGGCGGCGATGTACGACAGCGCCACGATCGAACCCCACTCGTTGATGGCGTCCTTCTTGCGGGCGACCTGAATGGCCTTGTGGAACGAGATGGCCGAGATGTCGAGCGTCTTGGCCAGGTAGTCGTAATCCAGATCGTCGTAGGTGCGGCCCTTGCGGACGTTGGGCGACATGCCGATCGAGTGGAGCAT
>UMJL01045735.1_pt1 | contig 10891 bp, 10 predicted proteins | sample 1966071 | NCBI WGS metagenome assembly UMJL01 (sample SAMEA4836148, study PRJEB28245) | human gut metagenome | biome: gut microbiome; material: fecal sample | place: Denmark | collected 2008
ACCTGGAGCGCCATCGGTCTGCTGCTGATTCCCATCATTTCCGCTGCCATGCAGTTTGTGACGATGAAGATCAGCATGAAGGGCCAGTCCAACAGCTCCGCTGCTGCCACAAACAAGAGCATGATGCTGATGATGCCCCTGTTCTCTTTGTGGATCGGTTTCACGCTGCCCGCCGCCCTGGGTGTGTACTGGATTTCCCAGAGCGTGTTCTCCGCCATTCAGGAGTTCTTCATGGGCAAGTTCTATAACAAGAAGCTGGAAGAAGAGGAAGAGGCCCGGTATCAGGCCCGTCAGGCCGACCGGCAAAAACGGATGGAAGAAGGCCGCAAGCGCCAGGAGGAGATCCGCCAGCAGGGCGCCCAGAAGCAGAGCCTGAAGGAAAAGCGCAAAGCTGCCCAGGAGGCCAAGGCCCAGAAGGCCAAGAAGGCCGCCACCAGCACCACCGAGGCGGGCCGTGTGGGAGACCGTCCCTATGCAAGGGGCCGTTCCTACAAGGCGGACCGCTATGGTGAGAGCGAGACAAAATAAGGAGCTTGTTACGCCATGAGAGAATTTATTGATGTAACGGGCAAGACCGAGGACGAGGCCCTGTCGAAGGCACTGGAGCAGCTGGGCCTTGAGCGGGACGATGTGTCCGTTGAGATTTTGGAGCGCGCCAAGTCCGGCTTCCTGGGCCTTGGCAGCTGTCCCGCCAAAGTGCGGGTGTATTACGGCGAGGAGACGGAGCCTGCTGCGCAGCCCGCCCCCGCTGTACAGGAAGTGCCTGCCCCTGTGGCGGAGAAGCCGGCCGCTCCCGCTCCCGCAGAGGAGACCCGGGAGGAGAAGGCCCAGAGTACGGCTCCCGCTGCCGCGGAACTGGGGGAGGAAGTCCACGACGAAAAGTCCCAGGCCATCCGCACCTTCCTCACCGGTCTGCTGGCGCAGATGGAGAGCGAGGCGGAAGTCCGGGTGTATCTGCCGGAAAAGGGCCGCTATAAGGTGATCCTGGAGGGCAAGAACCTGGGGGCCCTGATCGGCCGCCGGGGCGAGACGCTGGATGCCATTCAGCAGCTGACCAGCTATTCCGTCAACCGCGCCGGCGGCGGCCGGGTCCGGGTCCAGCTGGACGCGGAGAACTACCGGGAAAAGCGGGAGCAGAGTCTCCAGCATCTGGCCCGGAAGGTGGCTGCCAAGGTCACCCGTTACCGCCGCAGCGTGACGCTGGAACCCATGAACGCCTATGAGCGCCATGTGATTCACACCGCGCTGCAGGATGTGCCGGGTGTAACCACCTACTCCACCGGCACGGAGCCCAATCGCCGGGTGATCGTGGCCTACGATCGGGAGAAAAAGTAAATTCATCCACAAAAACCGGCCCGAAGTGGAAATTCTTCGGGCCGGTTTTCTGTTTTCAGGGCTTTTTCCGCCGCAGAGGGGCCAAAAAGGGAATATTTCTCCACAAAGTTTTAAATTTTGTGTAAAACCCGGGGCCTTCCCTTCAAAACGGGCAGAAATCTGCCCCGGACTTGACAAGTTTCCAAAAACGTGATAGAGTTCACACGATATATCAAAGGCTGTGACAGGGAGAAGTATCCTTTTATTCCCGGACAAGAGAGAGGACGGTTGGTGTGAGTCCTTGCGGGGGAGGGGAGAAGGCGCCCTGGAGCTGCGGAGCGGAAATGCTTCGCCGGTCCCCGCCGTTATTGGGCAGAGTGTCCCCCATGGGGGAAATTCAGGTGGAACCACGGACTAACAAAGTTCGCCCTGAGCCGTCAGGCCCGGGGCGTTTTTATTTTGTCTTGGCGAAAATGAGGATAGAAGGAGAGCAAACCATGAAAAACAGCGAAAAGACCATGGAAAAGATCGTGGCATTGTGCAAAGGGCGGGGCTTCATCTTCTCCGGCAGCGAGATCTACGGCGGTCTGGCCAACACCTGGGACTACGGTCCTCTGGGCGTGGAGCTCAAGAACAACGTGAAGAAGGCCTGGTGGAAGAAGTTTGTCCAGGAGAACCCCTATAACGTGGGCCTGGACGCCGCCATTTTGATGAATCCTCAGACCTGGGTGGCCTCCGGCCATCTGGGCGGATTCTCCGATCCCCTGATGGACTGCAAGGAGTGCAAGGAGCGCTTCCGGGCCGACAAACTCATTGAGGATTGGGCCGGTGAGAACGGCGTGGAGCTCCCCAAGCCCATCGACGCTTTCTCCCAGGCGGAGATGAAGGACTTTATCGAGTCCCACAACATTCCCTGCCCCAGCTGTGGCAAGCACAACTTCACCGACATCCGGCAGTTCAACCTGATGTTCAAGACCTTCCAGGGCGTTACCGAGGACGCCAAGAACACCGTGTACCTGCGGCCGGAGACTGCCCAGGGCATCTTCGTGAACTTCCAGAATGTCCAGCGCACCACCCGGAAGAAGCTGCCCTTCGGTGTCTGCCAGATCGGCAAGTCCTTCCGCAATGAGATCACCCCCGGCAACTTTACCTTCCGTACCCGGGAGTTTGAGCAGATGGAGCTGGAGTTCTTCTGCAAGCCCGGCACCGACCTGGAGTGGTTCCAATATTGGCGTTCCTTCTGCAAGGAGTGGCTGCTGAACCTGAACATCAGCGAGGAGCACCTGCGTCTGCGGGATCACACGCCTGAGGAGCTGTGCTTCTACTCCAAGGGTACCACGGACTTCGAGTTCCTGTTCCCCTTCGGCTGGGGTGAGCTGTGGGGCGTGGCGGACCGCACCGACTACGACCTGACCCAGCATCAGAACACCTCCGGCAAGGACATGACCTACTTTGACCCCGAGACCAACGAGCGCTATATCCCCTACGTGGTGGAGCCCTCCCTGGGCGCCGACCGCGTGACGCTGGCTTTCCTCATTGAGGCCTACGACGAGGAAGTGGTGGGCAAGGACAAGAAGGGCAACGACGATGTCCGGGTGGTCATGCACTTCCATCCGGCTCTCGCGCCCTTTAAGGCGGCCGTGCTGCCCCTTTCCAAGAAGGAAGTTCTGGCGGGCCCCGCCCAGGAGCTGCGCAACGAGCTTTCCAAGTACTTCATGGTCGACTACGACGACACCGGCTCCATCGGCAAGCGCTATCGCCGCCAGGACGAGATCGGTACGCCCTACTGCATCACGCTGGACTTTGAGACCGTGGGCGACGAGAACACCCCCGCCGATCACTGTGTCACCATCCGGGACCGGGATACCATGGAGCAGGTGCGCATCCCCATGGACCAGGTGAAGAGCTGGCTGGAGAAAAAGCTGGCCTACTGATTTCATCATCTGTTTTTTCGCTGATCCAGCCTGTGGGCCGGCGGGTTTTTTCCCCGCCGGCCCTGTTTTTTTCAAATATTTAAAAAGAATTTGTGCGTCCCGCCAAAAAAAGCAATTCTTTTCTTACACACGGCCACTTGTATTTCCTTCCGGGATTTCCTATGATAATACCAGAGAGATACGCGAAGCCACTTGACTTGAATAGAGAAAGGAGCAAATTATGGAAAAGATCTTCCACCTACAGGAAAACGGTACCACAGTCCGCACGGAGATCCTGGCCGGTCTCACCACCTTTATGACCATGGCCTACATCATCGCCCTGAATCCCAATCTGCTCACCAACTTTGATACGGGTTCAGCCCTCTGGAACGGCGTGTTCCTGGCCACCTGCATCGCCTCTGCTCTGGCCATGTTCTGCATGGCGTTCCTGGCCAACAAGCCCTTTGCCCTGGCCCCCGGCATGGGCCTCAACAGTTTCTTCGCCGTGGTGGTGTCCAACATTGTCGGCCTCACCGGCATGAGCTATGTGGAGTCCTTCCAGTCTGCCCTGGTCATCATCCTGCTGGAGGGCATTGTCTTTTTGATTTTGTCCCTGCTCAACATCCGGGAAAAAATTGTGGACGCCATTCCCCTGGGCATCCGCCTTGGCATTTCCCCTGCCATCGGACTGATGCTTTTGAACATCGGCCTTGGCTCCAACGTGGGTGTCTACTCCGAGACCGGCGGCCCCTTCTATGTGATGCGGGACTTCTTCGGTGCCCTGACTCCCAGCGTGGCCAAGACCAACATGGGCAGCGGCTACTCCACCATGGTCCTCACCGTAGTGACTATGTTTGTGGGTCTTTTTGTCATCGTGATTCTCTCCAAGCATGGCGTCAAGGCCTCCGTGCTGCTGGGCATGCTGGTGGCCTCTATTGTCTACTGGATCGGTGATTTCGCCGTTCTGGGCGTGAACCCGTTCGAGTCCCTCTCCACTGCCTCCTTCGTGCCCCCCTTCAGCGACATGGTGGAGACCACTCTCTTCAAGTTCGATTTCCAGGGCTTCCTGCAGATCGGCTGGTTCACTGCCATCACCCTCATCATCACCTTCTGCATGATCGACATGTTCGATACCATCGGCACCCTGGTGGGCACTGCCTCCCGGGCAGGCATGGTGGATAAGGACGGCAACATGCCCAACATGAAGGAAGCCCTCCTCTCCGATGCCATCGGCACCGTGGCCGGCGCCTGCACCGGTACCTCCACCGTCACCACCTTCGTGGAGTCCGCCTCCGGTGTGGAGGCCGGCGGCCGCACGGGCCTCACCGCCCTCACCACAGGCATCCTCTTCCTGGCGTGTATCTTCATCGCCCCCATCGCCGCCATTATCCCCGCGGCGGCCACTTCCTCCGCGCTGATCTATGTGGGCGTGCTGATGGTCATGGGCCTCAAGAACGTCAACTTCGACGACATGGACCAGATGGTCCCCGTCTCTTTGATGCTCATTGCCATGCCCATCTCCGGCTCCATCGGCCACGCCATCGGCATTGGCCTCATCTCCTACACCGTCATCAAGGTCTTCACCGGCAAGGCCAAGGAAGTCTCCGCACTGACCTATGTGATCTCTGCGCTGTTCCTGGTGAAGTTCTTCCTGATCGTGTGACAAAATCTCCCGGAAACGGAAATACAGCGGAAATATAAAAAGAAAGCGGCACGGCTCTTTTGAGCCGTGCCGCTTTTGCTGATTCGGTGTCATATTCCTTGGGAGAGCAGCTGACGCGCCGGACGGGTATATGCCTCCCGTCGGAAGGGAAAGGCCGCCACCGCCGCCTGCCGGACAGGGGAGATGTGGCAATACCCCCGGGGATGCTTTTCCAGGTACTGTTGGTGATATTCCTCCGCCGGGAAAAAGGTTTCCAGAGGTTTCAGTTCCACCGCAAAGAAGGGAACTGCCGCTGCCTCCAGATCTGCCACGGTCCGCACCGTGCGCTCCTGGGCCGGAGAGGTCCAATAGATGCCGGTTTGATACTGGGTTCCGATGTCCGCACCCTGGCGGTTGGGCAGTTCCACGTCCACCACGGCAAAGAAGGCAAAGAGCAGCGCCTCCAGAGAGGTTTTTCCGGGGTCCCAGGTCACCAGCACCGCTTCCCGAAAACCGGTGATGCCGGTGCAGACATCCTCATAATTGGCGTGGGCGGCGCTGTCTCCGTTGGCATAGCCGCAGCGGACGTCCGTGATGCCGGGCAGGCGGCGATAGAGGGCCTCCATGCCCCAAAAACAGCCTCCCGCCAGGCAGATGGTCGTTTCATCGTACTTCATAAGGCCTCCCGGCGCTTCAGGCGCCTTTGTATGCCGGTTCAGGTGTAAGTGTTGCAGTCAGAAAAACATGCCCATAAAGCCGTCGGGGCGCTCCGCAGCCTGGTCCCAGACCTCCCGGAACACACCGGGGGCGATGGTGCGGGCAGATATCTCACCGGGGATGTTCAGCGTTCGTACGTCCTCCGGGAAGGGGTCGGGGGAGAGGGCCTCTTCCCGGCCGTGTTCGTCTCCGTAGGCGAACCACAGCCCGTTGGGATAGAGTTCCACCCGCCGGGTCTCCCGGTTTTCCCGGTCCAGCTCGGAGTAGACCTGCTTTGCCTCATCCTCCTGGGGATGATCGTATTCCAGTAAAAGATAGCGCATGATTTCCACCTTTCAAGAGGGATTGTTGAAAAACGTCCGAATCTCCGCCTCGGAGGCCTGGACACTGCCCTGGGCGAAACCGCCCCGGCCGCCGCCCCGTCCGTGGAGGGCATTATTGAGGGTCTTGACCAGCGGGGCTACATCTGTCCCGTCAGCGCGGACGAGCGCATAGCTGAACTGTCCGTCCCGGCCGGAAAACACGGCCGCCAGCCCGCCGCAGGTCTTTGCCACGGCATCCGCCAGCTTTCGGACGCCATCGGAGCGCATGGGGGATTCCACCAGCAGCACGTCCCCTTTTCCCCGAAGTTCCTGGGCTTTGTGGAAAAATACCGTCTCCTCCAGCTCCGTCATGCGTGCCTTGGCGGCGGTGAGTTCCGCCTCCAGCCGTTCCACGGCCGCCGCGGCGTCCAGGGGCTTGACGCTCAGCTGCTGGCCCACAGCCCGGGCCTGGTCGTAGGTGCCGGAGAGATACCGGTAGGCCCGCTCCCCGCAGAGAATCTCCATCCGGACGCCGGAGCGGAACTTCTGACAGGAGAGGATCTTGATGATCCCCACCTGACCGGACCGGAGGACGTGGGTGCCGCAGCAGGCGCAGCAGTCCGCCCCCGGGAAGGTGACGATGCGCACCTGACCCGTGAGGGCCTTTTTGCTGCGGTAGTCCAGCTGTTCCAGTTCCGCCGGGGAGGGATAGGTGATCTCCACCGGCGTGTCCGCCCAGATAACCCGGTTGGCCTCCTCCTCCGCAGCTAGGACTTGCTGCCAGGTGAGCTCCGCGTTGTAGTCGATGGTGACGGTGTCGGCGCCCATGTGGAAGCCCACGTTGTCGCAGTGGTAGTCCCGGCAGAGGATGCCGGAGAGGATGTGCTCGCCGGAGTGCTGCTGCATGTGGTCAAAGCGGCGGGCCCAGTTGATCTCCCCGGTGAGGTTTTCGCCAATTTCCACCGAGTTTTCGACAGTGTGGAGAATTACGCCGTTTTTTTCATGGACATCGGTGACGGCAAAGCCCCCCAGCGTGCCGTGGTCGGCGGGCTGTCCACCGCCTTCGGGGTAAAAGGCGGTCCGGTCCAGCGTCACCAGATACCCGCCTTTGCCCGCTTCACAGGAGAGAACGGTGGCGGTGAAGGTGCGCAGGAAGGGGTTCTGATAATAGAGCTTTTCCGTTTCCATGTGGAACATTCCTTTCATTTATGAGATGGAGACAATCCAGCGCCAGAGGGGTTCTACGGTCAAAAGACCCAGCAGGGCGGAGGAGAGGTTGGCGGTGATGCCGTAGGCAAAGGCCCGGCGGCGACTCTGTCCGGCAAGCAGGCGGGTGTACAGTCCACCCTCCACGAAGGCAATGACGATCTCCGCCGGAATCAGCAGGAAAAAGTACCAGAATCCTACGCCGCTTTGCACGGCGGTTATGGAAAAATACACCGCCAGCGCCCCCTGGGTGACGAGATTCACCAGCAAAAACGGCTTTCGGTTCCGTTTCCAGGAAAAGCCGAACAAAACCAGCACCACGCCCTCAATCACCAGCGTGGGCAGCAGGGTGCAGAGAAATTGCAGCACATAACCGATCCACGCCGGAGGGATTTCCACGGACTTTGTCTCCCAGTCCACAGTCACCGAGGATTGGAGCACCGTCCGGGTGCAGGGGGGAAAAACGTAGGTATCGCCGTCGGCGGTGGCAATGAGGATGCGGTAGGTGTCCGGCAAGCCAAAATAGCCAAAGGTGTGGAGCCGGACCCCCTGGCGGCCGCTGTCCTCGCCCTCCAGGTCGCCCCACATGGGAGCGCCGCCGGTTCCCTCTGCCGTGCAGGCTTGCCAGCCCTCCGGCACGGCGGCTCGCAGGGTGTCCAGCAATTCTGCGTCCAGGGCAGCGGCTTCCTCCGGGGTGTAGTTCCAGTCGATGCCGCTGTATTCGCTCTCACCGCTTCCGTAGGAGTGGCTTTCGTATTCCCCCTCTGCCAGCACATCCAGGTAATAGAGCTCCTGGGGGGCGTTTTTTACCCGCACCGTCAGCAGGGGCTTGGGGCCGGAGTCCGCCAGGGCGGAGACGGTCAGAAGACCGATGGTCAGGGCAATCAATACCAAAAACCGCAGCTGTTTTTTCATAAAAGGGCCTCCTTTTTATCCGATCTTCCACAGGGACTGCTCATAAAAAAGAACGGGAAAAGGGGGGCGTTCGTTTCACAAAAGCCCCAGGGTCTGCTTCCAGGTCAGGACCCGGCGGCAGGCGGTGTCGATGGTGTCTATGGACAGCGTGCCGGTTTCCACCGCCTCCAGGACCTTGGAGATCTGGGTGCGGTAGTCGGTGGTGAGGACCAGGTCATTGCCTGCCTGAAGTGCCATCACCGCCACGGCACCGCTTTCGGAGTAGGCCGCCACGGCGTCCATGGCCAGATCGTCGGTCATCACCACGCCGTCAAAGCCCAGCTCCTCCCGGAGAAGCTGATGCACCGCCGGAGAGAGGGAGGCAGGGAGCGTATCATCCACCGCCGTCATGATGTTGTGGGATACCAGCACGGCGGTCTTTCCGTCCCCTGCGTCCATTCCGGCGGAGAAGGGGAGGAAGTCGGCGGATTCAAACTGCTCCAGCGACCGCTGGTCCACGGCGATGTCGGTGTGGGTGTCCGCGTTGCTGCCGTAGCCGGGGAAGTGCTTCAGGACGCTGCCCATGTTGTCTGCGGACATCTGCTCCACCACGGCGGTGACGCAGTCGGAGGTCCCATCCGCATCCAGACCGAAGGTGCGGTCATAGATGAAGTCGCCGGGGTTGGTGGATACGTCCACCACCGGGGCAAGGTTCACGTTGATGCCAAGGCCGTGGAGCAGGGCGTCCTTCTCCGCCGCATTCTCCACCAGGGCCTCCGTGCCGCCTTGGGCAAGCAGCTTCTGGGGCGAGGGGTATTTTTCCCTGCGCAGATGGGGATTGGAGCTGACACGGACCACGGTGCCGCCCTCCTCATCCACGCCGATGAGCAGGGGGATACCGGTGTCGGCAGCGGCGGCGTTCTGATAGGAGCGGATGGTTTGAATCACATCGTCGGCGGTCTTGTCGGTAAAGTCCCGGCCGAAGAGAATGTAGCCCCCCAGATGGTAGGCGGACACATCGTCCGCAGCGCTGTCGGCGGGACAGCGGACAAAGAAGAGCTGGCCCACCTTTTCCTCTGTGGTCAGGGAGGCCAGCAGGTCCTCAATCTTCTGGGCTGCCAGCTCTTCTTCCGTAGGTTCGGGAGGCGGGGCGGGTTCCTCCGTCTCCTCAGTTATCGGCTCTTGTTCCGTGGTTTTCTGAGAGCCGCAGGCGGGGAGGGCAAGCAGCAGCAAAGCGGCCAGCGCCGCCGTCAAAAAGCGTTTCATAAGCACCTCCTGCGAAAAGGACGGATGGTTATGGTCAGTTTACCATACGCTGTGGAAAAAGAAAAGGCACGCCGGGAATGAACATCCGGAGAGGTAAAAAAAGACGGAGCCTCACGGTTCCGCCTTTGTGTTTATTTCGTTTTGGGATAGGGAGTAGGGTCATCTGTGAGCCCTGCCAGGTAATCCATGCTGGTGTCCAGAGCCAAAGCAATCCGCCGACACTGCTCAAAGGTCATGTTCCGCTTTCCGGTCTCAATTTTGGAGTAATCGCTCTGGTCGATGCCGGTGAGCATCTGCATCTTTACCTGGGAGTACTTCCGTTCCTTCCGGAGCTTACGCATGGGGGTCATACCATCACCTCATGAAAATTATGCCCCGGTGACCTATTGATAATAGGGTAAAATGGACCTATTATGGAGGGGGAGGTGATGAGATGCCGGACTATAAGGAACTGTATTTACAGCTGATGCGGGCAACGGAAAAGTCCATCCGCATTTTGGTGGAAGCGCAGCAAAGCTGTGAGGAACAGATTTTGCAGGAAGCAGACCAGGGACAAGAAGAGAGCCGGACGTGATGTCCGGCTCTCTTTGGCGTTTTGCTGTTTATTCCTCGGGCTTCACCAGGGCGATGTGCAGCTCGTCCAGCTGCTTCTGGGTCACCTCGCTGGGGGCGCCCATCATGAGGTCCTGTGCGTTCTTGTTCATGGGGAAGGGGATGATCTCCCGGATGGAGTCCTCGCCTGCCAGCAGCATCACCATGCGGTCCACACCCGGGGCAATGCCGGCATGGGGGGGTGCGCCGTAGGTGAAGGCGTTGTACATGGCGGGGAACTTGGCCTTCACGTCCTCCTCGCCCAGGCGGACCAGCTCGAAGGCCTTGATCATGATCTCGGGATCATGGTTCCGCACGGCACCGGAGGAGAGCTCCACGCCGTTGCACACCAGGTCGTACTGGTCGGCGGTGATGGAGAGGGGATCGATCTCGCCCCGCTCGGCCTTGAGGAGCACCTCCAGGCCGCCGGAGGGCATGGAGAACGGGTTGTGGCAGAACTCCAGCTCGCCGGACTCCTCGCCGATCTCGTACATGGGGAAGTCCACGATCCAGCAGAAGGCGTACTGCTCCTTGTCCATGTGGCCGGGGACGGCGGCACCCAGGGTCTTCACCAGCACGCCTGCGGTCTTCTGGGCCTGGGAGAGCTTCCCGGCGGAGAGGGCCACAAAGTCGTTGGGCTTGAGGCCCAGGGCGGAGATCACCTGTTCCTTGATGGGGCTTACGAACTTGGCGATGCCGCCCACGATCTCGCCGTTCTCGTCCAGGCGGAACCAGTAGGGCTTGCCGCCGGAGACCACTTCCACGTCGGCGAGGGTCTTGTCGATGAACTTGCGGGTCTCGTGGAAATCGCTGACCACCACGGCCTTGACGGTGTTGCCCTCAAAGGGACCAAAGCCGCAGCCGGAGAGGACCGCTGTCACATCCTGAACGGTGAGGTCGATCCGCAGGTCCGGCTTGTCGGAGCCGTACTTCTCCATGGCCTCGGTGTAGGGGATGCGCATAAAGGGCGCGGAGCTGGCCCGGTCATAGGTGCCGTACTTGGCGAAGATGGGAGGCAGCACGTCCTCCAGCACGGCGAACACGTC
>UMJL01041520.1_pt1 | contig 10889 bp, 10 predicted proteins | sample 1966071 | NCBI WGS metagenome assembly UMJL01 (sample SAMEA4836148, study PRJEB28245) | human gut metagenome | biome: gut microbiome; material: fecal sample | place: Denmark | collected 2008
CGCGCGCGGCGCAACCGCGGCGGCACGGTCGCGCCGGAGGGCTACGGGCGCTTGACCTCCATCGCGCTCGACCCCATCGAGAAGAAGCCGCTCGCGCGCTTCAGGCCGGGAACGTACGTGGTCTCCGTCGGGGGCTACGGCTGTAACCTGCGCTGCCCCTTCTGCCAGAACTGGGAGATCTCCCAGGCGAGCGAGAAGGGCGTGGGCTGGCGCGAGGTCATGCCGAGCGAGCTGGTTGCGCTCGCCGTCGAGGCCCGCCGACGCGACCCGCGCATCTCCGGCATCGCCTACACCTACAACGAGCCGCTCGTCTGTTGGGAGTACGTCCGAGACTGCGCCCGGCTGGCGCACGAGGCGGGCCTCGTCAACGTGGTCGTCTCCAACGGATGCGTGGGGCGACGCGTGCTCGACGAGCTCGAGGGGCTCGTCGACGCGGCGAACATCGACCTCAAGGGATTCTCGGACGCCTTCTACGATGCCTGCGGGGCCGTGCCGGGCTCGCTCTCGTGCGTCCGGGCCACAATCGAGCGGCTCGCGGCGGACCCCGCCTGTCACCTGGAGGTGACCACGCTCGTCGTCCCCGGCATGAACGACGGGGACGACGAGATGGACGAGCTCTCTTGCTGGCTTTCCAGCCTCGACGGTGGCCACGGGCGGGAGACGGTGGCCCACCACGTCACGCGCTTCTTCCCGTGCTGGCGGCTCACGGACCGAGGACCCACCCCCGTCTCGACCGTGCGGAGGCTGGCCGACGTCTCACGCCGCCATCTCGCCCACGTCTACGTGGGCAACTGCTAGCGTCTCGTCGGCGCTAGCGAATCACGCGGACTCTCTCGGACGCGGGGAGCTTATCGATCGGGGCCATCGGCGCGGCAATACCGCCGAAGACCATCTGCGAGGCGAGCGCCCACTGCGCGGGGATGCCCCAGCGGGCCTTGACCGCATCGTCGATGAGCGGGTTGTAGTGTTGGAGGCTCGCGCCAACGCCCTTCTCGGCAAGCGCGTTCCAGACGTTGACCTCGATCATGCCCAGCGCGTGCTCGGCAAAGCCGTCAAAGGCGGCGGCGTAGGTGGGGAACCGAACCTTGAGGTCCTCGACGGCAGGGCGGTTCTCAAAGAAGAGCACCGTGCCCGCGCCGGCGGCAAAGCCGGCGAGCTTCTCGGCCGTCGGGGCGAAGGACTCCGCAGGTACGATGGCCTCGAGGGTTGGGCGCACAATCTCATCCCAGAGCGCGCGATGCTGCACGCCGAGAAGGACCACCGCGCGGCCGCTCTGCACGTTGAAGGGAGAGGGCGTCGCCACGACGACGCCCTCCACCGTGCGGACGAGCTCGTCCTCGGAGATGGGAAGCCGATCGCTCAGCGCGTAGACGCTGCGGCGACGGTTGATGATGTCAAGGTAGCTCATGGGACTCCTTAGGGTCACGGGGTGTCGTTATCCCTCTCGTTCCCAAATTGCTACCAATATAATCACATATAGCTCGAGAGAAGAGTCCCGGGTCCAGCGTTCGGGCCCGGGCCATCCCTCGAAGCCTATTCCTTGCCGTTCCAGCAGTAGGTGCAGACCTTCTTGCGGTCGATGCCGATGGCCTCGAGCATGCCGTCGAGGCTCTGGTACTCCAGCGAGTCGAAGCCCATCTCCTCGCAGATGGAGCGCAGCAGGCAGCGCCCGCGCTCGGAGCGGCCGTCCGCGTACTCGTCGAGGTGCTTCTCGCCCTCGTCCCCCTCGAGCTCGCGGACCTTGCGGCGCGCGATGAGCTCATACTCGGAGCGGCTGCGGGAGAACGAGAGGTACTTGCAGCCGTACATGATGGGCGGGCAGGCCGAGCGCATGTGGACCTCGGAGGCCCCCGTGTCGCGCAGGAAGTCGATCGTCTCGCGCATCTGGGTACCGCGGACGATGGAGTCGTCCACGAGCAGCAGGCGCTTGTCACGGATGAGCTCGGGCACCGGGATCTGCTTCATCTTGGCCACGCGGTTGCGGACCTCCTGGTTTGCGGGCATGAAGGAGCGCGGCCAGGTGGGCGTGTACTTGACGAAGGGGCGCGCGAGCGGAACGCCGGACTCGTTGGCGTAGCCGATGCCGTGCGGCAGGCCCGAGTCGGGCATGCCGGCGACATAGTCGACCTCGGGGAGCAGGCCCGCCTCGCGCTCGTCGCGGGCCATGATGGCGCCGTTGCGATAGCGCATGCACTCGACGTTGACGCCCTCGTAGTTTGAGTTGGGATAGCCGTAGTAGACCCAGAGGAACGCGCAGATGCGCATCTCGTCGCGCGGCTCGGAGAGCGTCTCGTAGCCGTCCGCCGTGATGCGTACGATCTCGGCCGAGCCGAGCTCGTACGCATCGACATAGCCGAGCTTGCCGTAGGCAAAGGACTCGAAGGTCACGCAGTAGCCGTCTTCGTCCTTGCCGATGAGCACCGGCAGGCGGCCCATCTTGTCGCGCGCGGCGATGAGCGTGCCGTCCTCGTTCATGACGAGCAGCGTGAGCGAGCCCTCGATCTCGTCCTGCGCGTAGCGGATGCCCTCGACGATGCTCCCCTGCGAGTTAATGAGCGCAGCCACGAGCTCGTTGACGTTGACCGCGCCCGACCCCATGGCGCCGAACTGGTGGCCGGCCTCCTCGAAGCGCGCCACGAGCGCATCCTGATTGGCGACGGCGCCCACCGTGGAGATGGCGTAGACGCCAAGGTGGGAGCGGACGAGCAGCGGCTGCGGGTCGTTGTCCGAAATGCAGCCCATGGCGCAGGTGCCCGAGAGGTCGGGCAGGTCATGCTCGAACTTGGTGCGGAACGGCGTGTTCTCAATCGAGTGGATCTGCCGGTTGAAGCCGCCCCCCTCGCGGCACGACACCATGCCGGCACGACGCGTGCCGAGGTGCGAGTGATAGTCGACGCCAAAGAACACGTCGAGTGCAACGTCGCGATGCGAGACCGCGCCAAAGAACGCTCCCATGAGTACCTCCCCGTCTGCGGCGCCGCCCCCGCGCAGCCCGCGTCCTGCCAACTGTCACAGTATATCGTCCGGCATGCGCCGACGAGGAACGCGAGAAGAACGTGCGTGAAATAGTTACAGGCTTCTGGGTAGGAGGAAGGCATCCGCGCGGCGACCCCCGCCGCGCCCAACGGAAAGGACTCTCCCATGAAGTTCACCAAGGTCGTCGTCGCCGGAGGCGGCGTGCTCGGAAGCCAGATCGCCTTCCAGTGCGCGTACAGCGGGTGTGACGTCACCATCTGGCTCCGCTCGGAGGGCTCCATCGAGCGCTGCCAGCCCAAGCTCGACCACCTGCGCGAGGTCTACCTTGCTACGCTCGAGGCCATGAAGACCAACCCCGCCGCCTACGCCTACGGCCTTCTCCCCCGCGAGGACGTCACGCCCGAGGCCTGCGAGGCCGCCAAGGCGCGCGTCGAGGCCGCATACGAGGGGATCCACCTCACCACGAGCTATGAGGAGGCCTTCTCCGACGCCGACCTCGTGATCGAGTGCATCGCCGAGAACCCCCAGCAGAAGATCGAGTTCTACACCGCCGTTGCCCCCATCATGCCCGAGCGGACCATCGTGGTGACCAACTCCTCCACGCTCCTGCCGAGCGCCTTTGCCGAGCACACCGGCCGTCCCGACAAGTACCTCGCGCTGCACTTTGCCAATGAGATCTGGAAGAACCCCACCGCCGAGGTCATGCCGCACCCCGGAACGGACATGGCGCACTTCGACGAGGTGGTCGAGTTTGCCGCGGGCATCCGCATGGTGCCCCTCAAGGTCATGAAGGAGCAGCCCGGCTACCTGCTGAACAGCATGCTCGTGCCCTTCCTCACCGCCGCACAGGCGCTCTGGGCCGGTGAGGTGGGCTCGGTCGAGGACATCGACCTCGCCTGGAGGCTCGGCACCGGCGCGCCGGCGGGCCCGTTCCAGATCCTCGACATCGTCGGGCTGACCACCGCCTACAACATCACGCTGCTCGACCCTGCGGCAGCCGACCCCACCACCATCAAGGGCCGCATCGCCGCGCTGCTGAAGGAGAAGATCGACCGCGGCGAGACCGGTCGCGCCGCCGGCAAGGGCTTCTACGACTATCGTTAGCACGGTCCGGGGGCGGCGCGTCACGACGTGTCGTCCCTTTTTCATGAGCCTTCTTCGTCTCGGTATGCCAATTGTTAGATTGGGTATACTTCAAAACAAGTTAGCTCAGTCAAACAGAAAGGTTCGCCATGAGCAAGATCGCAAAGGTATATGGTCGCGAGGTGCTCGACTCCCGCGGCAACCCCACCGTCGAGGTGGAGGTCACGCTCGAGGACGGCTCCCTCGGACGCGCCATCGTCCCGTCCGGTGCGTCCACCGGCGAGTTCGAGGCCGTCGAGCTGCGCGACGGAGACAAGGACCGCTATCTGGGCAAGGGCGTCACCCAGGCGGTGGCACACGTCAACGACGAGCTCGCCGCCGTGCTTGTGGGCCGCGAGGCCACCGACCAGCGCGGCGCCGACGAGGCCATGATCGCCGCCGACGGCACCCCCAACAAGGGTCGCCTGGGTGCCAACGCGATCCTCGGCTGCTCGCTTGCCATCGCGCGTGCCGCCGCGGCCTCCGCGGGGCTGCCGCTCTACGCCTACCTGGGCGGCCCCAACGCGCACACCCTCCCCGTCCCGATGATGAACATCCTGAACGGCGGCGTTCACGCGGACAACAACGTCGACTTCCAGGAGTTCATGATCATGCCCGTGGGCGCCCCGGACTTCACGACCGGCCTTCGCTGGTGCGCGCAGGTCTACCACACGCTCAAGGACACCCTCAAGAAGGCCGGACTCTCCACCGGCGTGGGCGACGAGGGCGGCTTTGCCCCCGACCTCAAGACCAACGCCGAGCCCTTCGTCTACCTGATGGAGGCCGTGGAGGCGGCCGGCTTCAAGCCGGGCGAGGACTTCATGTTCGCCATGGACCCCGCCACCTCCGAGTGCTACAACAAGGAGACCGGGATGTACGAGCTCAAGGGCGAGGGCCGCACGCTCACGTCCGACGAGATGGTCGACTACTGGGCCGAGCTCGTTGAGAAGTATCCCATCATCTCCATCGAGGACGGCCTGGCCGAGGAGGACTGGGACGGCTGGGTCAAGCTCACGGAGCGCCTCGGCAAGAAGGTCCAGCTCGTGGGCGACGACCTCTTCGTCACCAACACCGAGCGCCTCAAGAAGGGCATCGAGGTGGGCGCCGCCAACGCCATCCTCATCAAGGTCAACCAGATCGGCAGCCTCACGGAGACGCTCGACGCCATCGAGATGGCCAAGCGCGCCGGCTATACCGCCGTGGTCTCCCACCGCTCCGGCGAGACCGAGGACACCACGATTGCCGACCTCGCGGTAGCCACCAACGCCGGCCAGATCAAGACCGGCGCTCCCGCCCGCACCGACCGCGTGGCCAAGTACAACCAGCTGCTCCGCATCGAGGACGCCCTCGGCGACAGCGCCGAATACCTGCAGAAGGCAGCGTTCTACAACCTCGCATAAACGCCGAGCGGGAACAGACCGTCAAACTGTGGGCGCGCCCTCGGACCATCCGAGGTCGCGCCCTTCTGCAATCAAGCGGATAGTGTGAAATAATCCCGTCTTCCCGTGCAATCAGCGGCATAGTGCAAAGCCCCTCTCGCCCATATCCTGGGATTTCCAGCGGAGCAAACGGTTTGATATCGTATAATCGCAGGTCGTCTTCAGGCATCTACCCGCGACGCTCCCCGCAGAGCTTCGCACTATGTCGCTGATTGCATGAAACCGCCGCCGATTTTCGCACTATCCGCTCTTTTGCACACCGGCCTGCCCCACCCGGACCCTGAGGTATGCTTACAGCAGCGCAAACGATGAAGGGAGCATCCCAATGGCCGAGAGATGCGTGCTGGTTGGACAGTCGGGCGGACCCACGGCCGCCATTAACGCGAGCCTTGCCGGCGTGATTGCCGCGGGCATCCTCGAAGGGGCGCGCGTCGAGGGCATGCGCTACGGCATCCAGGGGTTCCTCGACGGCCGCTCAGTCCGACTCGACGAGGCGTTCGTAAGCAGGGTCGACCTCGATCTCCTGCGCAACACCCCTGCGAGCTGGCTCGGCAGCGGCCGCTTCAAGCTCCCCGCTCTCGGAACGGACGATGTCGTCTACCAGCGTCTCTTCCAGCGCTTTGAGGAGCTCGGGGCTTCTGCCGTCCTCTACATCGGCGGCAACGACTCCATGGACACCATCTCGAAGCTCGCCTCCTATGGTCAGAGCACCGGGAGCGACATCCGCTTCATCGGTGTCCCAAAGACCATTGACAACGACCTCGTGGGGACCGACCACACCCCCGGCTACGGCAGCGCCGCCCGATTCGTGGCAACGGCCATGAACGAGCTCGCCTACGACGCCGATGTCTACAACCTCAAGAGCGTCACCTTCGTCGAGATCATGGGGCGCGACGCCGGCTGGCTCACCGCCTCGAGCGCGCTTGCCTTCGTCGAGCCCGACCTCGTGCTTCTCCCCGAGGTCCCGCTCGACGAGGACGTCCTCATCGAGCGGCTCTCTCAGACGCTCCAGAAGAAGAACACCGTGATGGTCGGTGTGAGCGAGGGCGTTCGCACGCCCGACGGCGCCCTCATCTGCGAGCGCGCGGCATCGCCGGGCGTCGGCACCGACGAATTCGGCCACCTCGCCATGCTCTCGGGCGCCGGCCGCTACCTCGCTGCCCTCACGAAGGAGCGCATCGGCTGCAAGACCCGTGCCGTGGAGCTCTCCACGCTCCAGCGCTGCGCGAGCTACGTCGCAAGCAGGACCGACCTCAACGAGGCCTACGACGTGGGCTACGCCGCTGTCGAGGCTGCCTTTGCCGGCGAGACCGCAAAGATGTGCGCCATCGAGCGCGTCTCCAACGACCCGTACGAGTCCCGCACCAAACTCGTCGACGTCGCCGCCGTGGCAAACCAGGTTCGCAACATTCCCAGCGAGTGGATCTCCGCCGACGGCATGGGCATCGGCAGCGAGCTGCGCGCCTATATCAAGCCGCTCATCGGAGAGCTTCCGGCACAGCTCGCCTCTCTCGACTAGACCCGTCGGGGGGGCGCCCCGCGCCCCCCGGCATCCCCTACTGCCGCAGGTGCATCGCCGTCTGGGTAACGCGCGCGACGGGCGTGCCCAGCTCGTCCGTGACCAGACAGTTGTAGAAGCCCAGCGTGCGCCCATTCTTGTCCACATCTGCCGTAGCGATGAGCCTCTCGCCCTTGGCGGCGCTCATGAACTCGATTGAGCTGCTCACGGATACCGTCACCGGCTCGCCCACGTTGGACGCCACGGCAAAGGCGAGGTCCGCCACCGTGAAGATGGCCCCGCCCATGACGCCGCCCTTCTCGTTTCGGTGGCCGGGCGTGATATCGAACTCGCACACCGCATGCCCCCGCGAGGCCTCAACCACGCGGCAGCCACACGCGTCCGTCGCAAAGCGGTCGTTCCTGAAGACCCGCTGCACTTCCTCGAGTGAGGCGTCCTCGCCAATCAAAGCCATTCTTCCTCCTTCACCGTCACGCCCAGAAGCCCCGCAAGCTGCACCGCCTGCGGGGCGCTCACCACGGCGCCGCGCAGATCGCGAAAGTCCCCGGACACGCGTATTCCCGATATGTCGCACGTGGAGAGGTCGATGCCCGAGAGACTCGAGCGATAGACCGTCGCCCGCGTGAGGTCGCAGTCACCGAGCTCCACGTGAGAGAGCTTGGTGAGGAACAGGTTGAGCTCGGAGAGGCTCGTTGCTCCCGCGCGCAGGTGGCTCACGGAGGCCTCAGAGAGGTCACAGTAGTCAAACTGGGAGTCCGCTATGAGGACACCGGTGAGCCGACCCTTGCCAAAGCTCATGCCCGGTGCCGAGCACGACCGGAAGTCCACCCGGTTGAGCCACGAGCGCGCCATGGCGCAGGAGATGAATCGACAGCTCAGAAATTGCACGTCCGTGAACGTGCAGCTGGAGAAGTCCACACCCTCAAAGGCGCATCCGCGAAACGCCACGTTCTCAAAGGCGGCGCCGACGGCGGAGACGCCGTCAAGCTGTAGCCCGGAGAACGCCGTTCCCCGCACGCGCGCCTCTCCATCCGCCAAGCTGGCGAGAAGGACGTCATGCCCCATGTGCTCGCCAAGGTCCGGCGTGACCTGAGCGAAGCCCTTCACCCGCCTCGGTCGCGCCACGGTCAGGCCACCCTGACGATCTTGGTCCCATGCACCTCGGAGACGCCCAGCGCGGCGGCGACCCCCTCGGCGTTCTCCCACGTGATGCCGCCCCCAGGCAGGATGACGATGCGTCCGGCCGCGCGCTCCACGTAAGCACGCAGGCGGTCGAGGTTGTCCGCGATGGGCATGCCGGCCGCGTCTCCGTGCGTGAGGATGCGCTCCACGCCCCGTGCGGCGAGCCAGTCTATGACGGGGAGCTGATCCTCCGGCGCCAGTGCGTCAAAGGCCATGTGGAAGGTCACGGCCACACGGCCAGGGGCCTCGGGGGTGTCCCCGTGGGCAAGGCGGATCAGCTCGGAGGTAAGCTCGGTGTCCAAGCGGCCGTCGCGCAGACAGCCGAAGACCACGCCGGTGACGCCCAGGCGCTTGGCCATGATGAGGTCGTCGCGCATCATCGCGGCCTCGGCGGGCGTGTGCTCGAAGCTGCCGCCGCGCGGGCGAATCATGCACATCACGTCAACGTTCTTCTCGCGCGCAAAGGCGACGGCGGCTCGGATGACGCCGTAGCTCGGCGTGGTACCGCCCACCGCGAGGTTGTCGCACAGCTCGATGCGCGCCGCGCCTGCGGCGACCGCCGCCGGAACGAGCTCCATGTTCTCGGCGCAGAACTCACGAGCTAGCATTTCCCATTACCTCTCGACGAATATTATCGTAGCGCAGGCATTACGCCACCTGCAATAGAAGCGATTCCGTAATCGGCATATTTTGCAAGTACTCGATTAAAGAATTCAGGATCGACTTGTTTACAAAATAACAGAAGACCTAGTATTTCAGCAGCATCTCCTTCCTGATACACGAGATAATTGTATAGTTTATTCTTTAACTCATGCTTTCTTTTCTTTCCGATAGAAAGGCTCCCTGCAGAAGTAAGGTAAACGCCAGTCACCCGGCGACGATTCCCCTTTCCCGAACAGTGGGTCTTGGACGTGTTTAATTCGAAGTTGTACCGATTTAATACATTATCTATAATTTTAATTATTTTTTTCTTGTCTATCCAATTGTCAGACGAGACAGTAATATCGTCAGAATACCTTGAATACAAGTAGCCATCAGGAAGGCTCTTCTGTATATCTGCATCGGCCGGAAGCATAATTCGATTAGCAAGAAAGGGGGAAGAAGGACTACCGACAGCCAAACCGTCTTCATAGCATGACAGGGCCGTCAGAAGATGGACTTCTCTATCGTCCAGACCACGCTTTCGATTCACCTCAGGTAGGTATATGACTAGTGACTTAAACAGTCTTTCTACTGAATCTGCTTTACACGAAGGAAAGAACCGATGTATATCAAGAGTTAGAATATGATTATTCTTCACATGGATATTGGCATTCTTAACGATGCTTGAGCCTTTTTCATAAGCAGTGATATAGTTTGGAAGTTTTGTATTATCAAAGCTATTGAACTCATTCCTTACAACTAGCTTTGCAATCCATGATTGAACCAGCTGCAACTCAGGGCTCGGAGCAGTTATTCTCCTCCCGTCAATCCAGCTAATCCTATATGACTTATCGATACGGTTGACTAAATGATCAATATATTCAATAGATATTCCAATTTCTTTTGCCATTGTCATTGAAATATCCATGGCTCACCAATACCTCTCCCTCTTGGCAACATTGCGCCGCTTCAAAATAAAGCTTGCACGTAAATTAGAAAAGGACGGGGAATCGGTATTGGAGAACATGTAATATGACTCAAGATGTATCCTCGCTGAATATTTCTGCCTAGATAACGGTTCTGTAGAGTCATGGAGAACCTCCACTAGTCCAGTGGCGCGCATCATGCTAAGAATTTGAGTTAGCGAAAACTCTCTCGATTTTTTCATATCTTGCATTAGTATTTCTGATTTAATTTTTAAATTATCATATTTATATTTAAAATTTTTAATTTCGCAATATATATATTCAAGTTCTCCTTTTGTCAAAGGTCCAAACAGCTGGAGGATATCAAGCAGCTCATGAACAAGAGAACCAGCCATAATCTCAGATTCTTTTGTATTAAATTTCTTTCTATCTTTAGTCTGTGACCTCGTCAATGACTCTCTAACATTAGCCCGCAAATCAGAAATATATTTTGTAAACGAAGCGCTAGAAAACGGGTTCTCTAAATCGACATAGAAAACCTGATTTAAAGGTTGTCTACCCTGTTCAATGTGTTTTACGGGACCATCCAAAATGTAGGAATGTTCCCCCCTATGCTTCTTATCTACTGCAACAGCAGTAATTGCAGAAGCATGCGGTAGCGCAGTGAAAGCTCCAAGTTCACAAAATGATCCTACACTTTCTGCGAAGATTATTATGCAGTCACAAATGTCTGCCAACAAAGCCTCTTGTTCAAGAAGGTTAAGACTATCGAGTGCTCTCTCTTTTGCAATGTCCTCAGCCGTTAAACAGAAAATATTCTGGAAACCATTTCTCCTATGCACGTACTCTCGGACTCGTTTACGAGAATGATGAGAACCCTCTTCTCCTCCACAAGGAAAAATGAAAATTGGCCTATCCACGTGGCGCTGATTCTCTCGGACATATTTTCTGAAAGGGGTGAAATCAAAGCTAAACAACGCCGAAGCCATAGACATTCCTAACTCCTTTCAGCGCACGGGGGCGAGAGGCGTACCTGTTGGGCCATCGACCCGTTCGACGGCACATCGTTGGGCCGTCGAACGG